>Ga0209605_1003299_pt1 | contig 14305 bp, 4 predicted proteins | sample AD_UKC035_MetaG_FD_184408 | JGI IMG/M metagenome (GOLD analysis project Ga0209605, IMG submission 184408) | Active sludge microbial communities of municipal wastewater-treating anaerobic digesters from USA - AD_UKC035_MetaG (SPAdes) (version 2) | ecosystem: Engineered > Bioreactor > Anaerobic >...
GCCCCGGCAATATCCGCCCCGTTGAAGCGCCACTGGTAAGACAGCGGAATGCCACCCGTAGCCACGACATTAAACGCGGCCGTCTCTCCCAACACCACCGTCTGGCCTTGCGGCTGGGTCGTGATGGTAGGCGGCGTTTCAGGAGCCTGAGTTGTAGCGCTAGCCTCGGCTGAGACCGCAGAAGCGCCCAGATAATTCGTAGCCCACACGATGTAGTAGTAGGTGGTGGCGGGAATCAGCCCGATATTGGTGTAGCTCGTGGTGTTGAATGGCAAAACGGCAAGGTTCGTGTAAGGTCCGCCCGCCACTGTGCTGCCGGCAACCACATACGCAGTCTCGTTGGTGGCATTATCAGTCCATGCCAGCTTGATTTGGCTGCCGTCAATCGCCATGGCGCTCAGGCCGGTCGGAGCGGCCGGTACGGAGGCTGGCGGCACAAAGACCAGCTTGATGCCATCCACCGCAGCCACCGCCCCGGGCTCCGCAATGCCGTCCGTGATGCGGACGGAGCCGGCGGTGCCGGCGGCAAAGTTGAACGTGCCCAACAAACTCCAGGTTCCCGGATTGGTCGTCTGGTTGGCATAAACGGTGGAGGTCCCGCCGCTGTGGGTGATAATGTGCGGCACGCTGGCCGAGGCCGTTGCCAAGTACGGATGCCACTGGTACACTTTATAGTCGCCGGGCACGATAATATTGGGGGTAAATTGCACATAGGCGCTGCCGTCACCCTGCGCTTTGGTTAAATAATTCGTGCCAAAGGAGTTGGTATCGGTGTTGCTGCCGTTGCCGTAGAAAACGCCGTTATAAAAGGTCCGGGTTGGGGTCCAACTCCCCACTACCGTCGCATTCGGATCATCAATGACAATATTATTCACGATGCCCGCAAACGAGCCGATCGTGCTGACCTTGATGTTGGCCCACTGCGCGGCTCCATGCAGGTCAGCCCGCCAGAAGTTGCCGCCCTTGTAGCCCCCGACGGTTTGCGGCGTGGGATCGGCGTTCAGGTAATCCACAAACTCCATGACATACTCCGGGCGAATCTCGGACACGCCACTATTGGGCGGGTTGGGACCATAGACATGGTTGACCGGCGCCAACGGCTTAATGGCGTTAGTCCAATAGATGGTCTGGCCATTAATGACCGAAGACTTGCCGATGAGCGACTTCTGCCAGTTATACCAGTTTACATCGGTCCAATTGATGGCTCCGCTGGGGCGACTCCTTACCCCGGTCCAGCCATGGGGATAGATCTGGGGCATGACCGCGTCGGACCAATAGCCGAATTCCTTGTACGGAAAGGAGGAATGATAGCTGATAATCGGAAACGGCGCGTGCGCCAGAAACTTGGTGGGCCAGTTGGAGCGCACCGCCGAGCATAGCTGCCAGGCCAGGGCGGGACCATTCGTCCCAATCCAGGGCTGATTGCTCTCCCACTCCGATTCGGCATCCCACACAAAACCGTCAGCGCCCTGGTTAAAAACGTAATCCGAAATGGCTATCTCGCCCGGAACATTCTGGCCCGAGGATCGGTTGTAACCAAAGATCAGAAGCCCGTGGGCATGGGCGATGTCCACCAGTCTGCGATTGAACTGCGGGAAGCTGTAGCTCCCATTGAAAAGTTCGTCGCCAGTGGCGGCTTTGATGATGATATAGCGCACCCCCACACTCTTGTAGAAAAGCATCAGGCTGTTTTCATTGGTCACACTCAGGACATTGCCGCCCAGACGATTGGTCGCCTGGCTCATGAAGTAGATCCAATCACCTTTACCCAGATTCCACGGGTCAATCCCGCCATCGCGGATTTGGCCCGCCACGGGCTGGGTAAAAAGTCCAAGGGTTAGCAGCGCAACCACTGAAAACAAGACTGGGCACGATGTACAACGCATGCCTAATTCTCCTATAACCCGGGCCCAATTTCAACCTTATTTAGGGTCCCCTTTTGCGCGTTTGCCGGGCGCCAGAAGAATGCCGATTCCAGCCAGGCCGCCCTTCCGCCTTGGAGGTTCCCGCCGGGCGGCTATGGCGTCAGTTGCACCCGGTAGAACCGCGACGTCAGGTTGGTCGTGGAATCGAAGATCTGAAAACTGTTGCCCGCAACAGTCAGATTGGTGAACTCCACCCACTCCAGCAGGTTGCTGCTCGCCTCGGCAATATAATGCCCCGGCGCGCCGTTGATCTGCAACCGAATCTGGCCGCCAGGCAGCCGATGGATCCCCTCAATCCGAGGCGGGAGCGGTTGCGTAATGGCAAGGATGGCATCCGCGCTGTTCGCGGTTCCGGCGAGATTAGTCACCACGACCGAATATCGGCCGGCATCCTGAAGCTGGACGTTGGCGAGGACGCACGTCGAGGAAGTGGCGCCCGGAAGGGGATTCCCATTGAAGCGCCATTGGTAGTTCAGCGGCGCCTGGCCCGCCGCCACTACCGCAAAACTCGCAGTGCCCCCCACATGTTGGGTCTGGCTTGCCGGTTGCGTGACAATCACCGGCGCCACTTGCAATACCGCCGGGCTGCTCACCGTCGGCCCGGCCCCGTTGGCAACCACCACCGTATAGCTGCCCGCATCAGCCCCCTGCGCGCTGGCGACCGTCAGTGAGGAGGTGGTCGCCCCGGCGAGATTCTCTCCGTTCAGCCGCCATTGGTAGCTCAAGACCGTGTTGCCCGCCACCACGCTGAATGTTGCGCTGCCGCCCGCCGTCACCGTTTGCCCCGCCGGCGGCGTCACTATAACCGGGGGATCCCAATACTCCACCTGCACATCGTCTATCCAAGCCTCACCCTCCGTGCTGCCCATGGCCGCCGACCCGATTAGCACCGAATCAATCATCGCTTCGGTCGCCCCCGTAATCGTCCGCCCCAAAAGACCGTCCACATAAAAGTTAATCGTCGTTCCGTCCGCTAACCGCTCGACCTCAAACTTATGCCAACCCGTAGAACGATTGGGCGCCCCGGGGGCATTCAGGTTGAACCAGCCAACCTGGGTTCCCGAAGACACCCGCCCCTGGTACTTGTTCGCGTCCCATAACTCGCCGCTCAGCGTCACACTATTGTATTTGCCCGCCGCGAAAAGCTGCTGCATCCCGCTGCCGTCCGTGTAGCCCGCCCCCGTATGCGCGCGCACTTCAGCATAAACCCGGGTTTGCTCCGCGTCGTAGATCCACCACGTCGCCCGCATCCGCCCCGCCACTTTCACTCCCCAGTTGTGATACATCTTGTCCGACGAATGGCTCACCCGCGCGCTGCAACCTCCGCCCGGCGTGTGGTTCTGCGCATGGGAGCCGTCCAGTTCCGTCGCCGGACTGGCCGCCACCATCCATCCGCTCAAATCGCACGCCTCAAAATCATCCTGAAAAACGATTGCCTCGGTCAGCGTCAACGACGCCTCCCAACTGGCCGCGCGCCCATACGCATTGCTCACCACCACCGAATACAGCCCCGCGTCCGCCGCTTGTATATGGCTCCAGCTATAACTGCTGCCCGTCGCCCCCGCGATGCCCGTCCCGTTAAACCGCCATTGATAGTGAAGTTCCGGACTGCCGCTGGCCGTCACGCTAAACGTGGCGCTGCCGCCGGGAGGGCATGTCAGACTCTGGGGTTGCCCGGTGATAACGGGCGGGTAGCCCTCCGCCGAAACCATCAATACGGCGTCCGCGCTCGTCACCGTCCCGGCCATATTGGTGATGACCACCGAGTAGTTGCCGGCATCGGCTAATTGCGCGCTGGCCAGTGTATAGCTGGCAGCCGTAGCCCCTGCGATCGCTCCGCCATTTTTGCGCCACTGGTAGTAGAGCGGGGCCGTGCCAGTCGCCGTCACGGAGAAAACTGCCGTCTCCCCGACAACCACCGCCTGGCTCTGCGGCGGCACCGCTATGTCGGGCGGCACGTTGACCACCAGCATGGCCGCGGCGCTGGTCACCCTGCCCGCCATGTTGGTTACCACCACTGTGTAGGTGCCGGCATCCGCCGGTTGCGCCGCCGCGCGCGTATAACTGCTGCCGGTGGCGCCCGCCAGATCTACGCTATTAAAACGCCACTGGTAACTCAACGGCGAAGTGCCAACCGCGCTCACGGCAAAGGTAGCCGTGGCCCCCTGCTTCACGGTTTGGTTTTGGGGCTGGGCGATAATCGAAGGCGCCTGGTTTACCGTGAGCACCGCCGCCGCGCTGGTGATGCTGCCGACCATGTTTGTCACCTGCACGGTATAGCTTCCAGCGTCTCCGGGCTGCACATTCACGCGCGTATAACTGCTGCCGGTGGCGCCGCTGATATTCGCGCCATTCTTCTGCCATTGATAAACAAGCGGCGCCGTGCCAGAGGCGATGACGGTAAAGGTGGCGTTGCTGCCCGGGTTCACTGCCAGGCTCTGCGGCTGCCCGCTGATCACCGGCGGCACATTTACGATTAACTGGGCATTCACGCTGGGAGCCGACCCCGCGACGTTGCTTACCACGACCGAGTAACTGCCGGCATCAGCGGCCAGAACATTGGCCAGCGCATAAACGCTGGTCGTGGCGCCGGCAATCGCATTCCCATCCTTGTGCCACTGATACGCCAGCGGCAGGGTGCCCGTCGCCGTCACTGAAAACACTGCCGCGCTCCCGGCGGAAACGGTCTGGCTCTGCGGTTGCACGGCGATGCCGGGCGGCACGTTCACCGTCAGCAGCGCGTTCGAACTAAGGACGCTGCCCACCGCATTCGTAATGAGCACGGAATAAGCGCCGGCATGAGCCGGCAGCGCCGCGCCCCGCGTATAACTGGCGCCCGTCGCGCCCGCTAAGTTGGTGCCATTGAAGCGCCATTGGTAGCTGAGCGGCGCGGTGCCCACCGCGCTCACCATAAAGGTGGCACTGCTGCCCTGGGTCACGGCGACATCCTCGGGCTGCGCAGTGATGAACGGCGCCATGGTGAGCGCGAGCCAGGCATTGGAACTGATTACGCTTCCCGCCATGTTCGCTACGCGCACCGAGTAAGCGCCAACGTCCGCCGGTTGCACCCCGTTGCGCGTATAACTGCTGCCGGTGGCGCCCGCCAGATCCACGTTATTGAAGCGCCATTGATAACTGAGCGGCGGCGTGCCCGCCGCGCTGACGGTAAACACCGCCGTGCCGCCCGGGTTCACCGTCTGATCCTGGGGCTGAGTGGTAATCCAGGGCGCCAGGTTCACCGTGAGCACCGCCACCGCGCTGGTGATGCTGCCGGCCACGTTGACCACCAGCACCGAATAATCGCCCGCATCGCCGGCCTGCACCCCGGCGCAGGTGTACGCGCTGCTGTTGGCCCCCGGGATATTGACTTCGTTGCGCCGCCATTGGTAGCTGAGCGGGGCCGTCCCGCTGGCCGTGACGGAAAACAGGGCGGTGCCTCCCTGGTTCACCGTCTGGCTCTGGGGCTGGGCGCTGATTGTCGGCGGCACGTTCACCGTCAACACCGCGTTTCCGCTGGTGACGTGCCCCCCGGCATTGGTCACCACCACCGAGTAGTTACCGGCATCGCCCGGTTGAACATTGTGGCGCGTATAACTGCTGCCCGAGGCACCGCTGATATTCACGCTATTCCGCCGCCACTGGTAGCTGAGCGGTGCGGTGCCGGTGGCGCTGACGGTGAACGTGGCGGTGCCGCCGGCGGTCACCTCCTGATCCTGCGGCTGCGTGGTAATGGTCGGCGCCACCACGGGCGGGGCATAAACCAGCTTGATGGCATCGGCCATGACATTCAACTCCCCCGTAAACCCGTCGGTGATTTGAATATAGCCCGCCGTGCCGGCGGCAAAATTCCAGGTGCCCAGCAAATTAAATTTGCCGCCGTTTAGCGCCTGGTTGACATACACGGTCTGCGTGCCGCCATGGTAGTGTATGACGTGGGGCGCATTGGTGGCGCGGTTGCTTCCCGCCGGATGCCATTCATACACCTGGTAATTGCCTGCCTTGACGATGGTCGGGACGAAATTCACATATCCCCCCTTGGCGCTCAGATACGTTTTGTAATAGTAGTTGGTGCGGTACTTATCGCTCGAGGAGGTGGCCGTCAGCCAGGAACCGCTCACCGCTACCGTCGGCTCGCCATTATCTATAATGATGTCGTTGACCGTGCCGGAAGGATTGGTCGGAAAGGTGAAGTCCCCGGAGACCCTTTGTTGATTAAACGCGTTCCTGGATTTGACCCGGTAATGGTAGGTCGTCGCGGCGCTGAGCCCGCTGAGCGTTAAACGATGGTTAACCCCGCAAAAACCACCCGCGACCGATTGGCCATAGGCCGTGGTAGTTCCGTACTCCACGAGACTGTCCGAGTTCTGATCCGTGGTCCAGGAAATCGTCGCGCTCGAATCCGAAATGTTCCCCGCTCCAATCGCCGAGAGCGTCGGGGCGGCGGAGTAGGCGCCCCCGATGCTGTTGGCCCCGATCGCATTCCAAATATCGGTGGTGTGCAGCGCCGCGCGCCAATAACTAACGCCCCGGTAGCCCCCCACCGTTACCGGGTTGGCATCGCTTTTCAGGGCGTTGACAAACTGGGTGATCTGGGCGCCGGTGGTATTCCAACCCTGCGCGATCGGGGCCAGCGGCTTGATCGAGTCGCGCCAGGTGCCCGTCAGGGAATTCTGCCAGTTGCGCCATTCGTCATCCATCCAGGTGACCATGTAGGTTGGGGTCACCCCCAGTTCAACCCAGTAGCACTGCGGCATGACCGCGTCGCAATAATAGCCAAACTCCTTATAGGGAAACGAGCGGTGGACGCTGATAATCGGCATGGGCGCATGGGCCAGAAACTTATTGGGCCAACTGGCGCGAATGCTCGAACAAAGATTCATCGCCACCGTGCCGTTATTGGGCACACTTTCCCATTCAATCTCCGCGTCAATCACGAACCCATCCGCCCCGAGATTAAACACGTAATCCGCCACCCCTTTTTCCCCCGCGATATCCGTCCCGTAGGAACGGGTATAGCCAAATATCTTAAGCCCGGCATTGTGAGCCGCCGTGACCGCGGCGCTGTTGAACTGGACGCTGCCATAGGGGGCATACAAACTGCCGCCTTCGCCCGCCTTGATGATCACATACGACACGCCCTTGCTCTTTTCATAAGACATCAAGCCCGCCAAACCGCCATGCTGCGAGGAAGCGTCGCTCAGGATGTATATCCAGTCCCCCTTGCCGAGATTCCACGGGTCAATGTTCCCATCCCGAATTTGGGCTTCGACGCGCGGAACCGCGCAACACAACGCCAGCAGGGCTGCCGCCGGCCATGCAAACGACCATGAGTGCCAACGCATATTCGGCCATGCTAAGCTTCCCGCCAACTCCGTCAAGCCTGCTCTTCTCCAACGTCGCGTGCGGTCGAACTGCCCAACTGAATCGTTCCGGTTAGCCCGCGCCCGGAGTTTAGGCAGGGCTCCACTTGGGAGCAGAGGAACCTTTGTCGCCCGAAATAGCCTTCCGCCGATCTCCGCAGTTCCAATCCAACCCCAAGACCGGGGCCAAAAGGTGCGCGGCACTAATAGCCCCACACCCGCGCCGGAACCGGCGCGAGTGCAAGGTCGCGTCCTGGCTGCGTTCCCGTTGCCTGAGCGGCCTTCTTTTAAGCGCCCTCGGTCACGGGATCAACAGGACCCGGTAGAAGCGTTGCGGTTCGCTGGCAGACGGCTGCAGGTACTGGAACTGGTTGCTGGTGGTGGTGAAGTTGGTTAATTCCACCCAATTCACCAGGTTGCTGCTCGCCTCGATGGCGTAATGGCCTGGCGAGCCGCTGACCAGCAGCCGAACCGGGCCGCCGGGCGTCACGCTGATCCAATCAATCCGAGGCGCGACCGGCTCGATGACCGTCAGCGTCGCCACATCGCTCATAACCGATCCGGCCAGGTTGGACACCTCGACCGAATAGCCGCCCGCATCTCCCGGCTGCGCATTGACCACCGTGTAGCTGGAGTCCGTCGCCCCGGAAATGGGCGTGTTGTTAAACCGCCACTGGTAGCTCGGAGCCGGGGTGCCGGAGGCGACGACCGTAAAGGTCGCATTCCCACCTTGATTCACATTCTGGTTCTGCGGCTGCGCCGTAATGGCCGGGGCAACATTAACTGGCGTCACCGTCAGGACCGCGCCGGAACTGGTGACGCTGCCGACAGCATTGTTAACGACCACGGAGTAGGTGCCCGCGTCGCCGGGCTGCGCATTGCTCAGCGCATAAACACTGCTGGTGGCACCCGCTATATCCACGCCATTGAACTGCCACTGATAACCGAGCGGCGCCGTCCCCGCCGCCTGCGCGGTGAAGGTGGCTGGCGTGCCCGCATCCACAGTCTGGCTCTGCGGCTGGGCCAGGATGACCGGCAGCGAATCCTGAATGGCCGAATAAACCCAGCGCACCGCGTCGGCGGCGACGCGCCGGGAACCCTCGCCCGTATTATTGGAAATGCGCACAAACCCGCTCGTGCCCGCCGCGAACGGCTTGGCGGTGGCGATCAGTTGCCACGACCCCATCCCGCTTTGCTGGCTGACGATAACATTCGTGGTCCCGCCATCATAGGACACCAGATACGGCACCGCCGCCGAACGCCTCGACGACGTAAGGGTGGGATACCAGACATACACGTCATAATTCCCGGCGACGGTCACCGTCGGGGTAAACGTGCCCGTTGCCGTGGCGTTGCCGCTCACCGTCGCGGCATAGCGATAGTTCGTCTCGAAATCATCGCTTGCGGTGGCGGTAGTCCAGGTCCCCGTAAAGGTCGCATTCGTATTGTCCACAACCAAATCAGGCACCGTCGAAGTAAAGTTGCCGGTGATATTCAGGTTGGGAACAACCGTGACGGTGAGCGGATTGACGGTGCCGCTGGCGTCGCCCGACCACCCGCTGAAATTCCAGCCCAGGACCGGCGCGGCAATCAGCGAAATCGCCGTGTTCGGTTCGTAGCCGGCCAGGTCCGGATTCTGGTAAACCGTTCCGCCCCCGGCAGCGTGGGCGGTGAAGGTGATATTCGTCACCCGGACAAACCGCACCGCGTCCGCCAAAACCACGTGCCCGGAAGAGCCGGTATCATTGGAGAGTTGCACGTACCCGTTGGTTCCCGCGGCAAACGGAAGCGCCGTGCCCAAAGTCACCCACTGCCCCCCGCTGGTTTGCTGGTTGATGGCCACGTTGAGGCTGCCGCCGTCATAGACCACTGACCACGGCGCGTTGGGCGCCCGGTTGCCGCCCTGCGGGTACCAGATGAACACGTCATAGTAGCCCGCCGCGCAAATGTAGGGGCGATAAATAACGTTGGATTGCCCGCCCGCCGCGGTGCTCGCAAACCGATAATCATCACCGTACCTGCCGGCGGCCGAGTTGCCAGTTTGCCATTCGCCCACGTACGTCACCGCCGCGTTGGTGTTATCGAGAATGATGTCCAGGCAGTCGCTGCCGGAGAAAAGGGCCGTGATTGCCTTGTTGGCGGTCATGGTGACCATCAGCGGATTGTTCGTGCCGGTGGCATCGCCCGACCAGCCCAGAAACTCGGAGCCGAGGCCCGCCGTGGCCGTCAGCGTCACCACGGCATTGGGCGCATAGCTGCCCTGGTCGGGGGCTTTGCTGACCGTGCCACCGGGCGTGGCGCTGACCGTGAGCGAGAAATGCACCGCCAGCACCGCGTCGGCGCTGATCGTGGAGCCCATGATGTTAACGACCTCCACCGAATAAGCGCCCGCGTCTCCCGTCTGCGCGTTGGCCACGGTATATGCCGTGCCGGTGGCGCCGGCGATCGGCGCGCCATTGAACCGCCACTGGTAGCTCAGCGGGGCCTTGTTGGTCGCCGTCACGGTGAAGATGGCGCTCTGCCCCGCGATCACCGTCTGGCTTTGCGGTTGCGCGGTAATCGCAGGCAGGGGGATGTTCGTGTCCACCACCAGCGTGGCTGCGGCGCTGAGCACGCTGCCGTAGAGATTGGTGACCCGCACCGAATAATCACCCGCGTCTCCCGCTTGCAGATTGGCCCGCGTGTAAGTGCTGTCCGTCGCCCCGCCAATGTCCACCCCGTTAAACCGCCATTGGTAGGACAGCGGCGCGCTGCCGGTGGCCCATACGTCAAACGAAGCCGTCCCGCCCAGGAGAACCGTCTGCCCCTGCGGTTGCGTGACTATGGCCGGCGGCGTCGGCGGCACAATGACCGTCAGCACGGCATTGTCGCTCGTGACCGCGCCGGCCAGGTTGGTGACCACCACCGAATAGTTGCCCGCATCCACCAACTGGACATTGGCGCAGGTATAACTCGAGGCGGTCGCGCCGCCAATCGGCGCGCCATTAAACCGCCACTGGTAGTCGAACGGCGCGGTGCCCGAAACCGCCACCGAGAAGGTGGCGCTCTGCCCCTGGTTCACCGCCTGGCTCACGGGCTGAGCCGTGATGGCGGGCGGAATCCGAACCGTCAAAAGCGCATTGGAACTGGCCACCGTGCCATAGGCATTGGAAACCACGACCGAATAAAGACCGGCATCCACCGCCTGCGCGTTGGCGCGGGTATAGCTCGAGGCGGTCGCGCCGGAAATAGCAGCGCCATCCTGCCGCCACTGGTAGTAAAGCGGAGTGCTGCCACTGGCGCCCACGGTGAACGTGGCCGCAGCTCCCTGGTTGACGCTTTGGCTGATCGGCTGCGTGGTGATCGTCGGCGGGATGTTTCCGCCGAGAACCAGGTCCAACTCATACATATTGCCGGTAACCTGCCCCACCGCGATGGTCGTGCTCCCGGTCGCCGTCGGATGCCCCGCCAGACTGGCGGTGACGGTATAGGTCCCCACCGGCAAATCTATAAAGGCATAAAATCCCGTCCCATCGTTCGTCTGCACCCGGCTGACCGGGCCCGACAGGCTCACCTGGGCGCCGTCGGCCCAGGCCCCCGAACCATGAATCGTCACAGTCCCCATTATATGAGCCTTGGTGGGCGAGGTCTTCCAGGGCATCTCCGGAATGTCATCCCAGGTCGGCGTCACCCCGGTCACCAGCGCATTCGTGAAACCCGCCCAGGAACCCCCGGCATACGGCACCGCGTAGGAATAGCCGCTGAACCCCTCGGCATAGTTCCCCGCCGGCGACGCATCGCGCGTCATCTGCAACTCGTAAATGGCATCCGCCAGCGAATTCAGGTAGATGCCCGGGCCGACCACCAACTGCCGGTTAAACTTGCGGTCCTTCTCAAAGTTCATCCACTTCGTGTAGTCCGCAGGCAGGCTGGCCCAGTTGTAGTAGGTCATCGGCACGGCCAGGTCCATGATCCCCTCTTCCATCCAGCTATCCCAGTCGGAGTACACATCGTAGTAGGGGCGCGTGGCCTGAAACGCCGCCCGTGTCGAGGTCGCCGGCGAAGGATTCCACGTCACAAAGGAGCCAGACTGTTTGACCGAGGGCCGCGTCTTCTGAATGCGGGCATACATCTGCCGCACAAAGGCGGTGCACTGGTCGCGCCGCCATTGCTTGAACTGCTCGCTTGCGGAGGAGGGATCGCCGCTCAGCCCATAGCGCGCGTTATACCGGGCCACGCTGGTGGGATTAAAGCCCTCCGTATTGGCCTCAAACCGGATATAATCATAGTGAATGCCGTCAATGCGCCCATCCGTGCCATCCGGACCGGCGGTCGTCTCAAAATTAACCAGGTCCATATGCGCGTTAACCAGGTATTCAAGGCACTTGGGATGCCCGGGATCAAATGCGCCGTCGCCATTTTCCGCCCCCGTAGTCGAACCCAGGCGCGTGGGCCAGTAATTATCAAACGTCGTCAGGCTGCCAGTCGGCGTGTCGCGATGCTGCGAATAAACCACCCCTTTGGCCGTCTTGAAAACCACCGACCAGCAATGCACTTCAATCCGCTTCTTGCCGCCGGTGGTGTCATGCGCCGCTTTGATAATCGCCTCCAGTGCATTGTAATTGGCCGGAGATAGATTGGACATATACGGCTCGCCCACGCCGGACGGGTAGCAAACGTCCGCCCGCTTGCGCACCTGGATAATAACACCATTGCAATTAACGTCGCGAATCCGCCCCCGGGCGGGCGTGCCCGGAACCCCCAGCAACGCGTCCACCTGGCTCTGGTTATAAAAACCATCGTGAAACGCATCCAGCCAGAACATCCGATACTCCGACGCCCGGGCCGTCCCTCCGGCCAGGCCGCCCAGCAGCGCAACCAATAACGCCGCGCCCAGCCAGGCCCGGCTCGAATGGCGCGGACGAAGGAGACTTCCCTTGCCGGCAGACACGAAAAAGAGATGCTTGGAGCCCGATGCAGTATTTGACATAAGTAGTTTTGTCGTTAAGCCGCTGCTTTGGCCGCCGATGCCCCCTCACTGTGAAACCCGGGTTGCGGGCCGCGGGACCATTCCCGCAAGGCACATCCGAAGACCAGAATTACAAGCAGCACATACGTAAGGCGCATTATTGCTAATCCCCCCACTAGAATCAAGCATAAAATAACCCCCAAAGCGGGCCGCCTTCGCTGCCCGGGCCTTGCCGGAGAAGCGAACGGAAAAACTGGAACTGAGCGGGCAAGGGGATAACGTCGGAAACCCGTCGGCACAGGGGTTGACTCCATCGGAGAACACAAGAGAACCTCAAACCGCGGCCTGACCGCGCCGCCGACCAGCCTCGCTGGGCGCCAGCGTCGGAAACAATGCGGGCCGCCAGACCCAGTTCCGCTCTGCACTCACCCGCCACCACCAATCCCAAAAAATTGCCCTTGCGCGAAAACCCTCCGCCCGCCAGCCTTCCCACAAACCCTCGGGGTGGTGGTGGCTGGAACTTCCAGTCCAAGGAGTGGCGGGAAGCCGAGTCGCTCTCCGAGGCGATAACAGAAAGGTAATTAATTATGAAAATACTCACATCTCCGCGCACGGGCAGCCTGGGCGCGGAAACTTATTATCAGTCCCCTTTCGGCGTGTGCGCCCGGCGGCGCACCGTCCCCCGGGACCGACCCTCGGAGCGCAAGGCGGCCGCACGGTCGTATTTCGGGATCTCCTCGCGGGAGTGGGGACTCAAGCTCAGCGAAGCGCAGCGCGAGCGCTGGAACGCCGCGGCGCTGCACGTTCCCAGCCGGCCCTGGATGGGGCAGTATTCGCACTTAAGTGGGCAGCAGTTCTGCGTTCAGATCAACAGCACCCTGCGGGGGCTGGGTCTGGCGCCGGTGGAGGAACCGCCCGCCCCGGTGGTCTTCGGCCCCAATCCCGTCACCGGGCTGGAGATCGTCAATGACGCCCAAGACGGAGTTCGGCTGCGGCTCAACGTCGGGGCCGTCCATGAAGACATTATGGTCTTTGGGCAGCCGCCGTGCAGTGCGGGCCGGATGAAACCCCGCCGTGCCTATTACCTGGGCCTGTTGGGCCCAAGCCAGAACGGGCAAAGCGACATCACGGACCTCTACGCCGCCCGGTTTGGGCGGCCCGCCCCGGGGCAGAAGGTGTTTATCGCCGTGGTTCAGACCCGGAACGGCTGGAAAGGCCAAAGCCGGGTTCACAACGCCATCGTTCCGCCGCCGCCGACCTTGAAATCTCAGCAAGCGGCTGAAACGGCAAAGGTTAAGAAATCGAAGCCCGCCGTCGCCCCGGCATCCACCGCCGCCCACAAGACCGTTCCTTCTCCGTCATTCCAAGTCATGTACAAGGGGAGTACATCGGAAGCCCGGCAGGAGCACATGGAAAACAAGCATGAGTCCCCTTTGAGCCTCCTTTGTACACCCGTTGTACATGGCCTAATGGGAGCGTTAGGTTGGCTGGGACGGGTGGGGCGGGTTTGGGCGCGGGCCTGAGCCGGAATGGAGGGATGGACGACCTGCGGATGATGTAAAACGAGGTTCCAAGGCGGGAGGGAGAGGACGCGAACGTTCGGCATGTCCGAAACGGGCGGACGGGTGTTGTCGCGCGCCTTGGTTTTGGGCAGGATGAGGTCACGGTTGGCGGGGACATTCCCCCCTCCCGGGCGGAGGCTGTCGAAAGGCGGCTGCTTGCGTTGTCCTTATTGTGGGCAACGGGTTCGCCCTGGGAGTTCCTCCACCGTTTGGGTGAAATCAAGTGTGGAGCAGGCGGGGTTTGCCGACCACCAGATAAAGGATGGCAATGCGGTTGACGATGGAGCGATAGCCGCGAACCTTACTTTTGGCGGTGCTGAACACGCTGTTGAGCCCTTTGGTGTGGTCATCACAGAACGCTCGCCTGCCATCCTGGGGACCGCGGACCGATTCCCAAAACGAGGGCCGCTCCCGAATCCCGAGAAACACCGCGCCGCTGGCAGGCTCAAACCGGCTCGCGGCCCTTTCCCAGCTTAATCCCAATCCCAACAGTTCAGGAAATAAGGCTTC
>Ga0209605_1003306_pt1 | contig 14291 bp, 12 predicted proteins | sample AD_UKC035_MetaG_FD_184408 | JGI IMG/M metagenome (GOLD analysis project Ga0209605, IMG submission 184408) | Active sludge microbial communities of municipal wastewater-treating anaerobic digesters from USA - AD_UKC035_MetaG (SPAdes) (version 2) | ecosystem: Engineered > Bioreactor > Anaerobic >...
TGGTCGAGATCGTGGAGGATGAGCTGAACGTCAAGGCCTTTGAATTTGTGGCCGACGAAAGCCAACTGGTGACCTACAAAGTGCTGCCCGATAACAAGCTGCTGGGGCCGCGCTTCGGGGCGCGTTTCCCGCAGTTGCGCGCCGCCCTGGCTGCCGCCGACCCGGCCCGCATCGCCGCCAGCGCCCGCCTGGGCCAGCCGGTGGCCCTGGAAATGGACGGGGAAACGGTCGAGCTGGCCGCGGCCGAGATCCTGGTCAGCACCCAGCCGGCCCCCGGCCTGGCTGTGGCCGCCGACAAGGTCATCACCGTGGGCATCGATTCAACCCTGACCCCTGAGCTGAAGACCGAGGGCCTGGCGCGCGAGATCGTGCGCCGCATCCAGGATATGCGCAAGAAGGCCGACTTCAACATCGAAGACCGCATCACCACCTGGTACCAGGCCTCTGGCGAGCTGGCGCAGGTCTTTGCCGCCTGGGGCACGTACATCTCCGGCGACACCCTCACCACCCAACTGCTCAGCGGCCCGGCCCCTGCCGGCGCATACGTGGAAGAGCATAAATTGGAAGAAGAAACGCTGACTTTGGCGATCAAGCAAAACTAAAATCACCGCGCAGACGCGGCGCTTGCAGAGCCCAGGATGAAAAGCTCTATGAGCGCCGCGTCTTTGTATTTAAATTGGCGAATCGGGCATTTCGCTTATGAAAGCACCACTTCTTGAAGCAGATCAGCCACCGGCCTCATAGGGGGACCCGGCAGCAGAGGAGGAATGCGGTTCCCCAATTCGACAGAGAGTGGGATCCTCGCGAACATCAGCAATATGGCAAACGCCATGGAGATAAGTATCCCCCCCGCGCCCCGCGTTTGCGCATTCAACGCCGCAGCCCATCCTCCCAACACAGGTAACATGCCAAATATCAGCACAACAATGCCCGCGATCACGCCAAAGCCGATATATTTCCGCCACCGGCCGGAATAATTGGTGATTTCATGCGAGCGCTGTGAAAGGGCAATATACAATGGCAGGTTATCTTGCGGGGGGAGGCTGGTTTGCAGTTTTTGGGCCAATTCATCGATCCGCTGGCGGTGGCGCTGCCAAAGCTCAGAAGGTTGTTCGGTATCCACCAGCTCCACATGATACCCCCACTGCGGCCGGTCTTGGCGCGCCCACAGCGGCATGTTGCCCGAGGTCATTTTCCCCACCAGGCGATCGACAAGGGCGACATCAACCGATTTCTCTACTGGGAGCGCCCCGCGCTTGGGACGGGTGACCGTTTCGACCACCACCCCATTCTCGAAGATGGTGCGCATCACCACCACCGGACCGCCAAAGAAAGCATTCACCGCAGCAAATATCCGGCGATCGTGGCTGGTAAAAACATCTTCGACCTCACCTTCTTCGGTTGCGCGCACCATCAACGCCAGGTCACAAAAGACGCCATCTTCTCGGCATCCAACATGCCTGGCGCTTTGGTCTCCAATAACCCCACGCTTTGAAAGCCCAGGTCCAGCAGCGCGCTGCGCAGATGGGGGGCAGGGTTGGCGCGTTCTGCAGCCCCCACCTGGCCAGTGACATCACGGTAAGCTACAGAGATTGGTATCATTTTTCCTCCAGAAGGTTATTTTTTGGATAGCAAATAGCGGTACACGTTGGTCTGGCGCAGCTCGAAGCCCATACGCTGGTAGAGGCGGTTGGCAGCCTGGCGGCCCGGGTTGGAGGTCAGGCCCACCTGTGGCGCGCCAGCCTGGCGGGCGTGCTCCAGGCAAGCCTGGGTGAGGGCCTCGCCAATGCGCCGGCCGCGGGCGCGTTCGTCGACAATGACATCCTCAATGTAGCCGCGCAGCCCGGTGGGGACGCGGTACAGGATCAGCGTGGCCAGGCCAATGATCTCATCACCAAAATCGGCATGCCGGGCGGCAAAGAGGATCGATGCGGGCGAGGCCAGCATCAGCGCCAGGTCCTGACGGCTGGGCGGGGGGTTGTTGTTGGTGAGCTGCGGCACCAGGCGCTGGCAGGCAGCATACAGCTCCTCGCTGGGCTGGTCGGCACGAAAGACGGTCAGAGCAGGGTTCATGGGCACCTACACGCCTTTGGACCAGGCAATGAAATCGGCCAGCTCTTGCTTCAGCTTAGCCAGCGAGGGGATGTGGATGTACATCATATGCCCGGCCTCGTAATAGCCCATGCGCAGGTTGGCGCGCAGGCCGGGATCGAGGCCCAGGGTGTTGAAGGTATACTCAGTGGCAAAATAGGGCGTAGCCAGGTCATAATAACCGTTAGCCACGTAGACCTTCAGGTGCGGGTTGATGGTCATCGCCTGGCGCAGGGTCTCAGCCACGTTGACGTATTGGTTCTGGTGCTCGGCGTAACTCCAGGGATAGACGCGCTCGGTCAGGATCTCATAGGGCAGGTCGCTCTCGAAGTTCAGCTCACTGCGCACGTAATCGTAGAGGGTGGCGGCATAGGGCCCCATGATGTTGGCCATGCTGGGATCGAATTCAAAATTCTCGCCCGCCGCGTCACGGTCGATACCCTTGAAGCGGCTGTCGAGGCGGCCCACCGTGCGGCGCTCGTGGCGCAGCAGCTCTTTGGTAAAGCGGAAGATCTCGATGCGCAGATCGGTACGGTCCAGGTAGTCTTCTGAAAGCCCCGTGTAGCGCGCCAGCTTGCGCAGGATCTTTTGGCGCTGCTCGGGCGAGAGCGCCGCCCCGCGCAGCAAGGCCGGGGTGTACTCGTTGAGCGTGAAGGCTTCGACCTCGTCGAGGGTGGCGCGCAGGTCCTTCTGCAAAGCCTCGTTCAGCCGCCGGTGATACCAGGCGGTGGCGGCAAAGGTAGGCAGGAAGAAGATGAAGGGCAGGTCGTTGCCAGAATTGTAGTCGAGGGTCTGGAAGTTCAAGACCGAAGAGATCAGCATGATGCCGTTGAGGTACATGCTGTGCCGCTCTTGCAGGTAGCCCGCCAGCCCCGCCGAACGCGTGGTGCCATAGCTCTCGCCAATCAAAAACTTGGGCGAGAGCCAGCGCTTGTAGCGCGTGGTATAGAGACGGATGAAATCCCCGACCGACTCGATATCCTTCTTAAAGCCGTGGAACTGCTTGGCCTTCTCGCCCACCACGGGCCGGCTGTAACCGGTGCTGACCGGGTCGATGAAAACCAGGTCGGTCAGGTCGAGCAGGGCAAACTCGTTATCCACCAGGCGGTAGGGCGGCGGCAGGGGATTGCCCTCGTCGTCCATCAACACACGCCGCGGCCCCAGCAGGCCCAGGTGCAGCCAGACCGACGAAGACCCCGGGCCCCCGTTGAAAGAAAAGGTCAGCGGGCGTTGGGTGCGGTCTTCTACGTCGTCACGCGTGTAGGCCACAAAGAAGACTGCTGCCTTGGGTTTCTCACCTTCTGCTTCGCCCTCGTGCTCGCCCTTCTTCTCCATCTCTTCTTTGAGCACCATCGTCCCGCAGGTGACGGTGTAAGGGATCACCTGGCCGTGGAGGGTGAGGGTGTGCCGGGTGACAACGATCTCGTCCTTGGCGGGCTGCAGCTCAGGGGCTTTCTCATCCTTCTTCGCTTCGATTTTGGTTTCTTCTGCCATCATACTCTCTCCTATCTATCCCAGCTACAAAGGATTATTTCTTACCGCAGAGTCGCGGAGAACACAGAGAAAACAATCTAAAAAACTCAACGAACGCTGCGTCTCTGCGGTGAAAGGGGTTTTTCGTCATGGAAGATAAAGAAAATCGCTGCCCTGGCTGACCCACAGATCGCTCTTGCCGGCTGAGGTCACCAGCCACAGGCTGTGCCCATCCAGGCCCAGGTAGTAGCTGTAATCGCCTGTGGGATGCTCGAAAACCGGGGGCAGCTCCAGGTTGGGGCCTGAGAGGGCAGAAATCTCCAGGTTCGCAGCAGGCGGCTGGGCGGTGGGCAAGGCGGTGGTATCCCAGGCCACCAGCTCGCCGGTGCGCCAGTTAAGGGCCAACAGCTCAGGCCCGGGGATGCAGTCAACACCATAGACCAGGCAAGAGATGCCCGGCCCTGAAAAGAGGTTGCCATCATCCGGCGCGCTTTGGGCTTCAAAGGCCACGCGCTGCACCTGCACCCAATCGCCATACCAGATATCGCAGTCGCCATCCAGGCCGGGGCAAAGGCGGTAATCATAGAGCGGGTTGCTGAGCAAGGCCGCCTGCTGTCCGGTGAGGGCATCGACAAGCAGGATGGCATTTGAGCCATTGAAGGCGTACTGTGCGCCGTCGTAAGACAGGGAACGGTGCTGGTAGAGCAGGTATTGGCCGCCCGGCACCCACAAGGGGTGGGTATCCAGCTCCCAAGAGGCCGGCTCGGGCATAAAGACCAGGTCCAGCGAGACGTTATAGCCCCACACGGCACTTTGCAGGCCCAGGCCGCGGCTGGCCCGCGTCACCAGGGCCGTGTGGTCCTCGTTCCAGGTGGTCACGCCAGACGCGCCGAGCTGGACCAGGCTGCCGGTCAGCGGGTCGAACAAGCTCAGCCAGCCGCCCTCGCAGTGACCGGTGCCCAGCAGCACCTTGCCGTTGCTCAAGAACTCAAAGCTGTGCCCGGTCCCGGCTTCAGAGCGGTAAAGCACCTGGCCGTTTTGGGTATCCATCAAGATGATGCCGCGCCCGCAGACCTGGGGGCCAAAGTTAAAACCCAGCAGGCGGCCATCGGGAGAGAATTGAAAATCACTACAGGAGAGCGCCTCGCCCATTTCGGCCTCGTTGGCCGGTAAGACGCCGTAGCATTCTTCGGGCAGAGAGATGGTTTGGATGGCAGGGTGGCTGTAGCTGACCCCGTAGCCCACGAAGAGGGCTTGACCGGCAGGGTCGGGCGGCAGGTAGGCCGCAAAGCTCAAATCATCCAGGGTCAGGCGCGCCGCCCGCTGCCCATCGGGAGAGAAGCCCCACAACCAGGGGCCGCCCTGGGGCGAGGCAGAAGGCACTTCGTCGATGGAAAGCACGCTGGGCGAGAAATTGAAGGGCCGCGGCGCGGCGCTGCTGAAGACGATCAGCCCGCTCAGGGCGCCGCCGCCAGGGTCTGCCAACTGCTCCAGCGTGATGCCAGCCTGGGGATCGAAGACGGGCACCGGGTTATAGGTGGGCGAAGGGCCCGGGGTGGGGGTGTAGGTGGGCGGGAGGGGGGTGGGGGTGAGGGTGGGAGCGATCTGCCCCTCAGGCGTGGGCGTCCAACTGGGCACCAGGGTCAGGCGCCAGCCGGGTGCGGGCGTGGTGGCAAGGGGGGTGGGCTCGGCAGGCGAACAGCCGGCCAACAACCCCAGGCACAGCAATCCCAATACCAGGCGGCCGGCCCAGCGCAGCGTGCGAGAAGCAGCGTCAAAGGGCGGGTTCATTGGCCCCTGGCATGCGGCTGGCGGATGCGGTCCAGGCGGAGCTCTTCGGCCGCCCAGCGGTAATGGCTGTAGGTGTTGGCTGCCAGGTAAGGGGCCATGCTGGAATTCTCACCCGTCCAGGCGTAACGGCCCACTTCGAAGATCTCTTCTTCGGTCATGCAATCGACCAGGGCCAATATTTGCTGGTGCGAGGCCAGGTAATTGGCCAGCACATCTTGCAGGGGCCGGTCTTTATGGCGTTCGTAGCCCTGCTGGTTAAGGGCCGGGAGCTGCTCCCAATCAAAGCCTTCTTCGGGCAGGTGCGGCAGCTCACAGCGCAGCCCGGCCTCGTACCAGCCGGCAAAACGCCGTTCCCAATCGACCAGGTGGGCCAACAAATCTTTGACCGACCAATGGCCTAGCGCGCCGGGGGTGGTCATCTCTACGGGTGACAGCCCATCGATCTTTTCGTCCAGGTTCTTGCGCTCTGCATGGATGCGGTCGATCACCTGTTCTTTGGTGGTCGGATGTTCCATAAGCCGTTTTTCTCCTGGATTTATTGTACCATCTCGCCGCCAGAACGAATCGAACCAGGGCGGGGCCACCTGGATGAAGTGGGGCCAAGAGCCCGGTTGGGGGGTTGGGTCAGGCAGCATCCATTCCCACAGGCCCAAGAAGGTGAAGCCGCAGCCTAGCAGGGTATTCAAGACCGTGCCCAGGGTGTGACGGAACTCGTGCGGGCTGGGCAGGGTCAGCTTGGTGCCATCGGGCTGGGGCACGTCCCAACCGGGGAAGTAGCGGGTAATGTCTTCGCCGTCTAGATAAGGGTTGATGAGCGGGTAAGCGTGGCCGTCCCAGGCCTCGTTATCCACTGCCTGGACAAAGGGGTTGGCAAACTGCACAAAATAGATGCCGCCCGGCTTGAGCACCCGCCCCACGCCGCGGAAGACCGGCTCGACCGCGGGGACAAAGTTGAGCGAATACACCTGCCAGACAATGTCAAAGGCGGCATCGGGGAAGCTCGACAGGTCGCGCATATCCCCCTGGCAGGTGCTGATCTGCAGTCCGTGATGAGCGGCAGCCTGTTGGTCTCGCGCCAACTGCACGTCTGAAAGGTCCAGCACGGTCACATCGGCCCCCAGCAGGCCAAAAGAGACCGAATCTTGCCCGCCGCCGCTGGCCAGGCACAGCACGCGCTTGCCAGCCACATCCGTCAAGATGCCATGCCGGCCAATCTGCCGGCGCGCCTCTTCGAGCGTGTGCTCCAGGCGGGGCTGGGACCACTCGACGTTGGCATCAGCCAGGGCATTCCAGCGCTGGCGGTTGGTGGTATTGATTTCATCCATATCTTTGAAAACCCTTTCAATATCCTTATATCCTTGCATCCTGTTGCTTAAATCTACAGGATGCAAGGATATAAGGATGAATTTAGAAGAGATCCTTTTCTCATGTTTCCATCCAAGAGCGCCGCGGTGCTCAGTTCATTTCTCGTCCCGAGGCCAATTGCTGGCCCAGCTCATAGGCCTGTTGGAGCAGCTCGGGATGCTGCGCTGCATCGCCCACATCTGATAGAGAGCCGTGCACCACCCCCACGATCTCGCTCTTCAAAAATCGGCACATGGTCTCGAAGGTGTGGATGGCGTTGATGCCGCCCGAGGTTTCCAGGTCTGTATCGCCATAGGTCAAGAGGATGCCAAACCGCTTGTGAGATACCTCCCGCCATTGATTGGCATGGAAACCGTACCAACGGTCGATGCACAGCTTGAGCTGGGCGCTGAAGGTGAACCAATAGACCGGCGTGGCCAGGATAATGGCATCTGCGGCGGCCAGCTTGGGATAAATGGGGGCCATATCGTCTTCGATCACACAGCCGCCGTTCTCCACGCACAAGTCGCAGGCACTGCAAGGCTGGATATCCAGGTTGTGGAGGTAGATGATCTCGACCTGGGCCCCGGCCTGGCGAGCGCCGGCGGCGGCCTGCTCGGCCAGCACGGCGCTGTTGCCGCGCTCGCGCGGGCTGCCTTTGAAGATGAGGATGTTCTTAGTCATGCCAGGGTCTCCTTCTCACGAGGGTACATCAGGCACTAAGGATACTCCATTTTTGGCATTTTGACACCTCGAAATTTATGCGAATCGATTAATTTGACACCCATAGCACCAATCTGGTGGTATAATACAAACATCTGAATACCTATTCAGTTGTTCGTATCTCACACGCGGCGCAAGACCGAAAAAAAAGCAATTCGGAGCGGCAAACTGTGCAACTCATTATAAAGAACCTCTTTCGGCGAAAAATTCGCACCCTGCTGACCGTGCTGGGAATCTGCGTGGGGGTGGTCACCATCATTGCGCTGGGCGCCCTGGCAGATGGATTTGAGGCTGGCTATGGATCGATGCTGGCAGGCAGTAAGGCCGATCTTATCCTCAGCCAACCCGACACGATGGATATCAGCTATAGCGCCGTTGATGAAACGGTGGGTGCAGAGCTTGCCGTGCTGCCCGAAGTGGAAGCTGTCAGTGGGATGCTCCAGGGCATTACCCAGACTGAAGGCGAGGCTTTTTTCATCGTCTTTGGATATGCCGAAGACAGTTTTATACTGGAACGTTTCCGGATCAAAGAAGGTGTTGGCCTCTACGATCACATCCCACGCGAACTGCGCGGAACGCCGATTTTACTGGGCTCAGCCGCCGCTGAAGTGATGAAGAAAAGCGTCGGCGATACACTGCGGATTACCACCACAACCTATCGCATCGTGGGCCTCTACGAGACTGGCGACACCTTTGAAGACAGCGCCGCCGTCTTGCGCCTGGAAGATGCCCAAGATTTGTTGGGGAAAGATCGCCAGGTGAGTCTGTTCTACATCCGCCTCAAAGAGCCCAATCTGCGCACCCGGCTTGAGGAACGGCTGACACGCCAATGGCCCGATCTGAAACTGAGCGGCACAAGCGAGTTTGCCGATAAGCAGTCGATGCAGGCCATGATGAAGGGATTTGTATGGGTCATCGGCGGGCTGGCAATTGTGATTGGCGGAGTGGGCATGTTGAATGCCCAGTTGATGGCTGTCTTCGAGCGCACGCGGGAGATCGGCGTTCTACGCGCCACCGGTTGGAACCGGCGCCGGGTGCTGGGCATGATCTTGGGCGAATCGGTGCTGGTGTGCCTGGCAGGGGGCGTGCTGGGGATCGTGACGGGATGGCTGCTCTTGCTGCTCCTTTCCAAAATCACCGTGTTGGCTGGAACCCGCACCGGCAATATCCACCCCAACCTGATTGGGCAAGCGCTGCTGGTGGTGCTGGTTTTGGGGCTGGTTGGAGGGCTTTACCCGGCCTGGCGGGCCTCTCGCCTGCCACCGGTGGAGGCCCTGCGTTATGAGGGCGGCAGCAGCAAGGCCCGCCGCCTGCCCGTGGGGGGGATGGCCGTGCAGGGCTTATGGCAGCGTTCGACCCGCAGCCTGCTCACCCTGGGTGCCATCGGCCTGACCGTGGGGGCAATCCTGGCGTTAGAAGCCGTGGTGCGTGGATTTTCTGCTTCGTTCACCGATATGGCTAACCTCAGCCAGGCAGAAATCATGATCCGCCAGGCCGATATTGCCGACACCACCCTGAGCGCCATCGATGAGCGGGTGATCGATTCGATCAGCGCCATGCCTGAAGTGCGCAGCGCCTCCGGGGCAGTGTTCACCGGGCTGATCCTGCCCGATTCGGGGATCATGTTCCTGCTGCAAGGATATGCCCCCAATGAATTTCCGATCCAGCGCTTCCACGTGGTGCAGGGCGAGATGCTCACCGGCAACCGCCAGATTTTGCTCGGCGACCTGATGGCCGAGGCGCTCAAAAAAGATGTCGGCGATGTTGTCGAATTGAGCGGGATGCGCTTCAAGGTGGTGGGAATCTACGAATCAAACATCGGCTGGGAACAGATGGGCGGGGTGACCACCTTGCGCGATGCCCAAAATTTTGTGGGCCGCCCTCGCCAGGTAAGCATGATCGCCGTCAAGTTGAAAGACGCCGCCCAAGCCCAGGCAATGGTTGAGATCTTCAACACCCGGTTCCCCGGCGTCTATGCGGCCCTGGGCAGTGAATTTGCTGAAGAAATGCCCGATATGCAGTCTTCCAAAGCGATGCTGGGCGGGATCTCATTGATGGCAGTATTTGCCGGCGGGCTGGGCGTGCTCAACACCATGTTGATGTCTGTCTTCGAGCGCACGCGTGAGATTGGCGTGCTGCGCGCCCTGGGCTGGCGCCGGAGCGCCGTGCTCGGGATGATCCTGCGCGAAGCGGTGCTGTTGGGCCTGCTGGGCGGGGGGCTGGGGATCGGGTTGGCCTTTGGTTTGATCAAGCTGATGCAGATGACCCCCATGCTTGGAAGTTGGGTAGACCCGGTGTGGGCCTGGGATATCTTTGCCCGCGCCATTCTGCTTTCTCTATTTTTGGGCGTGATCGGCGGGTTGTACCCGGCTTACCGCGCCACCCGGCTCCGGCCGGTGGATGCCCTGCGGTACGAGTAAGAAACAAGATATATCTCATTTTTGCAACATGGCACGATCGAAACGTAAAATTTGGAGGAACAATATGAAACCCCATATCAAAATCTTCACCTGGATCATCGCCTGTGCACTGGTTGTCTCTGGCTGCAGCGCACTGAACGCAGAGCCAGACACAACGCCAGTATCGAACCAGGCAGAAACTTTCGATTCCATCATCAGCGCCACCGGTGTCGTTATCCCTGAACAGTGGGCGGCGCTGAGCATGGCCGGGCAGGGGTTGGTGGCTGAGGTGCTCGTGGCAGAGGGCCAGGCCGTAAGCACCGGGCAGCCCCTGGTGCGGTTAGAAGGCCAAGCCGCTGCTGCAGCCAAGGTGAGCACCGCGCAATCCGGAATCATTGAAGCGCAGCAGGCATTGGACGATCTCAACACTCGCGCCGCGGTAGAGGCCGCCTTGGCCTGGCAAACGCTTGCTGACGCCCAACAAGCGGTGATTGACGCCGAACGCGAGATGGTCCCTTTTGACCTACAGAAATACAAAGATGACCTGGATGCAGCACGCAAGGCCGTAACCGAGGCCGAGGATGCTTTGGGCACCGCCAAGGAAGATTTTGAGCCGTATGCCGATTGGGATGCGGATAACACCACACGCAATGACTATCAAAGACGCCTGGATGATGCCCAACGCGCGTATGATGAGGCTGTGCGGTTAAAGCAAGAACTGGAATTCGACAAAGAACAGGCTGCCGCTGCCCTGGCTTTAGCCCAGGCAAACCTGGCTTACGCTGAAGAAGCGTATGACCAGCGCCAACCAGGGCCCGACCCAGATGCGCTTGCCCTGGCGGTGTCTGCGCTGGAGCAGGCCAATGCCCAACTGCTTGCCGCACAAGAAGCGCTGAATAATCTTGAACTGAGCGCTCCCTTTGATGGCGTGGTATGCGGTTTGTATGCGCGCCAGGGTGAATGGTTGACGCCGGGCATGCCCGTGATTGAGCTGGGCAACCTGGACGGCCTAAGGGTAGAGACCACCGACATGAACGAGATCGATGCTGCCCGCATCCAGCCCGATGATCCGGTCATGGTGACCTTTGATGCCCTGCCTGGCGTAACCGTTAACGGCACCGTCCAGCGCATCGCTTACAAGTCGGCCGAAGGCTCAGGGGTGAATTACACTGTGATCATCCTGCTGGATGAGATCCCCGAGGGGCTGCGCTGGGGGATGACCGCGTTTGTGGATGTGGAGGTGGACCAATGAGCGCCAAGATCATGATTGAAACCCATGACCTGACTCGTGTCTACGGCGACGGCGAAGAGATCCGCGCCCTGGATGGGGTGAACCTGGTGATTGAAGCCGGCGAATTCATGGCCGTTATGGGGCCCAGCGGCAGCGGCAAAAGCACCTTGTTGAACATCTTTGGTGCGCTGGATCTCCCAACCAGCGGGCAGGTGTGGGTCAATGGGCAAGACCTGGCCAATCTGCGCGATGCAGATGGCTTTAGAGCCAAGAGCGTGGGCTTCATGTTCCAGCTTCACAACTTGCTGCCCACCCTGACCGCCCGCGAGAACGTAGAAATCCCCATGACCGGTTACCTGGGCGCAAAGGCCCGCCGGCAGCGGGCCGAAGAGCTATTGGCACTGGTGGGGCTGGGTGAACGCATGAACCACCTGCCGGGGCAGCTCTCTGGCGGGCAGCGCCAGCGCGTGGCGGCTGCCCGTGCCCTGGCCAACCAGCCGCCCCTGGTGCTGGCAGATGAGCCTACCGGCAGCCTGGATACCAGCGCCGGACAGGACCTGATGGCCTTGCTGAAAGAATTGAACCACAGCCAGGGGGTGACCTTTGTGATCGTCACCCATGACCCAGCCGTTGCCCGGCAGACGCGGCGGGTGGTGGTGATGGCCGATGGCAAGATCGCGCGCGAAGACCGGATCGGTTCTCCACTGGAAGAGGATTTGAAGATGTGGCGCCATTCGAACCTGGGCCAGCAAATCTTTGCCGGCGACCACACCGGGCTGCAAGCCCTGGGCATCTCTGACCACCAGATTGGAGATGTGAAGGCCGTATTAAAGTTGGCAAATGGCGACACCTCGGCCGGGTAAACCACATTGCGTTCAGAAAACCCCGATTGACAACCTGAGCAAACTGCAATAGAATACGAACAACTGAGTACTTGTTCAGGTATCAAGGGCGAAAATTTCTCCCACGCCAGTACTTCCCTTTTGCTAGATCAAGCTGATTTTAATCATCCGTAAGCAAGTTTGGGATAAAGGGGTTTGGGTGTGTTTTGGGCAGCTTTGCCGTCCAAAACACACCCAAACCAAAATTCTTTTGCCAAAAAGGTTCAAAGTATGTCCATTCAAGTTTCGAATACCTCCTCACAAGCCCAAAAAGAAAAAAACGCAGCCGCGTTGAGCTCGGTCATTGCGGCTGTTGGGTTGACCGTTTTCAAGGTGATTGTTGGCCTGATGACCAACAGCCTGGGTATCCTGGCCGAAGCCGCTCATTCAGGGCTGGACCTGGTGGCGGCACTGGTGACATTCTTTGCTGTGCGCATCTCAGATAAGCCGGCAGACAGTGAACACACCTATGGACACGGCAAGGTTGAGAATTTCTCGGCCCTGATCGAAACCTTTTTGCTCCTGGCTACCTGTGTCTGGATCATTTACGAGTCGATCCAGCGGCTGTTCTTTGAAACCGTCGAAGTAGATGCCTCTTTCTGGGCCTTTTTGGTTATGGGTGTTTCAATCGTTGTGGATTATTCGCGCTCGCGGGTGCTTTACCAGGCGGCCCGCAAGCATAACAGCCAGGCCCTGGAGGCCGATGCCCTGCACTTCAGCACCGATATCTGGAGCTCGTCGGTTGTCATCTTGGGCCTGATCGGTTTAAAGTTGGCTGAGGCGGTGCCGGCGTTGCACTTCTTAAAAAAGGCCGACGCGATGGCCGCCCTGCTCGTGGCAGGGATCGTGATTTATGTAAGCATCGAGCTGGGCATCCGCACGGTGCAGGGTTTGCTAGACCATGCTCCCAAGGGGCTGGCTGAGCAAATTGAACAGGTGGTAGAAGCAGTGCCCGGCATTTTTGATTGCCATCGCGTGCGGGTACGCACTTCAGGCCCTGGACTGTTTGTTGACCTCCATATTTACGTCAATGCCGACCAGACCCTCACAGAGGCGCACGAATTGACGCGTAAGGCTGTGGATGCTGTGCACAGCGTGGCACCCAAAGCCGATGTGACCGTACACGCCGAACCGCTGCTCAAGCCGGCCTCTCACCCATAAACAGGATTAAGCATGGAACCCAACCCGAACATGTCCTTACCCGTGACCCACCACACCGAACAAGACCTCCACGATCGCATTGACCCCCATCGCCGCAGCGCATCGGGGTTATCTGACATTATTTTGGGCGGGCAGGATGGATTGGTGAACGTGCTTGGCGTGATCTTGGGCGTGGCAGCCGCATCCAGTGATCCTTACCTGGTGGTCGTGGCAGGCTTGGCGGCCACCTTCGCCGAATCCGTTTCGATGGGCGCCGTGGCATTTACATCAACCCTGGCCGATGCAGATTACTATGACAGCGAACGCGAGCGCGAGATGCGCCATATCGAGCAAGCCCCCCGCCTTGAGCGGGATGAAGTTCGCGCCATCTACGCCGAGAAAGGTTTTCATGGTGAGTTGTTGGAGCGCATCGTTGACACCATTACTGCCAACCCTGATGTTTGGGTGGCCGTGATGATGGCCGAAGAGCACCAGCTTACCCCTGTAGATCGCAAGCAAGCCTGGAAGGCAGCGCTGGTGGTTGGCTTTTCAGCCATTGTGGGGTCGCTGATCCCACTGGCCCCGTTCATATTCCTGGATGTTGTCACCAGCATGTGGGTTTCAGTGCTGATCACCGCCCTGGTATTATTTGGGGTGGGTTTCTACAAAGCACGCGTCACCGTGGGGCATCCGGCCCGCAGCGGACTGGAAATGGCCCTGATCGGCACCCTGAGCGCCCTGGTGGGCTATGCGGTTGGGGCATTGCTCAAGCTTCCAACCACGCCCTGATAAGCCTAGCGCGGCCCGGCCACTTCTTCTCCCAGCAGGCTCTCCAACGCCTGGTGCGCTTGCGCCATCGGAATCCCCTGCGAGTACGTCCATTCGGCGAGCAGTGATTTGATCGCCCGTTCTAGGATGGACTTCTCTTGTTCGTTCAATTTCTTGCTGTGCTTAAAATGCATCATATCGCGCACAACCCGGCAGATCGATGCCAATTGGCCATCTTTTAATCGTGCAAGCAGTTCATTTTTGCGCAGCACCCGGTCTTCCAACAGGTCTTCACCCGGATCGGTGAGCATGGCTGAAAGCTTATCAAATTCATCGGGGGGCGTGGGTACACGCAGGGTGTGCTGCTGCGATGCATCGATCGGGACCCAGATCGTCAGGTCGGCGATGCGGATCACGTAGCAGTTGGCGGGCCGGCCCTGGATGATCTTT
>Ga0209605_1003308_pt1 | contig 14287 bp, 5 predicted proteins | sample AD_UKC035_MetaG_FD_184408 | JGI IMG/M metagenome (GOLD analysis project Ga0209605, IMG submission 184408) | Active sludge microbial communities of municipal wastewater-treating anaerobic digesters from USA - AD_UKC035_MetaG (SPAdes) (version 2) | ecosystem: Engineered > Bioreactor > Anaerobic >...
TCCAGATAAGTATCGGTATAGATCGCCGTAATCTTGCAGGAACCTCCCGCCGCGGGGTAGATGTTTTTCCCTTCGATCTGCGGTACAACCACCATGGATGGATTCAGCACGGCATCGGTGCTGCCATCGGTGAAGGCCCAGATCTTTTTCTGCAGGGACAATAAAAATTCGGGGGTCACCCGGCTTTGATCCACTGAGATCGGCGTCTTCAATGTCTTGGGATGGATATATCCGCCCAACTGGTAGGTGATCTCGCAGGGCAGTTCGATCATCTCCGGGCAGGCCAGGCTGTCCAGCACCGTCTTGCGGATGAAGATCGTGTCCGTGCACCGCGCAAAATTGCCCCAGTTATCCGAGCCCTGGATCGTCCTGATTACATATCCCGACAATACCGGGTCCTGGTCGCAGCCGTAATCAACCCACTGCTCCGAAACCAGTTTGACTTTCGCCCCGGAACAACTGTCGGCCCCCTCCGCCAGCAGCGGCAGGTCCGGCAGTTCATAACAGGTGATCGTATCCACCGAACAATTCAACAACGGCGGCTGTTTGTCCTCCACCTTCAGGTATCCCCAGCATTTGTTGCCCGTCCCCACTTCATATACATTGTACACCATCGTGAGGCCGATATGGCTCAGGTCCACCTGGTCCTCTCCCGGAAAACGGTGCGTGCCCAGGGGGTAGATCACCTGAATGTCGTACACTCCTTCCCGGCAACCAACGTTATTTTCGAGCACGTCATCCAGACTCACCGCTTTTATACAACTTGTTCCTAAAGACACATTCACCAGGTCATTGCAGACCAGGTTCCTGGGGAAAGTGTCCAATACCAGGAGGAACTGCGTACAACCATCGAGGGTATCACAATTGCGAACCAGGAGGACTTCGTAAATATGCAATCCAAGGTTGGAACAATCAAAACTGAGGCTATCCGATTCAACCGTCGGCACTCCATTGACCAGAAGGGTGAATCCCTCCGGAATGGCATCGCTCAGAATGGAATCCAATGAAAAGGAAGGTATACTGCCTGATCCCGTGACATATATGGTGTCCTCGTCACAATAAATCAGTTTTTCATAGGCCCCGATATCAATGACTGCTTCGGCTATCCGGTTCAGACCGTCCAGATCCGTTGGGTAAGTGTTTGAGAAATTGTCACCCATGTTTATAGCCATGGAGCCGCTCATGACGTGGAAATTACCGGCAGCGGTCGGGGCATCGGAATATGAGGGCGCATCAATAAATAAGGGATCCGTTCCGTCTATCTTATTATCACTTCCGCTATAGGTTGCCCCAGACTGGGTTATGGAAAAACGAATTAACGTACTGAATGTACCCTGCCCTTCGAATACATCATCCTCATCATGGTTCCAGGTGATGCAATTGATCATAAAAGGATGGGCATCATAATTATACAGGGCACCTCCGGCGCCTTCGACGATATTCCCGTTGAGAACACAATTGATCAACTGCGGGGTGCATGTACCGCCTGTTCCGATATTAAACATTCCCCCGCCATGACGATCGGCGGCGTTACCACTGATAATAGTATTGACGAAAGTCGGCATACAGAATCCATACTCCCCGGTATTGTATACCCCCCCACCCGTTTCCAGGGAGTGATTATTATTGAAAATGCAATTGAAATAAGTCGTCAGGCAAGACCCGAATCCCCCGCCGTCATTCAACATCCCGGCGCCATAAAAAGCCTGGTTGCCTGTGAAAATACAGTTTCGGATCGTAGGGGAGGAGGAAACATCCACTCCTCTCCCTTCATTAAACCAGCCGCCCCCGGAAGAATAGGGGTATACCCCATTCCCCATTTGGTCCGATGAGTCCGCATTCCCGCCTTGTATACAAAATCCGTCGACGATGGTGACCGAATCCACCCCAAAAGTGGTCACTACATGAAAACTGTTACCGGACAATGTGCCGTCCTGATCGATATCCCCACAGAGGATGGTTTTGTTACAGACCCAATCCCGTTCTTCCGGTGTACCTCCACCGCTTGGGTAACCGCCCAGGACGATAACGGAATCAGGAATGTTAAAACTCAACTCCCTGTTTAAACTGAGACCTCCAACCGTATCGGGATAATAGGTGCCCTGTGCAACATGGATGGTATCTCCGGGTTCCGCAATGGCAAGAGCAACCTGGAGGTCGGATAAGGCAAATTCCCAGGATGCCCCGGTCTGACCCTGATCATTCACCACGAAGATGGCTTGTATTGCAGCATAGATCGAACTCAGACTGGTCGCGCAACCGTTGAAAGGCGAGTTGGAGGCGTCGACATATATATGATGGCTCGGGTTGGCAGGAGTGCCGATTTGCCCGTTGTTGTTGGCTGCATTAAAGGGGTCCGGATCAGCGTTAAAAACAGCATTGTTGTTGGTCAGAATATTACTAGGCAGGCTATTGGTATCTATGACTTTGAGGATCACCCCGTCATTGATAAAGGTGTTGTTGTCCTGAATGATGCCCTCGGTCTCGATGTAAGCGCAGGAATTCAGAAACTGGTTTGAATTCAGGATGCCGAAGGTGTCCACATGATAAATAAAAATTTCACCCCCCGGAAGGTTTCTGAAATTTCCAGGGTTGAGGATACCTCCTCCAAACAAGGGTCCCTTTTGCCCGATATTAATCAGTTTGCAATTTTCAAAAAGGCCTTGATTCAGAATACCTGCCAGGCCTATGCCGGTATCCCTGGCCATCCAGAGTTCTCCGTTGTTTTTCACAATGCCTGAACCCCCGTTGAGGATCCCGTTCATGCCCAGAAAATCAGCATAAAATATTCCTGAGCTGTCATTGAGAAAAAACCCGGTATTGCTCAGACCATTGTTTAACGTGGTATCCACCTCCAGGATTCCGGAGTTGATCAGCGTATCTGAATTGACTATCGCGTTAACCGAAGAGCCCAGCTTTCTCCCAATCATAGTGCCGCTGTTATTGAAGAAATTGGAGTTGTTCAACAAACTGGATTGAAATTCCCTGAATTCAATGGTGCCTTCCTGGAAAAATACCCCTGTATTGATAATGACTTCCGAAGTGATTTGGGCTCCCTCCAAAGATGACGTATTCCTGAAAAACACCGTTCCTTCATTTTGCATAACCGGGTAACCACCTCCTCCATTCCGAAATTCCCAGTCTCCGGCATTATCCAGGTATCCGCCGGGCCCATTGTATACAAACCGGGTGGTTCCCGTTGCTTGCATTGAATGGCTGGGACCAAGGATGATGCTGTCTTTGTTGTAAATCAAATAATTTCCAACCCCTCCTATAAAAGGGGTAAGATTCATGGCCACATCGGAATAGAAATAATTGTCGTTTTCTATAAAATGGGAACCCAGGCTATAATATGAAATGGAACCCTGGGCTTGGCGATAAGTCCCGGTGGAAGTATTGAATATTGCACGCGCTGGAGTGCTATACAACATGGTCGCACAATCCAATAGCATCAAACCTGAATTTTGGATCAGGTCACCACTTAACCCGTGAATGTCGATATTACACCCTGCTGTATCAGTAAAAGTTCCGCTGTTCACAATGCCCGACCCATAACCTGATGCAATACTTAGGGAGGATGCCGCCCCGCCATGGTAAGTACCCTCATTTTGGAAACCGGTTATCGAATAAGCCTGAACGGTCAGGAGCGATCCGAAATGTTCAATCCGCCCGGCTGAATTATTGATCAAAGCCTTCCCGGGACCCGCACCGAAGGTTGAAGTCCCGTTTATCGAAATGAATCCTGAGTTGATAACCTTGGTCCCGTTACCGGAGGTAGATAGCAAGGTCCCCGCATAATGATTAAAAATCCCGCTGGTATCATTTACCAAACCATGACCGGTCCCACCGCCTCCCGTAATGGAAAAGCTGGAATAATTATTGACGGTCCCCGAATTGTCCAACTGGGTGGCGTGACCTCCTGAAATGGAGAGGTAACCGGCCGTATTGTTCAGGATTCCATTAGCGCGATTGACTATCCCTTCACCGCCGTCGGCACCATAAATTGTAAAAGTGGAGGCATTGTTAATGGTACCCTCATTGTCAATTCTTCTGCCGAATCCGGAGCCCACCGTAAAATTGCCAGCATTCTGAATGAGCGCGCCGTTGCGGTTTAGTACAAGTATACCTGACAATCCGCCTATTACTCCCAATGAACCGGATTCATTCAAAAACTTTCCGTAATTGGACAATTGACTGGTGCTTCCTCCGCTTATATTAAATATTCCAGGATTTTTTATAGTCCCCGTTCCATAATTGATCACTGCGGTATCTACTCCTTGTTGGACGATGAAATTTCCAGTATTGATGATGGAATCCTGGTTCTTGATCCGGCTCCCAAATCCATTGGTAATGGTGAATGTGCCCGCATTGGTTACCTTGGCCCCCGCCAGGTTAATCAATCCGTCGTCAAATGCGGAGTCAATGACCATGCTCGCCATGGATTCCACTATGATTTGTCCGCTGTTGGTTACCCCATCGGCATCGCTGCCTATCACCTCGAGGCTACCCCCTGCTTTAATCGTGATTTTCGCATTGGCATCCACCGTTAATGAGCGAGCCCCGGCTGCTACTGTAATTTCCGGAAAATTGGAAGCTGCACCATCGATGATCACGTGATCCCCCGTACTGTATTTATTCGGCGGGATGGTCGGTGATCCACTCTCGGTCATCCAATTGGAAGGATTGGTCCAATCCGTATCCGCAGCGCCCGTCCATCTCAATGTACCTGGAGAAAAAAATAAAACAGCAGAATAAAAGGAGACCACCATCACGGAGACCGTGATGAAAAAATACTTAATCTTCATAGCAACGGAGTTGGTTAATCCGGGGTGAATGTAGCAAGTTCCTCCGACCTGACCTTCATCTGAACCGTTCTAATTCAACAATTTATAGATCTTAAAATATCTCTGCCTCCCGAAAACAAGATTAACCAGGAGTTCCTTAATGTATTACAGTGAAAAACATATAAATACAAATTATAATAATATCAATGTATAAATACCCTTCCGACTTTATTACTTCTCATGTTTTGTATTGTTCCACTTCAATGGTTTGACGAGATACTCATAATAGGCAATAAACCCGGCCAGGATGTGCAACAATATATAAGCCGTGACCCCGGTTAAAATGAATATGGGATTCCTGGCAAGCTGAAGCCGCCCAAAATTTACCGTATTGACCAACCACATAAATGCCAGGCTTACCATCATCAGCGTCCACATACCCAGGTCGGCGTACCAGACGGTCCGGGGAGAAAACCAGGTGATCAGGAAATAAAGAAACACAAATAGATTAAAAAAAGGCAAGGCGCTCCCGGCCACCATGCGCAACCAGAAGGAAATCCAGACCTTCGGTGAAAAACCGGCTTTACCCAGCGAAGGGACCAGGTGGACCATCTGCGTAATCAATAATCCCTTGTTCCAACGGGTCCGCTGAAGGATCCAATTTCCGATACTGTGGGGACAGGTTTCGTCGGTATGGCTATCCATCATTTTCATGCTGATCCCCGATCGGATCAACCTCACGCTCAGTTCCGCGTCTTCCGTTACATTGAATGGGTCCCAGGCTCCGCAACGGAGCAGGCTGGCCTTTGAAATGTAAAACGAATTGCCGCCCAAGCCAAAATTCAGGTTCCGGTTGGACAATTCCGTAAGGTATTGGTCAAACCATTCAAAATACTCGGTGGCAAAATTGCGGGTGATCCAGTTTTGATCTTTATTCGATATACGTACTTTGGATTGTATGCACCATTGGTCGGGATCTTCGCGAAGGAGGGAGGCCGCCTTTCTCAACTGCAGGGGCTCCGGGCGGCTTTCCGCGTCAAAAACCGTGATCATCCTGTTTTTTGCCTGCTCCAGGCCATACAATAAGGCACGTCCTTTGGTGAAAGGCATCAGGGTAGGGATATCGATGATGCGGGCATAAGCGGGAAGACGGAGATTGCGGAGATGCTCCCTCGTGTACAAATCGTTGGTTTCCACGATGATCAACAATTCCATTTTCCCGGGCGGATAGTCCAGGCGCTCGATGCATCGGATGGTCTCCCCAATCACCGGTCCTTCGTTTTTCAAAGGCAACAGAATGGAAAAATCCAGGTCCGGGTCCAGGTCGATCCGTTCTTTTAGTTCCGGGGGCTTTTCGATATTGCCCAGCCTGAAACTCAATAATACAAGGTAGTTGAGCATGGCCAATGCAAATAAAAAAACCCCGAATGTATAGGGCCAATATAGCCCGGCGCCAAGGGTGACGGCAATAAACAAGGCCAGCAACATCCGGGGCGGCCACCGGATGAAATGATATGCCGAGTTTTTTCCTATAATTTCAAGCCGGGAGGCTGCCAAAGGGTCTATATTCATGCCGATCCGGTAAATATAGATTGATTTGGGGTTCTTTCATGGACGTTTTATCAATGCCTGCGATGAACCATAAGTGGCGATGAGGATCGGTACCGCTCCCCTGAGGCCAAGCCGGGAGGAGTGAGGGGTGAAGATTGAGGATTGAGGATTGAGGATTGAAGGTTGAGGACTGACTGCTGACCGCTGACTGCTGATTACTGACCACTGACTATTGACTATTGACTATTGACTATTGACTATTGACTATTGACCATTGACTATTGACTATTCCCTATCTTTGGCCCCTCCTATTAACTAACTGATTATGGCCGCCCAGGACGACGTCTTTAAAAAACTGGTTTCCCACTGCAAAGAATACGGCTTTGTATTCCCCGCTTCCGAGATTTACGACGGCCCCGGAGCCGTTTACGACTATGGGCCTTATGGCGCCCAGCTTCGCAACCATATCAAGGAATACTGGTGGAAAGCCATGGTGCAGATGCATGAAAACATCGTAGGCATAGACGCCGCCATCTTCATGCACCCGACGACCTGGAAGGCTTCCGGCCATGTGGACGCCTTCAACGATCCCCTCATCGACAATAAAGACTCCAAAAAACGATACCGTGCGGATGTGCTGATCGAGGACTACATTTCCAAACTGGAAGAGAAAATCAACAAGGAAGCGGAAAAAGGTCGGAAAAAATTCGGGGAGGCTTTTGACGAAGCCAAGTTCCGGAAAACCCATCCCCAGGCCTCCAAATGGAATACCGAGGCCATCCAGGTCAACGACCGCCTGCAGGCCGCCATGCGGGAAAAAGACATGGCCGCGCTGAAACAGATCATCGAAGACTGCGCCATCGCAGATCCGGAGAGCGGCAGCCGCAACTGGACCGAAGTCCGGCAGTTCAATCTGATGTTCAGCACCCAATTGGGAAACATCGCAGGTGAAGAAGGGAAATTATATCTGCGCCCGGAAACCGCCCAAGGTATCTTTGTCAACTTCCTCAACGTACAAAAGACCACCCGCCAGAAACTTCCTTTCGGAATTGCCCAGATTGGAAAAGCTTTCCGCAATGAAATCGTGGCCCGCCAGTTCATTTTCCGTATGAGGGAATTCGAACAAATGGAAATGCAGTTTTTTGTAAAACCGGGCGAAGAAATGAAATGGTACCACTATTGGAAAGCCATGCGCCTGTCCTGGCACCAGGCCATCGGCACCCCGGCTGAAAAACTCCGTTTTCACGATCACGAAAACCTGGCTCATTATGCCAACGCGGCCGTCGATATCCAGTTTGATTTCCCTTTCGGCTTTAAGGAAATCGAGGGCATCCACAGCCGGACCGACTTCGACCTCAGCCAGCACCAGAAATACAGCGGCAAAAAAATGCAGTATTTCGATCCTGAGGCCAATGAATCCTACGTCCCTTATGTAGTGGAAACTTCCATAGGGCTGGACCGCATGTTTCTGGCCGTCATGTCCCAGGCTTTCCAGGAAGACCTGGTACCGGATGCCGATGGTAAAGAAACCAGCCGCTTGGTTTTGAGGTTGCACCCTGCGCTCGCCCCGGTCAAATGCGCGGTGCTGCCCCTGGTTAAAAACGATGAAAGGCTCACTCAAAAAGCCGAAGACATATTTAACCAGCTTAAATTTTCGTTTAACTGTCAATACGATGAAAAAGACGCGATCGGCCGGCGCTACCGGAGACAGGATGCCATCGGGACGCCCTATTGCGTGACCATCGACCATGAAACCCTGGAAAACGATACCGTTACCATCCGGGACCGCGACTCACTGAAACAGGACCGGGTACCCGTTCATGAAGTGGCTGCCATCATCAGTTCACGGATCGATATCAACCAGGTCCTGAGGCTCCTCGACCGGCCCTGATCCGGCACCAAGCGAGATACGAGATACGAGATGCGAGATGCGAGATACGAGATACGAGATGCGAGACAACTCGCTACTGACTACTGATTACTGACTCCTGACTCCTGACTCCTGACTACTACTTCATCCGCACACCCCTGACCCCTGAAAGGGGCCTGCCGCACTGATCAAGGGATGAGAAGCGAGAAACGAGAAACGAGATAATCTTGCTTACTTACGAACTTGCTAACTTGCTAACTTGCTAACTAACTTCCTACTTCTTCATCCTCTCCCTCAACAACCCGTCATATTTCAAGGCATTGTCGATGTCCTGAAGCTGGTCCCGGTAGATTTTAGTGATCTGGCTCAGTGCAAAGACATCCTCCGGATTGGTCTCCACCGCTTTGAGATATTGATCGATCGCTTTCTGGAATTCGCCTTGCTTGAAATACAGAGCGGCCATCTCATGAAACAGGAATTCGGATTTGACCCCTTTGTTTTCCGCTTGCTGAAACTGGCTCATGGCCAAAGTGGGTTGATCCGAGGCCACATAAATTTTACCGAGCTCGAAATTAAAATTGCCCTCCCTGGGATTTACAGCCGCCGCGGCTTCAAAGGAAGCGATGGCCGAGGTCCGGTCATTCAAGGCTTCCAACACCAGTCCCCGGACAAAATAAGCGGAAGCAAATCGATTGGAGATTTTTACCGCCCGGTCCAGGATGCCCAAGGCCTCCTCGAGCAATTGATCCTTCTGCGAAGAAGATGCGGCATAAAACGACTCATCATATTTGACCCGGGCAAGCCTTACCTGGGCATTTATATTCCGGGAACCTTTCGCCGCGGTAACGGTATAGATGGTTTTATTATTACGCCAGTCCGGGATCCTGAGAAAGACCTGAAGCGCATAAAGACCCAGGACGGCTAGCAAGACTGCCCGGCGGCCATTGCGCCCCAGCTGGTACTTTTCGGCAAGCCGGAGGAAAACGGGAACCGCCAGGATAAGCAATCCAAGCGACGGCAGCAGCAACTGCGCTTCTGTGAACGTCCTGGCATTCATTAAAAAAAGATTGGAAACGGGCAGGTAAAACGCGAGGCAAAAAAAGAGGGCATAGCTGTAAATCGATCTGGCCTTCAACCCCTTTGCCATAAAATAGATTCCTGCGCCCAAAAGAAGAAATCCAATGGCTGCCCAGGGATCGGACCAAGCCGAAAGATTCAACTGGTTGTAAGAATAATCCGCCTGGAGGCCCACCGGGAATAAAAACAAGCGGACCACATGGCCCGCCATCGCAAAAGCCGCCCAGGTTCTTTCCATGCCCGAAAAGATCAACAGGGCATTGTCTTCCAGGCTGAGGATTGGGGCGGTCACTCCGGCTACCCCGTATTTAATAATAAAAGAGAGCAAGGCCGCAAGTCCTATTGCGGTAAAATTCAAAGCCTGGTTTTTGAGCCGGTTTCGTTGGAAAAACCAGACAGTAAGCGGGGCCAGCAACAGCAGCACCCACGCCTGGCCCTTGGAAAAGAAGGCAAGACAGGAAACGATAAATACCATAACGGATCGGAAGACCGTGCCCTTGGTGGTGCCCAGGCAAATGAGGAGGGCTGAAAGGATGCCCAAGGCCGCAAGGATCTCATCCCGGTGGTGTAGGCTGGCCACCCCTTCGCTGTGCAGGGGATGAAAGGCAAACAAAAATGCAATGGCCAGCGAAACAGGTTTAGGCCATGCCGTCAGGATCATGGCTATAAACCGGTAGGCCAGGACGACCAGCAAGCAATAATAAATCACTTGCAAAAAGTGCATGGGCCTCGGATCCATGCCAAATAAGCCGCCTTCCAAGGCAAACAGGCTTTGGCTGGCAGGAGTATAGTCCCCGGTAGGCCGGCCTTCCGTGTCCACCGGCAGGTCCGTAAACAAACGGGGTATCCCTTTCCATCCTTGCCGGACCAGGTCATTTTTTGAAATCAGGCGGGAATCTTCCGTAGTAAAATCAAACCGGCTGGTCGCCAGGTAAAGGATAAAGGTCATACCGAACAGGATCAGGGTCCAGGGGTAATTGAATTCCCGCTCTTTTTTCAACGGTTTTTTTTCCGGTGTATTATTTTTTTTTGACATACCAATGAATACGGGCGGCAAGATAGGGATGGAGAATGAATCGGATCGGGATTCATACCAGCCGCCTCCCCTATTTTCCCTAATTTTGTGCTCTCAAAACATTAATCCAAATGAAGCTATTGTCTGTCGTTTTATTGGTCTTTTCCATGTTCTTGGCCCGGGGTCAGGGGCATTCCATAATTCCCGCACCGGCATCCTGGACTGAAGGAACCGGCACTTTCAACCTCAGTGCCAAAACCGGAATAGTGATCATAGGTTATCCGGTGGAAGCGCAAAAGGTAGCCGATTTTTTCCGGTCCATGCCGTTGATCAAGAACCTGAACATGAGCGGCAAGGTGACGGGTGCCGGAAACATCCGGTTGGAACTCCTGGACAGTGCGGATTCCGGCCTGGGCAAGGAGGGATATGACCTAGACATCAGTACGTCCGGGATCCAACTTCGCGCCAACAGTGCCGCCGGCCTTTTTTACGGAGTTCAGACCATACACCAGTTAATCCCGGTTACAGGCCCCATCACTCCAACTTCCACGCTGAGAATCCCTGCCTGTAAAATCCAGGACACTCCCCGCCTGGGCTGGAGGGGCCTGATGCTCGATGTCAGCCGCCATTTTTTTACGGTGGATGAAGTCAAACAGTATATCGATGCCATGGCCATGTACAAACTGAATACCCTCCATCTCCATCTCACCGACGATAATGGCTGGAGGATTGAGATCAAATCCCTTCCCAAGTTGACTTCGGTCGGCGCCTGGAGGGCCGAAAGGCATGGGACTTTTGGGGACCGGGCTCCGGTGAAAGAAGGCGAACCTGCCACCTATGGCGGTTTTTACACCCACGAGCAAATCCGTGAACTGGTGGCCTACGCCCAGTCAAAATATGTGACCATCGTACCGGAAATCGATGTTCCCGGCCACTCGATGGCTATGCTGGCAGCTTATCCCGAGCTTTCCTGCACCCAGGAGAAGGTGTACGTCAACCCCGGGACGAATTTTGCCGAATGGTACGGGGATGGAAAATTTAAAATGCTGGTGGACAACACGCTCAATCCCTCCAACGAACTGGTGTATGAATATCTCGATAAGGTATTCACCGAAGTGGCCATGTTGTTTCCCAATCCCTATATCCACGTCGGGGGAGATGAATGTTATCACGGTTATTGGGAAAAAGACCCCGGTTGCCAGGCCCTGATGAAAAGGGAAAAGCTGAAAAATTCACATGAATTACAGAGTTATTTTATCAAACGGCTGGAGAAAATCCTGAAAACCAAGAATAAAAAACTGCTGGGCTGGGATGAAATCCTGGAAGGAGGCCTTGCCCCGGAAGCTACCGTAATGAACTGGCGCGGCCCGCAGTTTGGCATTGAAGCGGCGAAAATGGGACACCAGATCGTCCTGTCGCCTACGGCTTACACTTATATCGATTACATGCAGGGCGATCCTGCCCTGGAGTTCCCGGTCTATGCAAGCCTTAGCCTGCAGAAAGTATATTCCTTTGAGCCCGTCCCGGAAGGCGTAGATGCCAAATTCGTCCTCGGCGGCCAGGCTAACCTATGGACCGAAAAAGTTCCTACCCTGCGTCATGCTTTTTATATGACCTATCCCCGGGCCTTTGCCCTTGCCGAATCGGTATGGAGCCCCAAAGCCGCCAAGAACTGGGAACAATTTACAGGCAGGGTCGAACAACATTTCAATCGATTTGACCTTTACGGATGGAATATCGCAAGATCCCTGTATGATGCCGTCGCCACCGTCAGGAAATCAGGGGCTAAACTGATGTGTGAACTAAAAACGGAAATGCCCGGCGCCGAAATCCATTACACCCTGGACAATACGTTCCCGGATGCCTTTACCCCACGATATACCGGCGCCTTTGAAATCCCGGAAGGGGATGTCACCCTGCGATTTGTCACGGTCAAAAACGGTAAAATCCTGGGCCGAATGGTTGTAGTACCAAGAAAAGACCTGGCTGCAAGGGCAAGGTGATGCATACGCCCGATTCACCAACCTTTCCTGTTCCGGATTCCGCCCTGTGGCTGGAAAAAGTTAAGACTGAACTGAAGGGCAGAACCCTTTCGACCGCAGATTATACCTGGGATGAAGTCCGGATCTCCCCTTTTGAAGCCCTGCCGGAAGGGGCCCGCAGCATCAGTGAAAGAAAAAACAACATGTGGAAGACGGGCAGCTACATAGATCCTGCGACCGAAAGCCCCGCCGCCCTGATGAAAGCCCTGAATGAAGGGGCCTCTGTCCTGTATATTGAATTTTCCAAAGGAGAAAACTGGAAAAACTGGTTTAAAGACGTGCGCCTGGATTGGATCAGCCTCCACCTGGTTTTTGAAAATACCGGGATGCTGGATTCCTTTTTGGAATTTCCGGACAGGGCTACCCGCTTAAAGATCAGCGGATCGGTCCGAGTCAAACAGGTCGATCCGGTAAGCCTTTATAAGAAGTATGCCCAGCGCCTCCCGGCCATGCGTTTTCTTGGTTTTGACCTGGAGGACTTAAAAACTGCGAAATCCATGGCCTCCCTCCTGGTCCGCCTGGCTGATACGATGGAAAACGTATCCCCTGAAGTAAAACCGGGCCGCCTGGAGGAGCAGGTGGTCATCCATGTTTACGGCCAGAATGATATGCTCTTGAATATTTCGGTCCTCAGGGCCTTGCGGCTTTTGTGGAGACAATTGTTTTTATCCGCCGGGATTGAAAACCCATCCGGGCTATTGCTTGCCGGGCATATTAGAATTGATAAAACGGCAAGCTACGATCCGCGAATCCGTTCCTCGGTCATCGCAGCCAGCATGCTCCTGGGCGGAATTGATGAACTGTTTATTGAAGGAACCGATGAGGCTTCATCCAGGTACGGCAGAATGGTTCAGCATATTTTCCGGGAAGAAGCATTATTGGGGGTTTTTCCGGATCCCCTGTCCGGATCTCATGTGGTGGAAAAACTCACCGGGACCATTGCCGAAAAAGTATGGGAAGAATATTTACGGTTGAGATTTAAATTAAAATAAGGCCGGCTGCGATGTAAGCGTACATGCAAATTACCCGAATCGTTATCGAGTAGCCGGCCTTTCTCCCATTGCTTAAACATACAATCAAAAAATATCGCGATTTTACTCCCCGATTAATGGAATTAACCATATTTATTTTTTGCTTAAAATACTTAACGAAGTGAAAAGGGAGCTTTCCGGCAAGATCAATCCAAAGGCTTCTAAAATGACCGGAAAGCCGGCTGTTGAAATCACCATTCCATCCTGGGCAAAAAAAATAAAATCGGGGGACCCGGTGGCCCTCGCCAGGGCCATCACCCTCGTGGAAAGTTCCTTGCCTTCCGACCAGGAAAAAGCCAGCCAACTGCTTAGCGCGTGCAGCCCCGGTTCCGGCGGCAGCATGCGACTGGGGATCACCGGGCCGCCCGGAGTGGGCAAAAGTTCCTTTATTGAATATATGGGCAATGCTCTGCTGGCCAGGGATTCCCTGAAAATTGCAGTACTGGCCATTGACCCGTCCAGCCCTGCCCAGGGCGGAAGCATCCTTGGTGATAAAACCCGGATGCAGGTCCTTGCGCAGCAAGAAGGGGTCTTCATCCGCCCCTCCCCGTCCAGGCCCGGCGGGGGAGGCATCCATGATCAGACCTTGCACAGCATCCAGCTCTGTGAATACGCCGGGTACGACCTCATTGTCGTGGAAACCGTTGGGATTGGTCAGTCGGAATTGAACATTCACGACATTACCGATCTCACGCTGTTGCTCATCCCACCGGGAGGCGGGGATGAACTGCAGGGCATCAAACGCGGGGTCACCGAAATTGCCGATTTGATCCTGGTCCATAAGAACGATTCCGGCCTGCAAAACCTGGCCAGGGCAACCCAGAATCATTACCAGCAAGCCTTGAAGTTGCCTGGCGCCCGGGGGATCCAGGTATTCACGGTGTCCAGCCTCTCTCAAAAAGGATTCGACCGGGTTT
>Ga0209605_1003316_pt1 | contig 14263 bp, 28 predicted proteins | sample AD_UKC035_MetaG_FD_184408 | JGI IMG/M metagenome (GOLD analysis project Ga0209605, IMG submission 184408) | Active sludge microbial communities of municipal wastewater-treating anaerobic digesters from USA - AD_UKC035_MetaG (SPAdes) (version 2) | ecosystem: Engineered > Bioreactor > Anaerobic >...
ATGCACGAGCCATCGCGATGGTGAATGGATTATCTGGCGCTGTCCTCTATGCAAAGATTACGAACGCCGCTTTAACTGGCGTACCGGCGAGATGACTTGCACCGGAATGCCCGATGGAATTGTCCACACCGGAATGAGCAGCCAGCAATCCAACATGGAGGCGCTCACACTCAACACACATCCAAACTGATGGTAAGGGAGTACAGAGATGAAACCGTGCTGGAAGCATCGCTCGACCGCTTCCGGTATTGCCTGCAAAACGGGCATCTCTGTATCTCGTTTTCAGGCGGCAAGGATTCTACGCTCTGCGTGGAACTGGCAATCATGGCTGCTCAATCCCTGGGACATACCGACCCGATAGACGTGGTGTACCGCGACGAGGAATGTGTTTCGCCCGAGACAACCGCGTTTGCCCTGCGGATGGCCGCCCGCCCGGAAGTCCGCTTTCATTGGTGCATCGCTCACCAGCCCATTATCAACATCTTCGACCGCAACTGCCCATACGTTTGGACCTACGATCCCCTGCTTGATCCTGAGCAGTGGATGCAGCCAATGCCAGACATCGCAGTGGAGATACCGGACATGAACATCGAACGCCTGATCACGCATGAGCGGCTTGGCATTCCTAAAGATAAGATTCTGTTTTCGGTAGTGGGCATCCGGACTTCGGAGAGCCTGCGCCGGAAATTCGCCATCAACTCGGCAAAAGGATACCTCACAAAGAACATCGGCAACATCGTCAAGGCCCGCTGCGTGTACGACTGGGAAGATGACGACGTATGGAAGTTTACCAAGGATTTCCAGATTGACTACAACCGTGACTATGACGTAATGTGGCGTTTAGGCATCCCCAAAAAGTCGCTGCGCATCGCGCCGCTCACGATGTCCACCGCAGGGCTGGGTCAACTTCAGGCGATGGCGAAAGCATACCCGCGTTGGTTCGACAAACTGGCCGTCCGCTGCAAAGGCGTCCGCGCCGTCGTCAACTTTGGCAAACGTGCCTGCGAGCCGCTGCGCCGGCAGGGTGAGACCTGGGAGGATTGTTTCAAACGGACCTGCATCACCGAAGCCCCCGCATGGATCCGCGCCCGCGCCGAAGTGCTGATGGAAAAATGGATTGCAGCGCAAGCGAAACTCACTACCGACCCGTTGCCCCAGAAAGGAGGGCACAATTTCAAGGCCATGTCCTGGGAGAAACTGGCAAAGATTATGTACAACGGCGACCCGTTCTGCATGAAAACCGGCGAACTTCACTACGTCGAGCCGCACGAGTTCAGGCCCGGTGGCGGCTCATGGGGTGGCAAACCAACATGGTGACCACCTGTATTTTTTTATCGGGATAACCGGGGAAACCGGGAAAATCCCGGTTTGACGAAATTTCCGACATCGTGACGAAAAAACCGACATCTGCCGTCGAAGTTGCCCGTCTGCTGCTTTCAGCAAACGCGATGGATGAATTGGAAGAACTTCGACCGCATATTACCTTTGCAGACGTTGCAACATCGGAACTACTGGCTGAGATATTCAACCACAAGTTCGCCGCCTTATGCAAAAAGTCGCCGCCTCAACAGTCAAGAAAGGCCAAAAGACCATAGAGAAAAACTTCAACACGCTCGAAGCCCTTCGCGTGTTCTATATCCCGCACGGGATGATTGCCCCAAACCACTACAATCCAAACCGTCAAAGCGAGTTCGAGTTTGAACTGCTGCTCAAGTCCATGAGCGAGGACGGTTTCACTCAGCCAATCGTTACGCGCCCGCTCTTTACCGACGATCAGGCACGGCAAGCACTCGGCCTGCCGGCAGATGCCAGCCACAAAGACATTGACTGGCTCGCGGCGGCCTACAAACTCAATTCCGGGTTTATGGTGGTGGACGGTGAGCACCGGTGGAAAGCCGCCCGTGAACTGGGTTACGCCGACGTGCCCTGCGTTGTCACCTACATGACCGATGCCCAGATGCGCATTGCCACGCTCCGGCACAATCGCGCCCGGGGCACGGAGGATATCGCGCTCACCGCCGAGGTCCTGCGGGACTTAGAAAAACTCGGAGCGCTGGATCACGCCGCCGACTCCTGCAGATGGACGATGTGGAAATCCAGAAACTGCTGTCAGAGGCCACCGCCGTTGACGACCTGGGCCAGAACGAGGATTTCAACAAATCGTGGGAGGTAAATACAGCCATGATACCTGCCGCAAACCCAAGCGACGGCTTCAATGTCGGCATGACATCAAAAGCCATTGAAGAGCAGCGACGGATACAGAAAGCCACGGAGGAGGCCAGGTCGAATGAGGAAAGGCAGATGGTGCAAAAAACATCTGATCTGGTGCGCATCATGCTGGTGTTTCAAGGAGATGAGGCGAAGTTGGTACAAAAAGTGTTAGGCAAGAGCCAGGCGGAAAAACTCATGGAGTTATGCCGGCGCGAACTTGAAGAAAACCCGCAACTCTATGAAGCGTGAAACCGGACACCCGCAACAAACGAACAAAGTTGCAGGTCGTGGAGGACAGGGAATATATCTGCCGGCATTACCTGCGCGGCATCCCGCATGTGAAGATCGCGGAGATGCTGATGATTGATTTAAAGCGCGACTATATTCTTTCTCGCCAGCAGATCGAATATGATATCACCGAGATTGTCAAGGGCTTGCAGGAAAACTATGAGGCCAGAATCGGCGTTTACTTATTCGAGCAACTGCGGAAAATAGATGAACTGGAAGGTGAAGCATGGACAGCGTGGGACGCCAGCAAAAAGGCCAGGAAAAGAACAACGATCATTACCAAGAAAAACCAGGTTAAACAAGAGCCTGGCGATCCGGAACTGCCGAAAGACCCGCAGGATGTAATCATTGAATCAGCAGAGCAGACCGGAGACATCCGGTACTTCGAGAAAATACAATGGTGCGTGGAAACGCGCCTCAAATTATTGGGCTTTTTCCGGCTCAACCAATATGCCAAAACGCTGGATGAAGGCAGCGCCAGCGAAGGGCAGGAAGCCGGGGTTGTTATTTTTCTGCCGGACAATCAACGCAACGATGAGTCAAAAAACAGGGACAACAATTCGGGAAGAAATAGCCGAATTAAAGCGCGAACTCGAAATGAGAAAGGGGGTCTATGATGGACAGGTTAAAAACCTCAAACTGTCGCGCAAGGATGCCGATCACCGAATCGCCTGCATAGTTTCCACCATAGGCAGGCTTGAAAAGTTGGAACGTCAACGCGCCGGTGAACAGGCCGCACTTTTCGCCAGTGGATAAGCCAAAACTAAAATTGCATTCGCTGTCCTGGTTGGTGGAAATCAAGGATGGCAAGATGCTGGCGCCGCGCCAGCGTATGGTGCGTGAGATATCTGAGTTGGCCGACGTTCCCGACGCAGAATTGGTGTTGAGGCAAGCAGTCAACCCAAAGACCCACCGGCAACTTAGGACGCTTCACGGTCCAGTCATTGCCCAGATTCAGGATTTCTACATGGCCATTGACGGGGTATATAAGTCGGTTGACAGAATCAAGCATGAATTAAAGCAACAATTCCTGCAGCCAGTGAAACGATACTGGGATGATGGCAGCCCGGTGATCCTGCGAATAACGCACCCGACCAAGCCAGGTGTAAAAATGGACTGGCACATGGAAGAATTGCCGTCGCTGGCTTCGCTCGACATCGAGCAGATGAATTCTTTCATCGCCGCCATTGTGGAATACTTCTTGCATGAACGTGGCTTGAGTATCGAAATAGACCCGGACAGGGCAGACCCTAAATTCCACGACTAAAGATTGTTTGTTTTGTTGCTCCCCCTTCATCCCCCGGGCCGGTGCCGTACAGCATCGGCCTTTTTTGTGCGCAACAAAAAGCCCGCCCTGCATTGCGCAGAGCGGGCCAGAAATATAACCCCAAAAAACCTAATGCAAAGATATTAAGGAATCGTGTAATTGGCAACTTCTGTCCATTTGCGCCTCCATTCCGTTCGGATAGCCCCGTGAATGGACGCGATGGGTTCTTGCCAGGCATACCTCTCTCCGCGTGTCTGCTCAAGGACATGAACCTTCACGGCATTGTCAATGTGTCGAGCCGCGTTCCCGTCGCGGTCAACGGTCCACAGAGAAATGAATTGGTCTCCATTTTTGATGGAGCAATACGGCGCATCCCATTCAATGCCGTAATAGGAGGCATGCTCGTAGCCATCAGCCAATTTTGATTCAACGAATCGTCGGATAATCATTCGCAGTGGATGTTCATTTGGATCCATTTTTTTCTGTGTTAATAGTGACGGTCGTCACGCGGTTGAACTGATACTTGTCCGGCGCGAACTCGGTCAGCGTTTTGATGATCCAGTCATCGTTGAGTTTGTTGACCTTGCCGTTCAATTCCTTTCGCCGCTCACTGATCAAGGCATACACCCGTTTGTAGTTTGGGTCGGTAGTGCTTTTACCCTTGAACAGATTCGGGAACACTTCCAAGATAAAATGATCGAGTGCTACCCGAATCGGGTCGTTGTTTGATTCTGATTCTGTTTGATTCATGGCACAAAAATAGAAATGTCGGGCCGATTCAAAAAATAATTTGAATTTTATTTTGATGATTCGATTCGATATTTGAATCTTTGTGAGCAACATTGATTCAACAGAAACGAAATGACAGTAACGGGTAAAGAATTGGCCGAGCGTTTGGGGATGCATCCAACCTCGATTCAAAAAGCCGGAATCGGCTTGGCCGATGAATTGGATAGCGATAGGCTGATTCAATTCCTGGCCGGTCGGCGCAAGGCAGCCGGAGCATGGCGGATTGAAAAAGCCGCGGTCGCCGACGCATGGTATCGCGAACTTACCGGTGCTACACCATCGATCAACGGGACTTCTGAAATTATACCGACTCCGCCGCCTACTGTGCGGCCACAGCGCTCATCGCCTCCCGCCATACTCCCAACACCCGCGAAAGAAGAGAACGCGGCTCCTGACGCAAATTTGAGGCCTGATCAGAAACAACATTTCCTCAAATCGGAAGGATTCATGGTTGCCATGTTGGTACTGGCAATCCTTGCTCAAGTTCTGCACACGGCCACATTTTTCTATTTCGTCACGCCGATACCGGTTGATATGATTCGATTCGTTGCTGCGGTAGTAGTTGGATTGGCAGTTGATTCAGCGGCTCTCGTAAAAACGATTCAAAGCGGGCGCCGAATCTACCTCATAGTTTTTGCCATTGTCCACTTTGGGATAAATATGTCGGCGCATTTCCGATTCGCCAGTCGATTCGATGAATTGGATACTACGTCGTTTCAATTCTGGATAGATTCAATCATTCTTTCATTCGCCGTGGCATATGCTGTATTTTGCTACGCTGAGGCATTCGCGATTCAAAAGGGAAAGTGATAACGATGATTCGAGAATTGAAACAACAGGCCCTTGATATTGGAGGTGCGATTCGGGATGTGTTTATCGGTAAATCGCTCGATCCAAAACGATTTGCTGAAAAGCCACCGAAATGGTGGCACAAAAAGAACGAACGCCCGGAGGCAGAGCCGCCCAAAAAGAAAGAAAGAAAGGCGCCGACAGATAGCATCGCTGATTCGGCGATGTGGGCAGAGATAATGCAAATGAGCGATGAGGAATGGGTATTGAAGTATGGCGCGTTTTCGGCGATCCGGTGGAACGAGAAATACGGGGCGTTACAAAACCAACGCTTTTCAAGTCGGGAAGAAATGCTCGACTGGCTTGAAAGCGAAAAAAACGACCCCAGGAGTGTGTCTGAAATTGATTTTGATGCAGAGGCGCAAAGTGAGTTGACGCGCAGGGAATGCGGAGAATTGCTGGCCTATGTTCCGCGCCTTGATGACTTTGAATTGGCGGCCAAGGTGAAGAGAATGAAGGCGCAAGGATTGTCTCTCAAGGCAATATCAGAGCGCACGTTGAAGCCTTATCAAACTATTAAGCACTACTCTTCTGCGCTTGGAAAGGCGCAAGAATAACTACCGGGTTCAAATAGTTCAGTTCATTGGTTCTCAAACTGATTATCAACGGTTTAAAAAGAACCACGATGGTTCAAAAACGGTTCTAAAATGCCAGATTCAACTACTATCATTCTGATTTTGATTGCACTTGCCGCTGGATTTGCAATCGCCAATTATTTCAACCGTCAGGATGGGTTGACCAAGACGGCTATGTTCTGGGCAAACTACCAAGAACCTTTGATTTACCGGCAGCGGGACATCAATGACCGAGACGCCACCATTGCTGCGTATGACAATGCGGTTGCCAAACTCAAAGAGCACGGAAATCAACACATAAAATCCGAGCACGTCATGTTATGGATATATGGCGCCGAGGAAGAAAAGATGAACGTGGACTTTGCCGAGTGGTCGTTTCAGGCGATTGCCCTGGAGCAGAGGATCAGAGAAGAATTCAGAAAGGAAAAGATACGACAGGCCCGGGCTGCAGGAAACCAGGCTGACGCGGCCAAACAATTTGCAGGCTACCAAAATGAGGATTTCAATGACATACCGAGACGAAACTGAGGCTATAGCCGCCTTTGTGCGGCGATACAAAGAAATGCCAGATGCAGAGCGTCAATACGCTCTGCATAAAACAGAGTGTTTATCCGTCTGGCAAGGAACGACATCTCATGTTCGAAAATTCAACGCCAAATTGCACACCGCTCTGAGTACAGCAGAACGCGACATACAACTGGCTCAAAAGGCTGAGGCACATTCCTCAGTGCAACCGGTAACTGTGCCTACATTTATTGAGGTAGCCAAGGGGTTTCGGCCAATAGTTTATTTTGTGGTATGCCTGGGAGGTGTGTCATGGCTTGCTGTGGCCATAGTGTCATTTTTGAAAGGCACGGCTATGGCTGTTACCGCATGGGCAACTACTTATGGAGGATGGATTTTTGGCGGGGTTCTTGGAACAATTCTGTTGCTCGAACTACCGAAAATCAAATTGCGCAGGGAGGAGCCAACCACGACTGAAAAATTTGAACAAGAGACTTTTTGGCAAAAAACGTCCTATGAAAAAACAACCAATGGATAAACTTAAAAATGCGCTGGGCATCACTGCCGCGCTGTCGCTGCCATTCATCGGCCTTTTCAACATACTTGAAATCTGGTCGTACTGGCCGGACGAGTTCACGTGGACAGAGGCTTTCTCGAAAGTGAAGTACACGCTGATAACAATGTTTCTCATATCGCTCATCATGGGCCTGCTCATTCAGGCTGCCGAAAGAGCGCAAAACACGGAACAATGAAACTCAAGTTTTATCTGATTATCAATCGTCAAGGCGGTGTGCGAACAACCAAAAACCCTCCGTCCATCGAATGGAACGAAGTGTTTATGCAATGCAACCTCAACATCGGTGACAAGTTGTTTGAGCGTCCAATGCTCCAGGCGAACATCGAAATTTCTGATAGCAAAATGCCGGTCGAGATAGACGCCGACGTGGTGGCCGACATCGAAAGCGTTGTCGAGGAAAGAACTGGTTATGAAATCAAACTTCAAATTGTGAAACCTGAACAAGAATGATAGTTTACCTGATGATACACTTTCCGTTCGTGTGGTGGTGGAAGATAGGCTTTGCCCACTACTCCTTTGTCAAGCGCGCCGTGGCGCTGGATAAAGCCGTGTTTGGCTTATTTATACCGGTAGGCGTTGTCATCATTCCTTTTGCATACCCGGTAGAGCAATGGTTTCACCGAACTTTTAAGCCGCTGCATTTTCGCTTTTACCGTGGCGATGGATCCACAGAGACTTATTGGTTTGTAATTGCACCAGTAGTTTACGCGTTCATGTGCTTTGTATGGTTTGCTTATTTTTATCTTGTGGGCGAGGTTTTTGGATTTGATGGAGGCTCTTGTTTTTGCTCATTTATGCAATGGCAGTGGTATTTTGTACTTGCATTTTGGGAAACCCTGAAAGACGTTTATCAATTTTTTTGACTGATGACCTGGACATATCTTGTAGTTTTTGCAGGCGGTTATATTTTTCGTCACCTGATTGGCATCGCCTTCAAGCGGATATTCCAAAAGCGCATGCCTGACCTTTTTGACGGCGCTCAATTCGTCATCAAAAAGTCTGATGTCAGGGAAATACTTGTATCTTTCGACGCCGGCAAGCAATGGTTTATCAGAACGCCAACCGGCTGGGCAAAAGTGAATCACGATTTTATACGCAAAAACCTTGATAAAAATGCTACCGATAACTCGGCTGCTCATTAGCCACCCGGTCACACGACCCTTTCTCAAAAACCCCAACAAGTACCGCATCCGCAAGGTCAAAGCGGTCGTGTCGCACTGGACGGCCAACATGCAAAAAGGCGCAAACGCGCTGGCCAACCGCAACTACTTCAACAACGGCTCTCCCGGCCCGGGCGGTAAGTTGCGCCAGGCGTCGGCTCATTTCTGCGTGGACGATCACTCAATCGTGCAATGCCTGCCGGAATACGAGGTAGCCTACCACGTCGGCGCGGCGCGGTACAGGGCAGAGGGTTACGAGTTGTTCAAGGGGTATCCGGGCCTCAGCCCGAACTACTTCACAGTGGGCTACGAAATGTGCGTGAACAGCGACGGCGATTGGGACATGACCCGCGCCCACAGCGTTGACCTCAGCGCACACCTGCTGACCAAACACGGCCTTGGTATCGAAAGCCTGATCCGGCACTACGATGTTACCGGCAAGGATTGTCCGAAGATGTTTTTGGATGACGCGCCGTGGGCGCACTTCAAAAATGACGTGCTGCTGGTTATGAGGGCATACGAGGCTGAGGGCGCGATTCCGCTCAAAGTGTCGTCGAGGGGCTTGAATGTGCGGACAGGTCCAGGTGTAGGCCACGCAATTCGCTATGAACTAATGCAGGGTGAGCGGGTCGTGGCATTCCGGGATAAACAGGTTGGTGATTGGGTTGTGGTTGGTGAGCAAGAATGGGTCAACTCAAAATACCTGACCGATATAAATCGCACAGTATGAGATTCACGCCATCGCGCGGCAGTCGCCGCAAAGCACAGCCGCTCAACCTGTTTACCATCGCGCCGCAGGCCATCGAAGATGAAGTGTACAGCCGCTTCAAAACGGTGGCGTTCGACCTGATGGCGAAAGGGGTTGGCATGACAGGGCCTTATGTCACGCGCTGTGAGGATTGGTGGCGTTCGCGCTTCCACGATATGCTATACCCCGGGCATAACCGGCCTACGCATGAGCAATGGCTGTACAATCACACTGCCGAAACCAACTGGCAACTCATTTGGAATCGGTTTCAAACAGACGTACTGAATGAGCGCACACCACAGCAACATCCCGGCTATTGAACCCGTAGAATGCCCAACTATCCAAAAGAGCGAAGAGCAGGCGCTTTATCTGACAATCATGAACCAGTGGGCATTCAAACTGGATGACGACTACTTGCTCGAAGCGGCGAAGCAAACGCGGCGGCAGGCTGACCTCTACGACGCGGCGGCAGTGCTGAACCGACAATGGAACCAATACCATTCGAAAGTTCTGAACGCAAAGGCCGATGCGCTGGAACATATTGCCAAATACATCAAGGCGAACAAGCGTGTCAGCGAACTCGAAAAAACAGAAAAAGACCACGTTGAGATAGCGGACAGTCTTTCAAAATTATTTTTATAAGCGTGAATGCCATGATGGACAAAGCCGAAAAAGAAATCAACGAATCAATCCTCCTTTGGGTTGAGGCGACGCTGAAAAACGTCCCAGAACACTTCAAATATTTCCGGGACAAAAACGATTCGGAAGTGTTTGTTTTCCTGCCTCGTCACCTGCGTGTCCGCGTGGCCAATGCACTCGCGCACATCGTAGGCACCCCCGGGTTTCACACGGAAGAAACACTTACGGAGCCGATTGTATTGAACGGGTGGAGAGTTATGGATGGCTACGAGAATTTGCTCGTTGTGGCCGCTGTCAGATATGCCGGCATGGATCCGCGCTACACGATACGGGTGCCAATCCCAAACCCGGATAACACCGTTAAGACTACACTTGTAGTCGAAGGCGGTGGCTCAGCGCACACAGAGGTTGGGTTTATGCCGTTTCCGTATCAGATGGGCGTACCTGACGAAATACACTTCATAGTCAAGCCCCCTTTTCCATAATGGTACGCCCGCGCCGAGTAAAAGAAACGACCCTGGCCCAGTACGACCCCTACCGGGTGCCAAAGAGGTTTAGGCGACCGAAAGCGGATATCGCCGACACCAGCAAAAAGCCGAAAAAAAAGCGGTGGCTTGAGTGGGACACGGTTCTTTTCATCCTGCTCGCGCTGGCCGCCATACTGCTCACCCTTTTCTGGTTAATTCAACTATGGCCGGACTGAAAGCAATCGGCGGCCGCGAAAAAGCGCGACCCGACCAAGACCCTCGCGGCGGCAACGGGGAGTGTTTGCCGTATGCCATCGCAATTGCCGCAACCATATTGCTCACCATAATTTTCATCTCAACATGAAACATTTGTTTGCCTTCCTACTTACCCTGTCCGCCTTCGCCGCTACCGCGCAGGTCACGCTGCATATCGAAACAGCACCGCAAAAAAGCGACTCTAAGTTCAAGGGCGGTACTTTCACTGACCCGCAAAACATACTCGCCGACACGATATTCATCGTGAGCGATGGCTTGCCGCCCTCACTGTACCAGTTGTCCCGCACCGATGCGCCGCCTACTGTAAAGCCCATCAAGTACCTGTTGGTGTTCAAGCAAAAGAAAACCGCCCGCTTTGTCAGCGAGATAGCAGGGTACGGCCTTATTGCGCTGGGCGCATGGTGGGGCGGCGAGGCTGAGTATTACAGCCGATACCACGGGACCACCTCGAACCGTGACGCTTATCACGTTACCCGCGACGCAAGCTTGGTCGCAACTGGTCTCGGCTGCATCGGCGTCGGCGCGTCGTTCGCGCTCGACGAAAAACTGGAACTCTGGGAGGTCGGCATCAAATCATTTGCTATGCTGCTTGGCCGCCGTGCCATATCCGAAGCCCGCTACAACAGCCTGAAAGAATGAGCGACAGCACTACCTACGAGCAGTTGCCGCCACTTGCCCAAGCTTTGTTTTGGGCACTTTTCCTCGTGCCATTCGGCGCCGGGTGGCTTGGTGAGCAGTTCGGCAGGTGGGTGCGCAGAAAGTACGAAGCCAGAAAAGAAAAACGGGCATAGATTTTGCCCATAATCCACACCTCCCAATGTAAAAATTTTGTTCACCAAACTCATTGAAAAGCGATGCGCAACATCACAACAGTATTCCTCATTGCCGCAGCCCTCGCAACGGGCGCGTGCCAGAACCCCGAAAACTTCGCCGCCCGTGCCGAAATCATGGCCGCTTCCACAGGCTACGAAAAGCCAGAACCAGAAAGGCCCAGAACAGCCAGTAATGTAGTGGTCGGGCCTCAATCTGTTTGGGTATCTCATGCAGATGCTGAGTTTGTTCTTGCCTATTGCGGCGAAGTCACCATAGAGATGAACGGCCAGCAAAACGAGCCTGTCGAGGCATCGGTATTTCAATTGGAGCCGGGCGTTTGGGTAGCGGAAATTGATGGTGGTCAATATGTCAAAGTGTTCGCTGAAACCGGCACGACCAACATTGACGTGGATGGCCAGTTCAGGGTGTTCACAAGAAATTGAAAAACCGAAGCACGCAGCGCCGGGGCCATGCAGCGGCCTCGGCGTTTTTTATTTTCAAAACCCTCACTACATTGTGCCATGAAAAAAGTCTCGTTCAACATAGGAATAAACCGCTACGACCCGGAATACTACGGTCGCGGCGTTGACCTCAATCAGTGCGTTTACGACGCGCAACGCCTCGCTGATTATGCACAGTCCCGAAAATTCACGGCAACTGAAATGCTCGACGACCAGGCAACCGCCTCAAATCTGATCGCCGCGCTGCTTGACCTGAAAAAGAGCCTGAAAAAAGACGACATCCTGTTTCTAAGCGATTCGTCGCACGGCACCTACGATGATGTAATCAGCGGCGGTCAGGTTAAGCGGCAAACGGCCATCTGCCTGCATGACCGCATTTTCTGGGACTTCGAATTGCGCGACTTGCTCAAACAGTTCAAAACCGGCGTGACCATTATCTGGATGGCAGACTGTTGTTTCGCCGAATCGAACTGGAGGTTTATCAGGGGCGAACAGCCCTCAAAGCCGTTCAACGGCGCTCGTTCCAGATTTTGCCCAACACACCTTTGGAAAAACAGAATTGGTGGAGATTCAAGAATAGAATATGAAGAGCGGATGGCCAAGGTTGTAGCTACGCAGGGCGACAAAAGGAATATTCGCGCTAAGATGTTCGCCTATTCCTCCAGCAACATTTTTCAGGTGAGTTATGAAGACGACCGGGGCGGCGTGTTCACCACGTCGGTTTTGGATGCTCTCACCAAAGAACCGTCGCTATCCTATTACCAGTTGTGGCGCCGCGCCAGTCAAATAATTGCTCCGCTCTACCCTCAATCGCCCGTGTTCGAGAACGTGCGGGCAACTCAACTCACTGGAAACCGTTTTCTCACATGAGCAAACTCATTTATGCTGGCTAACTGGTGCTTCGACGACTGTGCGACCGTTTAGCGAGCATGGAAGTTGAAGCGGGGTTAGCCGCTTTTAAAAAAACAAAAATATGTTCCACGAACTTTGGATAAAGTTTGACCGGCCATTTTCGGCCTTTGAGGTTCAGACGTGTGAGAATATTCTACGCGACTTCGACACGTCAAAATTGACAACCGAAACCCCGGAACTGCGATGGGGGCGTTTTTTTATCGGCGACGATTTGGGGTTTGTAACGATGGATGAAGCAGAAGAATCAGCGACCGAACTTTGCGACCTAATCAACCTGACAGTTAACATTAAGTACGAATTTGAACACAGATGAATTTAGAGGGACAATTGATTGCGGGATTTATCCTCCATTTTGTCGGCGATTATCTTTTGCAAAACGACTGGATGGCATCCGAAAAGACAAAAAACAGTGGCGTCGCGCTGGCTCATGCCAGCATCTATTCAATGCCGTTTTTTCTGCTTGCCCCGTCGTTTTGGTGGTTGCTTATTTTCGGGACTCACTTTTTAAGTGACCGTTACCGGCTTGCACAATACTGGATTCGTCTCGTCAACTGGAAATGGGACGGCGATAATTTTGGCTTTTCAGAAGAAAAACCAAAATGGATGTCGGTTTGGCTGTTGATTATCGTGGATAATACCTTTCACATTATTTTCAATTCGACGGCTATTTATCTTCACAACTTAAAATATCTGTGATGAAGGCCATTGATTTTGAAAAATCCGCACTGGAACATGGCTTGGCGATTGGGTCGAAAAAAGACTTTTTTTGGGTTGAAAGTCTTGACGACCGTATCTGGTGTTTGCTTTTGTCCAAGTCTGCAATAGATTTTGCAGACAGCCTTAATCTTGAAAAAGAGGCTGTTGAGGGCGGCGCGTATTTAATTTATTTTAGCGGCTAACGGTTTCGGGCTTTGCGAAGGCGGGGCTTTTAACCACTAAATTTAATTAGAAAGATGAATGATATATTTAACGATAATGTTCCTTTAAAAACGGAAACCCCCGCTTTTGCAAAGCACGTGTTACCAGCAGTGCCTACATCGGAGGTTTATTTGGAAGATTGTGTAACGGCATTAAAACGCTATAACGATAACCATTTTGATTTGGCAATAGTTGACCCGCCTTATGGGATTGAAAGGTTTAAAAACGTAACAACCAATCCAAGCAGTAAAGATGTTCACGCTAAAAGGTTTCAAAGAATGGAAACAGTGAACAATGACAAACCAAGCGATGAATATTGGGAACAACTATTTAGGGTATCTAAAAATCAAATTGTGTGGGGTGCTAATAATTTTGAACTGCCACCAAGCGAGTATTTTTTGTGTTGGAATAAACAGCAAGCAATGCCAAACTTTGCGACTTTAGAATATGCTTGGGTAAGTATGGGATTGAAAAAACCAGCAAAGTTATTTACTTACTCGATACACAAACACAACCAAGTTGACAAAGTGCATCCAACACAAAAACCGATACCGCTTTACGATTGGATTTTACAAAATTATGCCAAAGAAGGCGATTTGATTTTAGATACCCATTTAGGAAGTGGAAGCAGTAGGATTGCAGCGTATAAAGGCGGGTTCAACTTTGTAGGATTTGAAATTGACAAAGAATATTATGAGAAACAAGAAAAGCGTTTTAATGACTTTAAATCACAATTACGGTTGTTTTAGCGGTGTCGGTTCTGGCATTGCTGGTAACTCCAAGCCTTACGCAGCGCGACGGCAGGAGCG
>Ga0209605_1003323_pt1 | contig 14227 bp, 8 predicted proteins | sample AD_UKC035_MetaG_FD_184408 | JGI IMG/M metagenome (GOLD analysis project Ga0209605, IMG submission 184408) | Active sludge microbial communities of municipal wastewater-treating anaerobic digesters from USA - AD_UKC035_MetaG (SPAdes) (version 2) | ecosystem: Engineered > Bioreactor > Anaerobic >...
TCATGGATCTCCGCGAATGTGCTCTCATCGGTTGTTTTGGCGAAGGACAATTTCCCGAGGCCCTTGTTGGATGCGCCGTCATAGATCCATTCGTTCAGTCGCGCAAGAAAATTCCCGCTTGCGTCGACTTTTTCCTTTACTGTTATCCTTCCCTTCGCGTCATAGGTGTTCTTGATCTTGTAATTGCCGGCCTGTCCGTTGGCATCCTGATACTTGAGGATGTTCCCCCAAACATCGTATTCATCTATCGTTACAATTCCGTTTTCCGGATTATCGGTTTTCCTCAGGAAGCCGAGTGGATCATATTCGAATTTCCTTATCTGGCCGCCGAGGTCAACTTTTATCAGCCTGTCCTGGCTGTCGTAGAAATATTCAGCGTCGGCGCTGTTGGTATTGTTGTTGTTGGGAGCATCGACAAATACAAGCCTGCCGAAAGCGTCATTGGTATAGACGATTGAAGAATTGACAGAGGTGCTGCCGGGCCCGTTGATCCCGTTCAAAGTGACTGCATATGTATATCCGTCATAACTCGTATCGGTATGGCTTGAATCCGGCTTGATGACCCTCATAACCCTGCCCAAGGGATCGGGGGTACCGGTGAAGGGGGCGTTGCAGGAACCCAAGGGGAATATCGTCGAGAAGGTGCCGTAGAAGCATGTTTGCCCGTCTTTTTTAGGAAGGCTATTGTAATAGGAAAGATTTGAATACTGTAAAGACTCGTGCGAAAAATCCGTTGAATTGGGAGTTGATTCAGTATACGGCTCCGACACAAAGAATTCCCTTCCGTTGGGGTCGTAGGCTTTTTCGACAACGGAATAAGTATCGTCCGGCATCAGCTCTTTCGACTTGATCAGCCTTCCCAGGCCGTCGAACTCGAACACCTTGTGTGTAGCGCCTTCTTGAATATTGGACGGTGACTGCATGTTTGTCGACGGATCATATCCCCGTCCATATTCGATCTTTTTCGCATCGTACGGCGGGTAATAGATGTATTCTGACGCCTCGCTGTGCGTCGGCGTGATCTTGGTAAGACGCAGGAGGTTGTCGTAGGAATAGCCGGCGCCGATATTATTGGCATCCCATTCGCTCTTGATCAGACCGGTATATTTATCTATATCTCGCTCGGCCTCTTTGTAGCCGATTCCCAGGAATTGCTTTGATTTCACCACTCCATAGCTGTACTTGTATTCGACTCCCTGTGAGCCGGAAGGGTAATTCGGACCATAGGAAAGATGAATTTTACTTATTGTGCCGGGATAGTCATCTGAAAGAGGGGGAAGAGGGGGAGGCACGGTTTCATTAAACTCTCTCGTTTCCACCCAATCCGTATCGGTAACGCTGGTAGTATCTACTCCCCAATGCGCCCAATAAAGGTTTTGGCCTATGTCTGTAACATGTAGTGCAAACGGTCCATGAGAGTTAGAAAGCGCGATCCTCTTTTTGGCGTTGCCTGTACTATTAAGTTTTGAATCTTCAGGGTGCATTTCTGGATTAGTAATCGTGTAAAACTGACTGATACCTGCCGTAACCGGCCCGATAATGCTGTTTTGTGGAATAGAGAAGCCTTCTTGTGGGTCAGGTTCACAGTCCTCGCATCCCTGGGGGGGCATCATATTTGCCGGGATTGAAAACATGTTGGTATTAAACGTTGCTTCAAATTCTTCCCTGTTTCTTAGATTTCGCGTACCATGCGCCGCCTCGATTCTTGGGTCTTTTGGGGGGATATACTGTCTGATAGTAATCTTATTGACATCGATGGGGTCTTCAGATGTTGAATTCGCGGGAATTTGTGTCCCATATTCTCGTGTTAACAGAAAATGGCCATACCCGTCCCAGTAATAATTCTCCTGTCGTTTTATTAAAACTTTTCCATCATCGGAATAATCCTTGGTCGTTGATTTGGTTACTTTCCAGCATTCTGTTTCTAAGTCTCCGCTGTTCGGGTCACGAAATTGATCCTGGAACAACATCCTTTTCCATTTGTTTTCTACTATCCTTTCAGGCTTTGCATTAGGGTTATACTGAGTTCCATCATACGTGCATCCGCCAATTGCCTTTTTTCCATAAATCTCATATGCCCAACGCATAACATCAGTCCAGTCGGCACCATGATTGTAGAACAGAGTAACAACTTCGTTACCTTTTCGAAGGGAGTTCACATTCGGGGAGTCGGCAAAAATATCATGGCGAAGCTCGCAAATGTGAAGAATCTTCTGCCCGTCGGGAAGAGTTTCCTGAATTGATGCGAACGGCGCGTCTTGTTCAAAATCGGGATCTTCGTTCGGATCATTTCTGTTCACTCTGTCAAGAATTCGGATAGTCGTATTGTTTCCGTCGTTTCTTTTTACTCTGTTGACTCCAAATCCGGTCGTTTCGTTGAGCTTAAAAGTATGCTCACCGGGGTCGTCATTGGTCGTCAGTGCCTGGGCACCTACGAATAAGAAGTAGGTATAGTGCTCGTAGTCATATTCCGTCCAGCCTCCGGTGGGATATGTTATCTTCTGCAACGCAAAGCTCTTGTCACAGGAGTCAATTTGCTCCTCCGTGTTGTTGCCGGAGCAATGGTAATAGTCATAGTACTCAAAAAGCATTTTTAATCTTGTGCTTCCGCTTGTTGGTGGAAAGGCAATCTGGGTGAGCATGGCCACTTGAGAATTATTATATCCCGTCTCAAATGTTTGAGTGAGATCATAAACTGCCGGATCTCCACCAATTTTTGGGACAGTGATAGAACTCATGTAGTATCGTCCGTCAACAGCTGACTGAGAGTAACTGTAGTCGATAACCCTGCCGGCATCTCTAACATCATAAACCTTGTCGATCAAGGCCGGCATATTCGAGTCGTAGTCAATCTTATATCCGTTGTTGAAACGGTCATAAACCTTAGTCGTGTGCCAGTTATAATAACCCTCTCCAGGACATGGACATGGTATTGAAAGATGGTCCTCCTTTTCCACGGCATGATCCATCAATTGATAGATGCCGCCGGGAAAGTAGAGTGTCCATGTACCTCCGTTGCCTGGAGTGAAGACAGCATGTATGTTTGACCCGTCAATTGAGAAATAGCTTTGAGAAGCAGTATCGGTAGTTTTGAACAAGGTATGCGCGGTTCCATTTTCATCTGTGTAAGTGACAACGGCATCAACGCAAATGTTGCTTCCGCCTCCGGTCGGAGGTGTAAGGACGGGCTGAAGAGAGATCACTCCATATGACGTCGTCCACTGTCCTGCATCAACTGGGGATTTTTCAAAATCCAACGAATCATTTCCATAAGCTTTAAGAACACCTCCACTGCCCACTCCCACATACCTCAGCTTTGCCTGGAATGAGAGTTCGGGGCCGACGGGGATGGCAGGGCCTATGGGGTAAATGACGGTCAGGTTGCCGTTGTAGATGTTGACGCTCTCGTTCTCGCTGATCGTGGCGTAGGGCATCTGCGGCACGAACCCAGGAGCAGCCGTCCAAGAATCGGAATAGGTTGGGCCGGTCGATTGCCCCAACGCCGGAATAACCGCCGCGATCAAAGTCAATGAAATGACGAGCGCCTTCAAGGAATTGGTTGTCTTCACTTTTCGTACCCCCCTAAAAATTCTGCATCTTAGATTGCATTCTACTGCTAAAATCTTATTTGTCAATCCCTCTTTTTCAAAATGTAACACGATGTTTCACCGCTCTTGACATCCGGCCGTCTTCTGAACTATTTTTATAGCCTTAAGTCTTTCAACTCGGGAATGCATTTCGAATAGAAAAACATGTTCGGGCGCTTTGCGCGCCCCGCTTTCTTTCGTATTTTTGCGCCTTTTTGCGCTTTTTACCTAAGGAGGTAAGAATGATCACGAACGTGTCCAAGGAGAAACTGGTCGAAGTCGGTTCAAGGTTCAGGGCGATGTATCTTGTCGAGCAGGCGGGCTACACGCTCGGCATCGCCGCGAAGGACGGGCAGGCGCTCTGCGACCTCCTGCCAGAAGGGTTCCTGAAGGAGATGGACGGCGTTGTCGGTGAGGTCAAGGCCGCCATGCAGGACAAGGAGCTGATGAAGGAGGAGGCGAAGGACGCCACCAGACAGCAGAACCTCGCCGCCGAGAGGGCAAAGGTGTGGCGGCGGAAAGTGGTGAGGAGGGCCACGAGGGCGATGCGCCTGGGCGAGTCCATCCCCGACGGTCTTCTAGCGGTCGGCAGGACGAGGAAGATCCCCGAGCTTCAGGGCCAGCTCGAAGTGATGATCAAGCTCTTCGAGGAGAACATCTCCAAAATGCCCGGCAAGGGGGCCGACCAGCTCCTCGCCGAAGGCAGGGATATCCTTGAGGTCTTCAGGTCGTCGGATGCCGCCCAGGAAGTGAAGCGGCTCAAATCCCTTCCGGATTCGGTCGTCAGCTTCTACGAAAAGAAGGGCCTTCTCTACACGGGGCTCAAGGCAGTCAACGACGCGGGCCACGAGCTTTGGGCCGACGAATCCGAAGCGGCCGGCAGGTACAACCTCTCCATCCTCCACCGCAACGCCGGAAAGAGGAAGGAAGAACCCAAGCCCGTTGAAGAGACGAAGAAGTAGGGCTATAATCTAGCCATTGACACCCATTTTCCACGGCCCCGCCGCGTCCCCCCACGGCGGGGCGCTTTTATTAAAGCTTGACGAGGGGGGTAACAAGCTTCGCTTTCATAAGCCCCCACCGGGGGACATGACCCGATTCTGCCTTTTGAATCGGGATCGTGCCCCCAGGCAACCAACCTGTAGCGTGGATTGAACCCGAAGGGGAGTATAATATAAAAGGAAAGGGAGGAAGTATTTGTCCAAGGTTCTTATAAACCAGTATTACCAGAATCTTGACCGGACGCTTCAGTTCGGCAAAAGCGGGAACGAGCAGAGCATCCGGAACCACTTCTGGGCGCTTTTGAACTCCTACGCGAGAAATTACAATTACGAAGTTGTCCCTGAAATATCCGTCATGGGGACGAGCGGCAGAAAGGTAAAGCCCGACGGAGTTGTCAAAAACCTTTGGGGCCTTGATATCGGCCTGTGGGAAAGCAAGGATGAAAAGGATGTCATCGAGGCCGAAATTGACTCGAAGGTCAAAAAAGGCTATCCCCTAACCAACATCCTTTTTGAAGACAGTAACATAGCCGTTCTTATCCAGCGCGGCCAGGAAGTCCAGCGCGTCGAAGTCAGGGATGCCGACAAGCTCAATTCCATCATCACCCAATTCTTCAGCTTCAAAAGCGAAACGGTCTATAAATTTGAAGACGCGATCGATAAATTCAAGGCCGACATCCCCAAGATCGTTGAAACGCTAAGGAATAGGATCGTTGCAAGCAGGGAGAGCAACCCCGGTTTCATCGCCGCGCAGAAGACATTCCTTGAGCTTTGCAAGGTCGAGATAAACCCCTCAATCACCCTTGAAGACATCCGCGAAATGATGATCCAGCACATCCTCACAAGCGACATTTTCAACAAGATCTTTGACGATCCTGATTTCCACCGCCACAACACGATCGCCGCCGAGCTTGAAAACCTCATCGCCAAGCTCTTCACCTACGAGGAGCGCAGGAACCTTCTGGGCAGCATCGAGCACTACTACGAGGCGATCAATGCCACAGCCGCCGGGATAACCGACCATCACGAAAAGCAGAAATTCCTCAAAGTCCTTTACGAAAACTTCTACAAGGTCTACAACCCGAAAGCGGCGGACAGGCTGGGCGTCGTCTATACCCCCAACGAAATCGTCCGGTTCATGGTGAAAAGCGCCGATCACCTGCTCCACAAGCATTTCGGAAAGACCCTTGCCGACAGGAATGTCGATATCCTTGACCCTGCGACTGGAACCGGCACCTTCATCTGCGAAGTCATAGAACACGCGATCCCCAAGGGCCAGCTTGAATACAAATACAAGAACGAGATCCACGCCAACGAAGTGGCGATCCTGCCCTACTACATCGCCAACCTGAATGTCGAATTCACCTACAAGCAAAAGATGGGGCAATACTCCGAATTCCCCAACCTCTGCTTTGTCGACACACTCGACAATGTTTCAGGATTGGAAGCCGGCATCGGCGCGGATATGCTCCGCTACAAAAGACAGGACAGCCTTTTCGCCATCACCTCCGAAAACTCGGAGAGGATCAAGAGGCAGAACGCCAGGAAAATATCCGTCATCATAGGCAATCCCCCCTACAACGCCAACCAGCTCAACGAAAACGAAAACAACAAGAACAGGGAATACCCCTTCATAGACAAAAGGATCAAGGAAACCTACATAAAGCACAGCACTGCCCAGAAAACAAAAGTCTATGACATGTACGCGAGGTTCTTGAGATGGGCCTCTGACAGAATTGACAAGAATGGGATCATCGCCTTCGTCTCAAACAGCTCCTTTGTTGATTCCAGAACTTATGACGGATTCAGGAAATGCGTTTCAGCGGAATTCAACGAGGTTCACATCATTGACCTTAAAGGCAACGCCAGGACAAGCGGAGAAAGACGAAGAAGAGAAGGAGGGAATGTATTCAGCGACCAAATCCGCGTCGGGGTCGCGGTCTATTTTCTTGTAAAAAATCAGAAAGAAAAAGGATGTAAGATTTATTACAATTCAATAAAAGACTATGCCAAAGCAGAAGAAAAGAAGGATTATCTTAAAGTAAGCGACCTTTCCGAATTGCAGTTCAATCCCATCCACCCCGATAAAACCAACAACTGGATAAATTTGGCGGAAGATAGCGATTGGGAAGAGCTTGTGCCGCTGGCGTCAAAAGAAGTAAAATCCGGCAAAAGCAAAGAAGCTGTATTTGAACTCTTCTCTCTTGGAGTGGTCACCGCAAGAGATGAGTGGGTATATGATGACGACCCACAGCTTTTGGAGAAAAAAGTCCAGCACCTTATCGATGTCTATGACAGTGACTTAAAGAACCTCAAAGGCAAAAATAAAGAAGAGATAGCTGACGGGGTTGACTATTCTATTAAATGGACAAGGGCTGTCAAGAAAGATCTGTTAAAAGGCAAAAAATATGCTTTCAATGAAAACTTGATCATTGAAAGCCTTTATAGACCATTCGTTAAGCGGAAGCTCTATTTCAGTAAAGAATTGAATGAGATGCAGTATCAGATGTCGCAAGTATTCTCAAGCGAGAAAAAATCTAACTTAATAGGTTTCTTGCAGGGTAAAAGGCAGCCTTTTAGCATTTTTTCTGCCGACGTTATTCCAAATTACGCCATGTTCAGTTTGGATTACGCACAATGCCTCCCCCTCTACCGCTACTCCTCCTCCGGTGAACGAACCGACAACATCACGGATTGGGGTTTGGAGCAGTTCCAAAACCACTACGGCGATAAGAAGATCACCAAAGAAGACATTTTTCATTACACTTACGCCGTCTTGCACAATCCAGCTTACAGGAAGAAGTATGAGCTGAACCTGAAACGGGAATTCCCGCGGCTTCCGTTTTATTCGGACTTCAAGAAATGGGCTACTTGGGGCAAGAAGCTGATGGACCTTCACATCAACTACGAAACGGTTGAGCCTTTTGGCCTTGAGCTGATTGAGACTGAGACAAAGGCGGCGGCGAAAAGGGAAAGAGAACTGATTTCGGAGGTTTCCGAGCCGCAGGCGCTTTACAAAAGAGAGGTCAGGATAAAGGCAAAGCTGAAAGCCGACAAGGAAAAGGGGATCATCGAACTTGACGAGCTGTCCTTCCTCAAGGGCGTGCCGAAAGAAGCATGGGAATACAAGCTTGGCAACCGCTCCGCCCTCGAATGGATTCTGGACCAGTACAAAGAGAAAAAGCCGAAGGACCCCACCATCGCCGAAAAGTTCAACACCTACCGCTTCCCCGATTACAAGGATAAGGTGATTGACCTCCTACGAAGGGTGACTACCGTTTCAGTTGAGACGATGAAGATAGTGAGGGAGATGGGAGGAGAATGAGGGCTAGGATGAAGGTGGGGAGAGTTGACGGAGAAAGAAGAGAAGAGGAGAATGAGGGGGAGAGAAGGGAATGAGGGTTATTTGTCATGGAAAGAATGAAGTAGGTTCGATTGAGAAGATGAACGGAGAGATAGTAGTTGAATCAAGTTAACGCACAAACGCGAAGAACACTGTTTGTTAGCCATGCGTCGCCAGATGACAATGATTTTACGCAATGGTTAGCACTTAAACTTATAGCTTTAGGGTATGACGTTTGGTGTGATATCTTAACGCTGCAAAAAGGGAGTGACTTTTGGCAAATTATCGAAAAGGAAATAAGGGATAACACTTGCAAGTTTTTAATCGTTTTGTCTTCAACTGCTATTAAACGACAAGGCGTACTGAACGAAATAGCTACTGCAAAGAAAGTTAAAGAGAAACTGAAGGATGGAAACTTTATAATTCCACTACTAATTGATGAGAATCTTTCTTTTGATGATATTATTATCGAATTAATACGGCTAAATGCGGTCGATTTCAAGAAGTCGTGGGCTCAAGGAATTGGGGCATTGATTGAGGCATTGGAAAATCAAAATGTTCCTAAAGACCCTCCCAATTTCTTAAAAAGTAACATGTTATACCAGCAAATATTTCTTCACGATAAAGGAGTCATAACAAAAAATGAGACTTACGATTCAAACTGGTTTCCTATAGTTGAATTTCCAGAAGAACTTAAATTCCATGAAATGGGGATTCAGTTGCCTATTGATATTAATTTAAAGCAACAGCCATTCCCCATAATTCAATACAAGAATTTCCTATGCACATTTGCTTCTGAACCCTTTATCAAGCAAAATATTGGTCAAATATCAAAAACCCTTCGGCTAAAAACATCTGATATTCTGACAGGGACGTTTGTAAACGATCTAAATAATGAAAAAGATTGTAAAAGACTTTTGATTCAAATTATCAATGATGCATTTGATCTAAGTATGGAAGCAAAAAGTTTGCGAGAATATCAAATGTCAAATAAAAAGGCATATTGGATTGAAAAGGGCAAACTAGACAAAGACAAAATGCAAAATATTCTCCTGATAGGTAAACAAAAGAAGCTAAAATGGCACTTTGGAATTTCTGGTACAGGGAGACTTTATCCAAAGCCTGTTCTGATGATTTCATCTCATATATTCTTTACTTATGACGGTTTTAGGTTAGTTGAATCTAAAGCCATGCAGCATTCTGCCAGAAGGCGACAAGGGAGAAACTGGTGGAATGATACTTGGAGAACGAAACTAATGTTTTTTGTAAAATATCTTTCGGAGGAGAAAGATCTTATAAATATGCCTGTTGGGGAAAATGAAAATATTTGCGTAGCAGCAGCTCCCTTAAAATTTGCAAGCGATGTGAGTTATAACACTCCCAAAAACAATAGATTGAAGGAGGAAGTTGAAATAGAGGAGTTGTGCAGTATAGATGAGCCAGAAGGCAGTGCAACAGACTTGATTGAGGGTTAATGATAAAACTCGCTTACTTTGATGAACCTCAGATGTTATTTGGTCACGGACAAAAATGTGCTGATCCCCGTGATGGTTTGAGCCTATTTGGTCCAGTGAATAATATTTATGGGATTAAAAGTGGCGTCATTGCTACTAAGAATGGGTTGAACATTTTTAAAAACTTCCTTGAGAGTATTAAGAGACCGATTGTTAATTCCAACAACATAACGCGGCCAACGTTCCCAGGGTTTGAAGCAGCGTATGGTTGCAAATGGGAGCCAAATGATCTCGTTTATAAAGAAGTCACATATGAAGAAATTCAGAGTTTTTTGTATAATTCGAGCAATTACCAAAGAACGTTTGATTTGGTTACACTATTTATTAATAAAATAATTGCATCAATAAGAAATGATGAGGATAAAGTTGATATTTGGTTTATAATAGTACCTGATGAAATTTACAAATATTGTCGACCCAATTCTAATTTACCTAAGGCGCTAGTTCAATCTGAATCTTGCATTACTCGATCAAACGCAAGAATATTCTCTAGCGCCCCATCTATCTTTGAAGAAGCAAATAAAGCTGCCGTAGCTTTTCAATATGACGCCCAATTTCATGATCAGTTGAAAGCAAGGTTGCTGGAACATACAATCCCGACACAAATATTAAGGGAAAGCACGTTAGCATGGAGAGACTATAAGAATGCGTTGGGAGTCCCGACGAGAAATTTTTCAAAAATTGAAGGTCATTTGGCGTGGACTATCTCAACTGCTTCTTTTTACAAGGCAGGAGGAAAGCCTTGGAAATTGTCAGATATAAGAGATGGTGTTTGCTACCTGGGGCTGGTTTATAAGAAGCTTGAAAATAGCAATAGCCCACAAAATGCATGCTGTGCAGCCCAAATGTTTTTAGATAGTGGAGATGGCACTGTATTTAAGGGAGAGGTTGGTCCTTGGTATAACCCAGAAAAGGGGGAATATCACCTAAGACCAAAAGAAGCAAAAGAATTACTAACACAAGCAATAAATTCTTATAAGGAACAAAACAGATGCTATCCTCAAGAGGTTTTCATTCATGCTAAAACAAAGTTTAACAGTCAAGAATGGAGTGCCTTTCAGGAAGTTACTCCTAAAGGAACTAATCTTGTTGGCGTAACAATATATAGAGCTAAGCCTTTGAAGCTATACAAATCAGAAGGCGACTATGCGATTTTGAGAGGCTCTGCTTTTATCATTGATAACAGAAGTGCCTTTCTGTGGACAATTGGGTACGTTCCAAGGATTCAGACTGCCTTATCTATGGAAGTTCCAAACCCATTATTCATTGAAATAAATAAAGGGACGGCGGATATTTCACAAGTATTAAAGGATATAATGGCATTAACAAAATTAAACTACAACGCCTGCATTTATGCTGACGGACTGCCAGTTACCCTTAGGTTTGCAGATAAGATTGGTGAAATATTGACGGCAAGTGCCAATATCAAAGTTCCACCATTGGCCTTTAAATATTATATATAGATTGAATGTGTTAAGTATTTTGACAAAGGAACAGCGTTTTAATAAATAGTAAAGTATGGAGGTTGAATATAGTGGACACTGTGGAACAACTATTTCGAAAAACGCCCCAGAACCAATTAGTTTTAAGCCGCTATATAAAGTATCTTATAGAAAAAGAACATATTATGGAAGCCAAGTACTACCATGAACAATTAACCATGATTGACCCTGCGGGGTTAGAAAACAATAGATTAGGATATCTACTTTCAATTATGACAATGAATTCAAAGGTAGCCGAATATGAGAAGAAACTCATTAGCGCTGGTGCTACTAAGGAACAAACATATTCACTTCAACTCTATTATTATTATACTTTTTCTGATTCACGTCGGATGCGAGATTGTGCCGAATGTCTTTTAGATATTGAACCAACAGAAGAATTCACTTATAAGATAACTCTCACTGCGATTCTTAAACTAGAGGATTTTGAATTAGCCTCTAAATTTGTGAAATATTACCTTCCACGAATTCAAATAGCCGACAAAAACATGACAGCACTAATGAGAATAGTAAGAAAAAAACTAGTGAGAATATTTCATTTCAGGTCAAAGCCATGAACAGTTTTTACGTTGCAAAGCTGCTAATTAATCAGGGAATATATCGTCCCGATTGCTTTGTCGTGGATGAGGTTGAGTTGCGACCACCTAAAAGCGATTATGATGATGAATTAAAGGCTATTCAACAATCGATCAGTATCAACAAGGCTGTTATTGATCCGGCATTTAATTGTCGCATAGGAACGATTGTTCATGCATCAGACTTGAAGGAAGCAGAGCTTCTTGCTGACGAAAAGTTTATTCAGGTTCTTGACATATTATCTTCTGAACACCCAATCAGCAAAATTGGCCTGTCGAGCTGCGGCTTTATAAAGGATCTAGAAAACGGAGAATTGATACCTATTAAGAATAACAACTTTCCCCCGAGCATGGCTTTTATCGTATCTCATGGCGAATTTCCGACTTATGAATTTAGCCAATGGGTTGTGAAACAAAACAGTGATCTTTCAATACGCTATCTTCGCTCATTGCATTGGACAAGAAATGGTAAGTGGGAAAAAAATCTTCAAATAAAAATTCTTTTTAATTGGTTTGCTGTCGAGGCATTATTTAAAGAATCCGAAAGCGACAATGTTGGTCCGTTAATTCTTTGGTTTCTTGGTTTTCCAAATGGAGCAAAGGCATCAAACGTATCCCCTAGTCTGATTCAAAATCTTCAAAACAATACATCCTATAAAAACTGGAAAGGAAAGATAGAGGCTTCTATTGAACAGATGCGAAAATTCAGAAATGATTCAGTCCACAACGGCTTCAGAAGTGTAGACTTTTCACCATCTGACATTAGACTATATAGTTATCTAATTATGGTAGGATGTTCAAGATGCCAAGGCGCAGTGAGAAGCGCTTTAGTATCGGGTATTAAATCAGCATCGGAGTTTAAAGAATATATTAGCCTTATTTTTGAGGATAATGGCAATTTAATCAATGATATCCATAATAATATTCTTTATTCCTTGAAAAGCAACACTTACAGGGCCACAGATGATAACATTTATGGAGAGTGAAATCCGACTCCATCTCTTTACTCTTGAATCCCCCCTCGGCCTCTCATGTCTTTTGAAGTAACCCCCATTCTCTCTCCCTCTCAGAAATCCCGACTGCAGGACCTTCTCGATCTTCAGAAGGACAGGGAAAACGGAATGAACCTTGCGGAGTTAGAAGGCTTCTTTTTCGGGCTGGCGATAAACCCGTGGCTGATGTTGATGCCGAGCACGTGGGTGCCGATGATCCTTGAGGATGAGAACATCGTCTTCAAGACCAGGAAACAGGCGGAGGAGATGGTTCCCATCCTTCTGGAGGTTTACAACTCCTATATGAAGGCTGAAAACGAAGGCGCTTTGGCTTTCCCCTTCGACCTGAAGAAGCTGGATGTTGATGTTTTCGACGACCTTCTGGGCTGGTGCGCGGGGCTTAAGAGGGCGGTATTCATCAGGCTGTCGGCGTGGAGGCTTCGGGACATCGAGATCCCGCAGGATTTTTCCGTCCTGATGAAGAGCCCTGCTTTTTCCCTTTGCCTTATCCAGGCGATAAACGACGAGAAGCTGTTGAAGGGGCTTTTCCCCGTGAGCGACGGGGAGGCGGAAAGAAGCGACACTGAAAGCATGGGCCTTGCGATCAAGCTCCTTCCTGAAGCTGTAGGGACCATCCAGGAATACTCAAGGGAATTGCGCCGCAAGGAGCGGGAAGAAGGGATCGAGCTTCCCCCCGATGGCCCGGCACCCATGAGCGAAAAGATAGGCAGGAACGACCCCTGCCCCTGCGGCAGCGGCAAAAAATACAAGAAATGCTGCGGAGCAGGCTAACCCACTTCCCCTGTGTCCTTTTTGTCTCATTTTCTTTTAAAATGTTCTGCGCTCAAGTCCTGCGTTCGTGTACGGAACGAATTTTAGCGTGTACAAGCTCACCGACAGCGTGTCCGAACCCGATCCCAGCATGGAAGAATCAACCAACAGTGTGGACAAATCGGCCATCAGCATGTCCGAAGGCAATCCCGGCGCGTCCGAAGCCGATATCAGCGTGTACGAACCCACCAACGCTTCGCCCGTGAAACATCTAAGCGTGACTGAAAAGAATCTCAGGATGGCCGGACCCGTCACCAGTGCGGTCGAAACCGATCTCATCACGCCCGAAGGAATTTTCAGTCTGTCCGAATCCAATATCAGTCCGCCCGAAGCCGATATCAGCGTGTGCGAACCCGCCAACGCTTCGCCCGTGAAACATCTCAGTGTGACCGAAAAGAATCCCGGGATGACCAAACCCACCAACGATGCAGCCGGAACCGATCCCAGCACGCCCGAAAGGAATCACAGTCTGTCTGAATCGAATATCATTCCGCCCGAAGGGATTATCAGTCTGCCCCAAGCCGCTCCCGGCGTGCGCAAACCCGCTAACGCTTCGCCCGTGAAACAAATCAGCCTTTTTTAAAGGAATTTTACAATACCCAAGCCCTGCGCCGGGATCCCTGTTGGATAATTCCCTCTCGGTCTCCCTTTCCAAAGGAAGATGAGAAAAAGGGCGGGTTTTGAACCCACCCCTACATTCTAATCATCAGCCTTCAGCTCTGAAAGGCAGTGCTCTTCGAAGGTTTTCTTTTTTCTGTCTTTCTAGTTCTGCTGCTGGGGCGAGGGCGGAAGGAAGCCGATGAGCCCCTCCTTCGCCAGCTTCTTGAAGATCATGAGGGCTTGCAGCTCCTGTATCGGCGATATCCTGATGATCGACTGCAC
>Ga0209605_1003330_pt1 | contig 14211 bp, 15 predicted proteins | sample AD_UKC035_MetaG_FD_184408 | JGI IMG/M metagenome (GOLD analysis project Ga0209605, IMG submission 184408) | Active sludge microbial communities of municipal wastewater-treating anaerobic digesters from USA - AD_UKC035_MetaG (SPAdes) (version 2) | ecosystem: Engineered > Bioreactor > Anaerobic >...
GCCCCCCCGAGGAGGTTGTCCGGGACATCAGGGAAAAGGCGAAGACATCCCCCGGAGAGGCTTACCGGGAGACCTCCCTGAGGATTCACGGGCTCGTCTGCGCCCACTGCGGCCGCCACTTCGACGAGGCGAACCGCCATCTTCTCACGGTTCATCACCGGGACGGGAACCACCACAACAACCCGCCTGACGGAAGCAACTGGGAAAACCTCTGCGTGTACTGCCATGAAAATACCCACAGCCGGGAGATTATCGGGGAATATTTCAGCGGGGCCGGGGAGAGGGAAACAAGCCGGGATGTCGTCGCCGTCGAGGGGACGGGCCGGTTCGGTCTCCTGGCCCAGAAGCTGGAAAAAGCCTTGAAAAACAAGGGGAAGTAAAAGGAAAAACAATAAGCTGGCTTTCGATTTTCCTTGATAAGTCTCTCCCTTTGTGATAAGTGTCGCAACGACTTGAGACACTGAAGCGAGAACTTGGTCACGGAAACGATCGAGCTTTCACCGCCTTTTTCAAGTCAAGGGAACGGTGAGAGCGGCGAATAAAGAGAAGAAGGAGGTATCAGACAGTGGACGTAATACAAAAAGGAGTCGGAAGGATCTTCACGGATCCCGATGCGAACAATGCGCGCGAGTTCTTCAGACACAAGAGCCGCGCCCTGGTGAGCAAGCTCACGACAGTGAAGGAAGCGGTGTCCGAGCTGATCAAGGACGGGGACTACATTTCCATCGGCGGGTTCGGCGCCAACCGGATCGCCACGTCGGTCCTCCACGAAATCCTGAGGCAGAAGAAGAAAAACCTGGGTCTTTCCGGCCACACGGCCACCCACGACTTCCAGGTTCTGGCGGCGGGGAAGGTTTTCAATCGTCTCGACATCGCTTACATCATCGGTCTCGAGGCGCGGGGTCTTTCCCCCAACGCACGGGCCCTGATGCAGAGCGGCGAGGTGGAGATCTCCGAGTGGACCAACTACACTCTTTCCGTCCGCTACAAGGCGGCGGCGGCGGGCGTGTCCTTTCATCCCATCCGGAACATGATGGGGACGGACACCTTCAAGTTCAGCGGCGCCGTCACGGTCAAATGCCCCTTCACGGGACAGATCTATGCCCTCGTTCCCGCGCTCTTCTCCGATGTCGCCATCCTTCACGTGCACGAGGCGGACATCTACGGAAACTGCCGCATGCGGGGCATCATCATGTCCGACCTGGACATCGCCCGGTCCTCCAAGAAGGTCATCGTCACCTGCGAGCGGCTTATCACGAACGATGAGATCAGAAGCGCCCCGACCCAGACCCTTATTCCCTACTACTGTGTCGACGCCGTCTGCGAAGTGCCCTACGGCAGCTACCCCGGGAACATGTACCAGGAGTATTTCTCCGATGAGGAGCATCTCCGGGAATGGCTCAAGGTGGAGAAGGACCCCGAGGCGTTCAAGAAGTTCCTCGACAAGAACATTTACAGCTGTGAGGATCACTTCGACTATATCGACAGGAACGGCGGCATCCGGAAGATGCAGATGCTCCGGCAGAAGGAATGGATGTTCAGAGGCGCCAGACAATAAGTGAGGAGGTAAAAAGACAATGGCTGACTATAACGTGATGGAAATGATGATATGCAGCGCCGCCAGGGAACTGGAGGACGGTGCCTGCGTCGGTGTGGGAACGGGCGCTCCCTGCGCGGCCGCCATGCTGGCCCAGAAGACGAAATCCCCCAACCTGACCATTATTTTCGAGGCGGGCGGCGTGGCCCCCCTCGTTCCCGAGATGCCCATTTCCGTGGGCGATTCCCGGACGACCTGGAAGGCCTGCATGGCCAGCACCATGCCCGACGTCATGGAGACAGGTTGCCGGGGCATGCTGGACTACACCTTCCTCGGCGGCGCCGAGATCGACATGTACGGGAACCTGAACTCCACGCGGATCGGTTCGGACCACCAGAAGCCGAAAGTCCGGTTCCCCGGGAGCGGCGGCGCCAACGACTTCGCCTCCTTCGCCTGGCGGATGATGGTTCTCACCCCCCAGGACTCAAAGCGTTTCGTGGAAAAATGCACCTACATCACCACCCCCGGGTGGATCAAGGGCGGCAATTCCCGGGCCGAAAGCGGTCTCGCCCCCGGCGCGGGCCCTTACAAGATCATCACCAACATGGCCGTCATGGACTTCGAGCCCGAGTCCAAGCGGATGCGGATCATCGCCCTGAACCACGGCTATGCCATGAAGGACGTCTTGGAAAATTGCGGTTTTGAACTTCTCCAGGCGGATAAGATCAGCGAGAACCCGCCCCCCACGGAGCAGGAACTGGCCATCCTGAGAGAGGAAGTGGACCCCTACCGGTACGTCATCGGCCGGTAGAGTCGTAAAACAACAAAAAAAGCGGGGACAGGTTTAAACCTGTCCCCGAAAAAGAGAGAAAAAAAGAGAATGGGGACAGATTTAAATCTGTCCCCATTCTCTTTTAGTTTAAATCTGTCCCCATTTTACTTGGTTGTTCTTTTTCCAATCCATCTTGTCTCCCAGCGATGTGCCGCAGTATACGCAGGTGTAATCGTACTTGTCCCCCTGGGAGAGCACGAGGAGCAGCCGTTTCCGCACCGGGACGGCCCGCCCGCACCGGGGGCAGTAAATTTCCGTGGCGTCGAATTCATCATAGGCCTGTCTTGTCATTCGTCTCCATCCTTCTCGGGAACTTCCTCCATGTTTTCAAGCCAGACCGTGGCTTCGCTGTCGCTCGGGGCCCGGTAGTCACCCCGGGGCGACAGGGAGCCTCCCGACCCGACCTTCGGGGCATTGGGAATGCAGGACCGCTTGAACTGGCTCGTTTTGAAAAAACGGTAAAGGTAAACCTCGAGCCACTTTCGTATTTCCCCGATGGTGTAGGCGTGACGCCTGTCCTCGGGGATGTCCGGCCAGTGCCCCCGTTTTTTGTCCCGCCAGGCCAGGTAGGCGAGGAAAGCCACTTTCGACGGCAGATACCCGAAGCGGGTGATGTAGAAATTGTTGAAATCCTGAAGTTCGAAAGGCCCGATGACCGATTCCGACTTCTGGGCCGGCTGGTCCCCGCCGTCCCCCGGAATCAGCTCGGGGCTGATCTCGGTGTCGAGAATGTCCAGAAGAATATGGGCCGTCTCCCCGGGAAAGATTCCCGACTGGGCCACCCAGCGCATGAGGTGCTGGATGAGGGTCTTGGGAACGCTGGCGTTGACGGCGTAGTGGGACATGTGGTCCCCCACGCCGTAGGTGCACCACCCCAGGGCCAGTTCGCTCAGGTCTCCCGTTCCCAGGACCAGGGCATCCCGGTAATTGGCGATCCGGAAGAGATGGGAGGTCCGTTCCCCCGCCTGGACGTTTTCAAAGGTCGTGTCGTAGGTCGCCTGTCCCTCCGAGAAGGGGTGGCCGATATCCTTGAACATCCCCATGCACGACGGCCGGATGTCCAGTTCGTTCACCTCCACCTTCAGGGAGTTCATGAGCCTAAGGGCGTTCCGGTAGGTCTTTCCCATGGTGGCAAAACCAGGCATCGTGTAGGCGTAAATGTGAGACCGGGGGCGATCCAGGAGATCCATTGTCCGGGCCGCCACGATGAGGGCATGGGCCGAGTCGAGGCCGCCGGAGACGCCGATGACAACGTTTTCGATGCCCGACGACCGGATCCTCTTGGCCAACCCGTGGACCTGGATGTTGTACACGTCATAGCAGCGCTGATCCCGCTTCTCCGGGTCGGCGGGGATATAGGGGAAACGGGGCACTTCCCGATCGGGGAGAAGCCTGCCCCCAGGGATCTCCACGGTCAGGGGTATGTTCCGGAACCGGCGGAGCCTTTCTCCGTGAATCCGCGCGTTCTGGTGAAACGTGTTCATCCGCGCGCGGTCCTGGACGAGACGGTCCAGGTCGATGTCCCCGTGGATAATCTGGGGCTCCTGGAGAAACCGCTCCGATTCGGCCAGCAGGTGGCCGTTTTCACTGATCATGGCCTGGCAGTCCCAGGCAAGGTCCGTCGTCGACTCGCCCGGTCCGGCGGCGGAAAAGAGGTATGCCGCTACACACCGGGCCGACTGGTTGAGGACGAGGCTGGTCCGGTATTCCGATTTTCCAACGGTCACGTTGGAAGCGGAGAGATTCGCCACGACCGTGGCTCCGGCGAGAGCGGCGAAACTCGACGGGGGAACGGGAACCCAGAGATCTTCGCAGATTTCGGCGAACAGCTTGAACCCCGGCAGATTGTCCACGGAAAAAATGAGGTCGGCCCCGAAAGGAATGTCCCGCTGACCCAGGAGGGAAACCGACGTCGTCCAGGCCTCCGATGCCTCGGTGAACTGACGGGCCTCGTAAAATTCCCGGTAGTTGGGAAGGTAGGTCTTAACGGGGATGCCGAGTATCCGGCCCCGGTACAGGACGACGCCGCAGTTGAAAAGCCTGGCGTCCACCCGGAGAGGAAGCCCGGCGATGATGATGAGGTTCAATTTTCGGGAGGCTTGAACGAGCCTTTCCAGGGCTTCGAGGACACCTTTCTGGAGAGCGTCCTGCTGAAACAGGTCCTCGTTGGAGTAGGCTGAAAGAAAAAGTTCGGGAAACAGGGCGAGAAGAGCACCTTTGCGGGCTGCTTCCCCGGCGAGACGGATCCCGCCTTCCACGTTGAAGGAGGGGTCGGCCACCCGGACTTCGGGAAGACACACGGCGGCACGAAGGAAACCGTGGCGGTACAGATTGAAAAATTCATGTGACCGGTCATTTTTCATGGTTCCCTGCACTCCCTTTTCAACGTTTCCCGGGATCGGTTCAGCATCTCCACGGCCCGTTCGCCCGCTTCATTCATGGAACGTCCCAGGGAAAGAAAGCCATGTTTTCTGAGAATGACGAAGTCATGTTCTCCCAGGATTTCAACGACGCTTTCGGCCAGCGCCGCCGATCCGTGAGGCTCCGCCGTCCGTGTGACAGGAAGTTTCAGCAGCTCGGCCGCCTTGAGAATGTCCCTGGAATGGCCGTGAAAAACCGCCATGATTTCCTGCCGGCGCTCATAGACACGGAAATGGAGCAGGCTTTCCGACGAGGGCGGCTTGCCGCCCTCTGCCAGAATTTTGTGTTCATCATTGTCCGACACCCCGTAAACGGTGACGAAAGCGTCATCGGGGAGATTCTCCTTCAAAGCCAGGGCCGAGGCCGTTATGACAAAGGCGTTCCCCCGGTTTCCAAGGCGGAAGCTCAGGTTTCCCAATGAGCGGCCCTGGTAAACGGGAGCGAGGCCGAGGACGTGGAAACGGTTGCACCACCAGCGGAGTTCGTCCTTCATGGAAGTCACCCGGCACCCTGGTAACCCACTTGGACCGGCGTCGGGTGAAGGACCCGCGTCAGGTCGCCGGGCGGCATGGCAAGGAGAAAACCCCGTTTTCCCCCGTTGATGTAAATGAGCGAAAGGTCGAGAATGGTTTCTTCCACGTACACGGGAAGGGGCTTTCTCGTACCGAAGGGAGAGGTGCCGCCCACCTGGTATCCCGTGTGTTTCTGGGCCATTGCGGGGTCGCAGGGCCGGATCGATTTGACGCCTAGAAAACGGGCCAGCGCCCGGGTGGACACCTGATAGTCACCGTGCATGAGAACGATGAGGGGATTTTTCCTATCGTCCTCCATGACCAGGGTCTTGACGACGGCGTGTTCGGTTACGCCCAGTTCCCGGGCCGCCACCGTCGTTCCCCCTTTTTCTTCATACCTGTAGGGGCATGGAACAAACGGGACGCCCTGCTGCTTCAGGAACCGGACGGCCGGCGTTACGGGAATAGCATCTTTAACCATGATGTGAAAAAATAACAGAAAAAAAAGGATTTCTCAAGGTCACCGCTCCCGGGGCCCGTAAAAAATATAACAAAAACCGTGTTTCCGAGCCGACCTTTCAAGTTTTGACAGAAGATGGGGCCCGGGCCGGCATCGGCGGCCCGGGATTGTAAGAAAAACCTCTTTCTGGTATGAAGATTTTTTAACGGCCATCGCTGGAATAAACATTGAAGCGGTTGCCACAGGAAGGGACGAGGGGTTCTGCAAAGGAAACCGTTTTTCGGGAGGTCCCTTTTTCCCGAGGCCGTCACTGAAAAGACAGGGGGGTGTGGAAATGGATACGGAGAAGGTCGGGGGCGTTCGCATCGTCCGCCTTCAGGGAAGACTGGGTGAGGTTTCGGCGCCCCAGTTCGAAGAACGGATGAAGGAATTCATCGCCCAGGGAGAGAACCGGTTTGTGGTCCACATGGAGGAACTGGAGTACATCAGCAGTGCCGGTCTCAGAAGCATTCTTTCCACGGCCAAGGACCTGAAAGAACTGAAGGGGTCCCTTTACCTTTCCGGCCTCACGGGAGCCGTTAAAGAAGTATTCGATATCTCACATTTTTCAGATATTTTTAAAATTTATGGATCTGTTTCCGAAGCCCTGGAGGCCATTGGGGACAATGAATGACACGGTCGCCCCGGAACGGTTGAAAATACCCGCGGCCATCGACAGGCTGGACACCGTTCTGGATTTCGTCCGGACCTGCGCCGGCCGGGCGGGGTTCAGCCCGAGGCGGATTACGGACCTGGCCCTCGCCGTGGAAGAGGCCGTGGGAAATATCTGCCGTTATGCCTATCCCGGCCGCAGTGGTAAAATCGACATCGTCTGCGGAAACGATTCGGGAGGGGCTTTCAGCATCGAGATCGCCGACGGGGGCGTCCCCTTCGATCTTCTGAGTGTGGGAAAACCGGTTTTTGAAGCCAGCCTGTCCCGGCGGAAATCCGGCGGTCTGGGAATTTACCTCATCCGGCACATGGTGGACGAGGTCCGCTACAGGCGGGAGGGGCAGCGCAATGTTATCACTCTCGTAATGTGCGACAGGGCGGAGAGAAAAGGGCGCTCTCCCGATTCCCATTCAGAGCCGGGCGGAAAACACCCCTGCGACGCCCATAACCCTTCCGGGGCGGGGCTGTAGAATCGATTTTCCCTCGGAAAGGATCAGGACGAAAGACTTTCCGGAACGTTGAAAAAGCGGCGCAGGGCCTTCACGTTTTTCAACCGGCCCAGAACACGCTGAACCTGCCGGTTTTCCCAGACCCCCCCTAAAGCGACAACGGCCTTGCAGACCTGGAGCTTTTCCGGGTTTCGCATCAGCTCTTCGATGAAAGCTCTCTGGCTGCTGACGAAGCTGTCGAACTTGAGCTGAACGCTCTGGTCTTCCGAGAAGGGAATCCCGCTTCCTTTTTCCACGTCCTCCGGCGTCAGGCCGAGCCCGCCGAGCATCTTGAGGAAGTACTCGGCGGTGACGTTCCGCGACTGCTGGGTGAACTCGCTGAAACGCTGCGCCGAAAGCCCGGACGCCTTCATGAACTGGCCCTTGGTCATTTTACGTTCCTGGGCCTGTTCCCAGAGAAAATCGAAATAATCGTTGAAATCCGTCTCTCTCTGTCTCGCTGCCATGAGTGGAAAATACCACCGTGTTTTTTTCCTGTCAAGGGAAATTCTCTGAAAAAGAGCTCTTATCTCTTGAAAGAATTAGGCAATCCGCCCTGTCACGATCCCCTTTGGTACAGCTCCCGTTCGAAGGCGTCAACGAGTTTCTCGATGGCTCCCCGGCTCTGTCCCCAGTCATACATGGGTCTCTTGGGCAGGAAGCCTGTACAGCCGCCGGGGAGGTACTTGCCGAAAGGGTTCTCCTCCGCCTGGGCGAAAATGCGGACCCCGCTGGCGTCCTTCAGGCTTTTGACCTCGATCTCGAGATCGTGACCGCCGTGAAGGAGAGCCATGGACTGGTGGGCCACGATGGTGCCCTTATTCCTGTCGATCCCCCGTACTTCCATGCCTGCCTTGGGGATGGCCCGGACCATGGCAGCAAAGGCGGTGGAAAAGGGCTTCTCTATTTTTTTGAGATACAGGCTTGAATTGGCCGACGGCCGGGCCCAGTTGACGAAGGCGAGATTTTCCAGGGCCTGGCTGAAATCGGGGTCTTCCTTGACGGCCCGGTCCAGATAGGCCTTGGCGTCATCGTACTTGTCCTGCTTCATCAGGCTGACACCCTGGCTGTAGTTTTTATAGGCCGCCACGGATGTCGTCGGGTTTTTCGCGATTTTCTGTTTTTCCGCCGCCGTGGCCTCGATGCCCAGGTTGACCAGGATGTCGTCGGCGATTTTATCCTCCAGGTCGAAGATGTCGTTGTAGAGGCCCGTCACCATGGCCGTGTTGGAAACGACCCCCGTTTCCACCCTGACGAAGCGGGCGGTGAGTCGGAGGTTGTCTCCCATTTTCTGGTAAGCGCCCGTGACCACCGTTTCCGCACCGAGCATTTTTCCCGCCTTGGATGCCGTCGCGGGGTCGATGGCGCCGCTTTGACCGAGGCTGACTTCCTTGAGGATCGAATCGATGCGCTGGCGCTCCACGAGACGTATTTTCCTCACGTTTCCCAGCTTTGTGGTGAGCGTTTCGGCGATCCCCTCGGAGAGCCAGTCCGTTTCCGTGTCTTTGTTCACATTGGAAAAGGGCATGACGGCGACGGTGGCGCCCGCCGTTTCCGCCGATGCCGCAACGGGAAAAGACGCCCACGCCGCCACGGCCAAACAAAGAAGAACCCATGCCGAAAATTTTTTCATGCCGGTAACCTCTCCTGCCCCGTTCGCGGGCTGCAGCCTCGGCCTCGAGGGCGGAAACGCGGATCCCGCCGACGGTCGCGGGACACGGCCGGCGGAATCTTCACGACGTCAGGCGCGGACGGGCAAATATTTTTTTTCATAACCCATAGCCCTGTTCAATGCAAATACCTTTTCCTTTTACGGAGACCCCGGTTCCCTGTTCCGGTCCTCACCGTTTTCCGGAAAGGGAATGGTCAGTTCGTAAATCCCGGCATTCACCACGACCCGAATCGGAAAAGGCGCCTTCTCGAAGACCTTCATCATGGCCTTGTTGTCCCCCAGGACATCCGCCCTGAACCCGCCGACATTTCGCTTTTTCGCCTCTTCCACGAGGAAAAGGAAAAGGAAGGAGGCGATTCCCGACCCCTGGTATTTCTCATCCACGATGAAGGCCGTGTCGGCGAACGGGGAGTCTTCCAGACGGACATACCGGCCCTCGGCGATGATCCGTTCCATGCCCTGCTCGGTCACTGTCCCGACGACGGACAGGATTTTTTCATAGTCGATGTTCACGTACGCCTGCATCTTCATGTGGGGCATGGTCTTGACGGGGCTGAAATAACGGTAATAGACGGCCTGGTCGGAGAAGCGGTAGAAGAGCCTTCTCATCTCGTCCTCGTCGGAAGGTCGAATGGGCCGGAAACGGACCGTCAGGTCGTCCCGGAAGGTGTGAACGGTGGAGATCTCTTCCGGGTAGAGCCGGCCCGATTCGGTGAGATAAATCTGGTCACGGTACAGAATGTTCGCTTTCCTGGCCTCTTCCACGAGAAGGCCCCGGTCGTCGGGGTGGGCGATGTCAATGAGGGCCAGGGCCCGTTCCCGGACGGTCCGTCCCCGGAGGGGGGCGATACCGTAGTCCGTGACGACAAAATCGATGGACTCCCGGTAGGTGAACTGGTTGGGGTAGGGGTCCACCGAGGTCAGGATGTTGGCCTTTCCTTCGAGATTGCGGCTTGGCAGGGCCATGATGGTCCTGCCGCCCCGGGAGTGGATGGCGCCGGCGATCATTTCCTGGACTTCCCCGGGCCCGGCGGTGACGTTTCCCTTTCCGGCGTGGAGGGCGATGTTGCCCGTCAGATCGACTTTCCGGGCGGGAACGATGGCCATGAAGCGGTCGTTGAGGCCGACGCTTCTCGGGTCGGTCACCACGTCGATTCCCTGAAACTCCACCAGGGGGTTTCCGCAGAGCCAGCCCATGAGCTTTTCCGTCCCCTGGGCATAGGAGGCGAGCGTCTTTCCCCTGAAGAGCCTTTTTTTCCGGTTTGTCACCGCCCCGCTCTGGATCAGGTCCATGAGGGGGTCGGTGAAAAGAAGGGACTGGATTCCCAGGTCCCGTTTCCGCGACAGGGGCTTCACGAGGGCTTCGAAAAGGGCGCCGAAGAGGAAGCAGAGGCAGCTTCCGTCCTCGATGATGGACGCCACGTTTCGGGCGAGACGGTCAAAGGTCTCGTCGGTTTTCCACCGGGGAAAATAGAGAGGCGGGTCCTCGGACCGGACGATGAACTGGAGGTTGGACACGTGTATGAGGGTGTCCCCCAGGGCGAAGGGGTGCCGGTCGCTCATTTCACCCACCACGAGCCGGGCGTGTTCCATGGCGTGGCGGGCCACGTCCACGGCGGGGCCGAGACTGCAGAAACCCCTGTCATCGGGCGCCGTGACCTTGATGAAGGCGGCGTCCAGCCGGACCATCTGGGAGCGGAAAAAATCGGGAATCCGCGAAAAGCGGTAGGGGATGAGATCGATCCGTCCCGCCGTGATCGCTTCGCTGGCGACCCATCCGCTGAAAAAGGTCCTGAGCCGGTATTTCTGGACATAGCGCTCGTCCAGGGGGATGGCGTCCCCGAAGCTGAGAAGCTGGATCAGGTCAAGGTCCCTCAGGTTGGGAAGAGCGGACGCCATGAGATGCCGGATCAGGGTCCGCGGCTCGGCCACGCCGGTCCCCAGAAAGATGCTCATGCCTGGCTTTATCTGGGACAGAACATTTTCAGGGGGGACGATTTTTTCCTCCCACCTTGATGTTTCCATGGTTGTCATCGAATGTGAGACCCCTTCTTCCGGGGTTCGTCCCCGGAACCGTTTCCCTGGGGAAAACGTCCCTTGCGGCTTCCCTCGTAGAGTTCGTATTCGAGGAGCCTGCATTCGATGGGACCGTTGAAAAAGGGAATCCGCCGCCGGGCCCTCAGGCCGACGGCCTTGGCGAGCTCGGGGTTTCCCGTGAAGATGAACCCCCGGTATCCCTGTCCCTTTTCTTTCATGAAATCGCCGATCCGGCGGTATACGTCCTTCAGGCGGGCCGCGTCCCCCATCCTTTCGCCATATTCCGGGTTCATGAAGATGACCCCTTTCCCTTCCGGAATTTCCGTCTCTTCGAACGGTCCCAGGGAAAAGGAAATGTGATTTTCCACGCCGGCGGCCCGGGCGTTCTGTTCCGCCGCTGAAAGGGCTTCAGGGTCCCAGTCGGTGGCGATGATCCTGAAAGGAAGGGACGCTCTCTCTTCTTTTTCCGCGTCCTCGAGGATCTTTTTCCATGACCCTTCCGGAAAACCGGGAACGTGCATGAATCCGAAGTTTTTCCGGGTCCGTCCCGGCGGCCGGCCCAGGGCGGCGAGGGCCGCCTCGATGGCGAGGGTGCCGCTCCCGCACATGGGGTTGACGAAGGGGGATTCCCGATCCCAGCGGGAGGCGGCGATGGCCGCCGCGGCGAGGGTTTCCGCCATGGGGGCCTTCCAGGGCCGTTTCCGGTATCCCCGCCTGGAGAGGGGTTCCCCCGATGTGTCGAGAAATAGGGACGCCTCCATCTCGAGCCAGTGCAGATGAAACACCGCCTGATGCCGTCGGGGACCCGAATCGGGGCGATGTCCTCGCTTTCGGTAAAAACGGTCGGCGATGCCGTCCTTGACCCGAAGGGCGGCGAAGCGGGTGTCCCCGATGGCCGGGTTCCGGACGGTGGCCGTCACGGAGAAATACCCCCGTTCCGCGAGAAAGGCTTCCCAGGGAAACGCGGTGACGGCACGATAAAGAGGGTCGGGGCCGTCAGCCTGGAAAGAGAATAATTTAAAGAGGACACGATGGGCCGTGCGAAGGTGGAGATTGAGCCTCATGGCGTCTTCGAGGGTTCCCTCCGTCTCGACGGCCGTATCGGTCTCTCCGAGGAGGGGAACCCCGAGAACCCCGAGTTCTTCCGCCAGATACGGGGCGATCCCCTTGGCGCAGGTCACGATGATGGAGGTGCTTTCCTTACCGTTCACGTTGCCCGTTCTATCGACGGGAATCCCCGTCTTCGCTTTTTCGAGGCCCCCGCAACGGTTTTCCGACGCCTTTCATTTTTTGATGACGAGGATCGGTTTTTTCACCCGCTTGACCAGCTTGTATGAAACCGTGCCCAGGAGCATCTGGTCGATGTTGCTTTTTCCGTGGGAGCCGACGACGATGACGGAAACCTTTTCTTCGTCGGCCACTCGGAGGATTTCATTGCAGGGCCCGCCTTTCTCGATTCTTTTCGTGACGGTGAACCCCTTGTCCCGGAGTTCCTTTTCCAGGGGAAGCATCTCCCCCGCCATCTTCTTCTCGAGGTCGCCGAGCACGTTGGGAACATCCTTCTTCGAGAATTTCGCCAGGTCGTCCAGGCCCCGGCGATCGATCACATGGAGCAGAACAACCTCCTGCCCGCCGGCGTCCTTGAGTTTTTTGACGTACTCCAGGGCTTCCCGGGCCTCGTCGGAAAAATCCGTTGCGTAAAGAATCTTTTCAAACATGGTTCCCCCCTTGTCGCTTCCGGGGACCGCCTCCCCGGTAAGCGTTTCGCCGGCCTTGCCCCCGGGGAAGGCCGGCCCGTTTTGAAAACCGTGCGTCATCTTTCATGGACCCGACGCCTCAGGACGGTGGCGGATCCCTGGGATCGCCTTCGGCCTTCGATCCGGCTACTTCATCGTTGCCCCGATCTTGACGATCACCTGCCAGAAGCTGACCTTGCCTTCCTCGATGTACCCCCGGGTTTCCACAACCTCGAACCAGCGCAGGTTTTTGGATTTTTTACCGGCCTTCCCGATGGCGTTGGCCACGGCGTCTTCCATGCTTGTCTTCGACGATCCCGCCAGTTCCATGATTTCATAGGTGTGTTCCATGAACGGTCTCCTTTCTCAATGTGAATTTTTCGCAGATCATCGTTCCGCGGTGTTTCACTCCTTTATCCATTCCTCGATTTCCTCCGCCTGGAAGGCCTCCTGGCGGACGGCCAGATCGAGCTTGACGGCGATGCCTCCGTGTTTTTTGAGCTCTTCGTCGTTCCGGAAATGTTCGTGTCTTTTCAGGGCCGCCCGGACATCCCCCCCCGCTTTCTCCAGGGCTTTCCCGAGAGCGGGGACCCGTTCGATCTTCCCGGGCCTGAAAACGAGCGGCGCCCCGTCCTCGGCGAGGGCTTCGGCGAAAAGGGCGAGCTGTTTCATCTTTTCCATGCCCTGGTCCATGAGATTCCAGCCCCTCTGGCCCGCGTCCTGGAAGGTCCAGGCCATGCGGATGTGCTGAAGCATCTCGTCGTACTTGTCCTGCAGCTCCCCCTTCAGGGTGTTCAGAAACCCGCCGGGCAGTTCCTGGTCTCCCCCGGGGACGCCGGCCCGGGCCTCTTCGGGGCTCAGCTTGTCGAGTAGCCGCTGAAACCGCCGGGCATGAATGGCCGATTCCCAGGCTTCTCTCTGGAGGACCCGTCGGATGTGGGGGTCATCGACTTTTTCCGCTTCACCGTTGTAGTGGGGGATGAGCTTTTCCTCGTATTCGACGTAGGACTTGAGGATGGTCGCCCGGCTCGTGGGATCGAAAGGGTAGGGTGCCGGCGTGAAGTCGGGCTCCCCGCCGAGTCTCGCGATGATCATGCCGAGCCAGTGCATGTGCCACATTTCCTCCCGGGACCTGGACAGAAGGCTGGCGCCCATGACCGTGTCCTCCCCTTCCTGGTAAGCATGGACAAGGTAGCGGATCACCGCGGCGTGTTCATCGGCAAGGTCGCGGTTCAGCATTTCGATAAGGGCCTTTTTTTCCATTCCTGTGCCTCCTTTCTGGGTTCCTTCGCAGGATGCGGGAAACATCGCTTTGAAACGGGACGTTCAAGCCCTCCCGTGCAATGGAGTCAATGATACAGGAAATTCAATTCCATGTCCAACGCCGGTTCCTCCTTTTCCAGGACTTTTTTCAGCCGCCGGCACGGAATCTTTCAGCGTTTCCCTTCTTTTCGTCGACCAAGAGAAGGAGGATGCCGCCGGCCAGAAAAAGCAGGGCGACAGCCGTGATTCCGAAGCGGGAGGCCAGGGTGCCTTCCGCCCCGAGAGCCCGGGCGGCCTGACCGGTAAGACCCACGAGGAGAGGTCCGAAAATGACGGAAAACTTTCCAATCATATTGAAAAAGCCATAGAATTCCCCGGGTCTGTCCGGCGGGATAAGCCTTCCGAAAAGGGACCGGCTCAGGGCCTGGACGCCGCCCTGAACGAGGCCCACGATGAAGGCGAGGATGAAGAATTCTTCGGGGCTGTCGATGAAAGCCCCGAAGACGGAGAGACAGAAGTAGACGCCTATGCCGAAAAGAAGG
>Ga0209605_1003336_pt1 | contig 14188 bp, 6 predicted proteins | sample AD_UKC035_MetaG_FD_184408 | JGI IMG/M metagenome (GOLD analysis project Ga0209605, IMG submission 184408) | Active sludge microbial communities of municipal wastewater-treating anaerobic digesters from USA - AD_UKC035_MetaG (SPAdes) (version 2) | ecosystem: Engineered > Bioreactor > Anaerobic >...
TCGGGGGCCCCGATTTACTTGGAATTGTACAACATCGAAGGGATTGTGACAGATCAAGCAAACGCGAATGAATCTTTTCAAATTATGAGATACAAAATAACAACAAAGGAGTGAAAACATGGCAGACTTTGCATTTAACATTGAAAGCGTAAACATTGCGGCGGCTTCTTCACTGACGACACTGGCAACGTGGCCGACCGGAGCGTTGACCGTAGACCTTGGGAAGACGCGCGGCGGGGGAAGCATTCGGCAGGAAGTCGAAGAATTTATTGTTGAATCTGACCAGAGCGCTGACCCTGAATATGTTGGTATCAAAAAAGCGCCGAAAACATTGACGCTGAACTTGCTCGACCTGAAAGCGGACAACCTTGCGATTGCGTTCGCGGGAACCGTAGGAACAGGCGCGTTGGCGGACACGGTAACCATTCCTAACCTGCCGAACGGAATCGAACGGGCAGTAAAGATTGTCACCGTAGCGATAGGAAGTACCGGCAAACAACTCGAGATAATTATCCCTCGCTGTAAGTTCAAAGGAAATTCGGAACTGTCGCTCAACCGCGACGACGCCTCTACATTGCCGCTTGAAGGCACGGTGCTCGCTCCAAATTCCGGTGCGCCGATGCAAATGAAGTGGTTGTCCTCTTAATAACAGAATAACGTTCAACAAGAGCCCCGCAATAGTATGCGGGGCATTTTTTCTAAAAGGAGAGGGTAACGAGTATGGCTGCTACACCCAAAAAAAATAAGAAAAGCGAGTTGCAAGCAATCGGGAATATACCCGCTGAGATAAAGATAGGTCCAAAAAAATACCCGATCAAATCCCCTTCGATCGGCGTGTCGTCTCTTGTGGCGCAAAGGTTGAAGGTGATATTCGATGAACTCGACTTTCATCCGGAGAAGTACGACAAGGAATCGGTAACGCTCCAAAAGATTGTGGGGGACTTGATACAAGGCATCTACACCTCGATTATGAACCGAAAGAATGACACGCTTTTTGACGCGGCAACCGAAGTTATTGCACTTATCATCAACAACAAACCACTTGACGCAAGAGACATTGCAATCACGGCGGAAGAGGTTAAGTGGGGACTTGAGTTATCCGAGTTTACTGGGTTACTTTGGAAGATACTCGAAATGAGTGATCTATCAAATTTTTTGATGCTTCTCCTTCGGGTGGGGCAGAACCTCGACCTCGAAGGAGCGCTCTCCGGTACACGCGAATGATCTACTCCGTTGCAAGCGGAATGGGATGGACAATAGACTACATCGTTTGGGGATTAAGTGCCAAACAATTGATCCTGCTCAGTGAAGCAGCCAAAGAGATATACGAGAAAGATTCGGATAAAAAAACCGGCACTATCCGACTTGAAGATTTGGACGAGAAAGAACAAGAGAAAGAAATTGAGAAGCTCTTCGGAATTTCGATAGGCGGTGAGAAGCGTGGGAGTTGAGATTGATAGGCTATTTTACACGATAGGAATCAACAGCGAAGGATTCAACCAAGCGGCCAATAACGCAGAGGCACGCTTCGGACAACTTATGAACACCGTGGCTGGATTGGCAGGGACACTCGCCGCCGGGTTTGGGTTTACAAACGCGCTTAAAGATATAGCAAAGACGGCGAATGAGTTTGACCATGCAATGCGAGGCGTATGGAGCATTACCGGACTTACCGAGAAGGAGTTTAAGAATCTCAAAAACGAAGTTCTTTCGCTGTCAACACAAATACCCTATACAGGCAAAGAGATCGCGGGCGCGTTGTATGAGGCTTATTCCGCAGGAGTTAAGACATCCGAAGGGTTGAATTTTCTCCAAGTGGCTGCTCGTGGTGCTATTGCCGGGGCAACGGATCTTAAAACCGCCGTCGATGGTTTGACAACTGTTCAAAATGCTTGGGGCATTTCTACCAAAGACTTAACGCAAAAACTGGACATCATATTCTACGCAATTGAGCAAGGGAAAATGACGTTTGAAGAGTTCAGCGGGTTTATCGGAATGGTTGCACCGACGGCTGCCATTGCCGGGGTATCGCTCGAAGAGGTTAGCGCGGCGATCATTACGCTTACAAAACGCGGGATACACGCCAGAAACGCGATGACATACATCAACGCGGCGCTTACACAAATCATATCGCCATCTGCCGAAGCACAGGTAACAGCTCAACGCCTTGGAGTTGAGTTTTCACTTGCCGGGCTACAAGCTAAAGGATTCGCCGGGTTTATCGATGACCTCACCAAAAAAACAAAAGGCAACGTTCAAGAGTTATCTGGCTTATTTACAAGCATAGAAGCTCAAAAGGGTATCTTCTCGCTTGCTGGAACGGGTTTGAATGAGTTTATAACCAATTCCGATTTAATGACCGGCAAGATCGACGCGATCGTCGGGAAGTTACAGCAGAACGTTGAGAACACGTTTATCCAGCGCGCATCAAACGAGCTCGAACAACTATCCGGTAAGAAGGTGAACATTACCGTTGATGCCATCGCGGGGTCAACCGCCGGGATTACGGATACCGCCGGGACGATCACGGCTAATTTGAACGAACTGGCCGAACAAGCCGGGGCGAAGGCACCGCGGCTCGAAAAGTTATACGACGATTTGGTTGCCATCGCGACACAGTTGGGGTTGCATCCGGAGGAACTGACGGAAGCGGTAAAGACCATCTCCGGCGCGGCTTCGCAAACACTGATCCCCGCTCTTACCCTCGCTCGCACGCTAAAGAGCGTGGCCAATAGTGCGGGCGTATCGATGCAGCAAGTGATTGACGCCATTCTTGACACGCAGCCGGAAGTTGGCGATCTAAATTACGGTGCGATTATGACGGCGCTGGAAGCAGAAGCCGGTAAAGCAGACACAACGGTACAAAACATTATCAACGCGGTAAAACGTTTGAATACGGAACCAACGATCAACATGAGCCGCATATCAACGGTGATGAACACACTCGCGGGCGATCTCGACGGCAGCGTGGCAGACATTATACAAGACATCACCGATCTGAACAAGCTTGATATATCGCTTGAAGACGCGGCAAAGGAAATCGGCGATCTTCAATCGAAGATAGCAGAACTTGACGCGGGCAAACTAACGAGCGTTATCAGCGCGTTTGCGAAAGCAAATACCGGCGTGAATTTCGGCACGATGATGAGTATCACGACGTTTCTTGCAGACCAAACCAAGAAACCAATTGCGGCAGTTATTGCCGGGCTAAAAGCTGACGAAGAAACGCAGAACCTTGATTACTCCTGGTTACTTGGAAACATGGAGGAAGTTAAGACCAAGTTTGGATTATCCGCCAATAATATCCGCACGACGTTACTCACCGTAGATGACACGTTAGGGGATAATCTTAGTTTTACCGACATCGCGACCAAACTCGCGGATTATCAACGTGATGAAGACCTTAAGAAATCGATTGAAACCATACAAAACAAACTCACCGAGGTCAACAAAGCGGGGTTTGATTTCTCCGGAATCGTCAACTCCCTAAACAACCTCGTATCTCAAGGAAAGCTCACCACGCCGGTAAACGAAATCATCCGCACAATACAGGCCGTAGACTCGGCTGGACAGGGGATGACATTTCCTGCGTTCTTGTCCGCGTTGTCCAGTCTGGCGGTTAAGGTAGGCGGAAAAGACGAACCGATAGACAAGATTTACCAACGGCTGTTCGAGATATCGCAAGCGCCTGAGAGTACAGATTATAAGGGATTCGTAACTGCGCTTGACGCCGTGGATGACGAGTTTAACCTCAAAGCTGGAACAATGAAGAACGCAATAGACGCGCTTGTGGCTTCTGTCGGGACAGATAAGGCAGCCAAGCTCGCAATCGAGTTCACTGGTTTAACGGAGGCAGACAAGAGGCGTTCCGAAGACATGCTGTCGTTTGTTGACGGGCTCGTACAAACAGCAAAGGAATACGGGATCAGCGTTAAAGATGTGCTGGACAAAGTCGGGGCGAGTTTTTCCGGCGGCATTGAGTTAGTTGGTTACGCCGAGAGAGCCGCTGAAAAAATGAAAGGTGTGCAGCAAAAGATAGATCAGTTCAATTCCACGATGGAAGCGGCGAAAGCTAATCTCGGGGATAAATTGCAGGGGGTTCAGGGAGTATTGGTCGACCTCGGCACGGCAATAGCCACGTGGGCATCGAAGCTCGATGAGAGTTCGGTGATTGCTCTTGGTATAGCCGGGGCGTCAGGTGCCATCGGGGCGTTACTAATAGGGTTCAAAGCTCTCATCTCTGCAATCGGCGCGCTGGCAGGCGGGTTTAGTGGATTGAGTCTGGTCATGCTTGGAATAGGTGGTGCTGTTGCCGGGGTAACGGTTCTGTTCTCAATATTCAGGCAGCAATCGGAAGACGCGATATTCAATGTGGATAAATTTCGAACGATGCTCGCTTCGCTCGAAAAGCTCGACTTCGCCGGTATGATTGAATCGCTCCAAGATACGATAAACGGCATTAAAGAAGCACGTCAGAATACGCAAGACTGGCAAATGGACACTAACGAATTGATCTCGCTGGTGGAAGCGTATAACGAAGCGTTTGATGATACGACAGACACCGCCACTGATCTGGATTCGAAGATTGAGGAATTGATCGCACAAAATGAGAACTTGGCAGAGATGATAGTGCGGGGAGCCGATGGGTACGCGTTGCAGTACGAAGAGATTAAGCGTATATCAGATGAACTCCGGCTTCAAGAGAAGATGCAAGAGAGCGCGTTATACAAGCAAGTAGCGGAAGCAACGAAGGCAATTACTACGTATGAGGGTCTGAAAGAAGAGTTCAAACAGAAGAAATTAGAAATCGACCCTGTCATCGGAAGTTTTGAGGATGTCAAGAAATTCGCGGCAGAGGCGGGAAAACTCAAACAAAATATCGAAAAGATCTGGGAATCGACCGCACCGACACCAGATAAACAAAAAGAAATCGAGCAACAATTAAAGACGTTTACAGGCACCTATAAGAAACAGCTTGACGCTCTAAAAACTATGTTCAACCTTGCACAACCGCAGAAGATGAGTGAATACTATTCCAGAACGAAGATGGTCGGATCGGTTTATGAAGACCTTGATCTGATAATAAAAACCATTGACGAGAAGTATGGCATTGTATACGAGCTTGAAAGTAAACTTAAAGATATGCAGTTTGACGTTCAAATAGCAGACATTCAGATAGACTATGCAACCTCCACACTCAAAGAATCCGCAAAGAACACCGCCGATTTCTGGCGACGTAACATTGTACTCGAAATGGATCGCGGGCTCAAGGACGGAAAAACGGTAGAAGAGATATCCCAGTCCGTGCTTGGCATGATTGAAGAAGCAAACAAAGAAATCTTAAGCAATCTCAAAACGATGGCTGCCAACGGCATCATCGCAGCGGAAGATGTCCAAAAGATGTATGGTGATCCATTGACAGGATTACAAATCGACCCTTCGTCGGTTTGGGATACTTATAACAAGACAAAAGAAGCTCTCGAAAAAGCTTCTATTGACAAGCTTCTATCATCGAAAGCCAAATCACTCAACGCACAAATAAAAACGATAAACTCTCTATCGAAACAACTCGAAGCGAGCTCCAAGGTCGCGCAAAGCACGTTGGAAAAAGGCGTTAAAGATTATGAAGGCGTGCTGATCGCAGGCAGTTATCTCGGGGATATGATCTCAAACTATGGCAGTATGCTCCGAGAATTGAGCGAACTGGATACGGAACTTGAAGCTGTCAAGGCCGAATACGCTGATGCTGCCGAGCGCGAAGATTATAAAGCCTTAGAACAAAAGATTACCGCTCTAAAATCAACATTGACGATTCATGCGGCAGCAATCGATAAAGTTAAGGTGGGGTTCGGGTCTAAGGCGTTGGAAGAAGTCCAATCGGTAAAGGAATCTATTGAGAGCCTTAACAACGACATGGAATTAGCTACCGATGAAAACTTGAATGCGATTTGGTATAAGTATCAAAACCTCAACGCGAAATTCAACCAACTGCGGCGTTCCGGCGCTCATCAGTATGCGGATGACGCAACTAAGGAACAGATTGATTTAATGTTCGAACAACTTGCCGTGTTGCTTGCCAGTATGAAAGAAGAACTCGGCAGTCGATTGATAAAAGCAAGTCTTGTTTTACCGGTCGAAACGATATCGTTTACTGCAGAGAAAATTGATACGACCGGATTATTGAAAGAGTTTAACGCTTCGTGGCAAACCGCACTCGAGAATAACCCGTTATTTACTCAATACACGATAGATGGCGAACTCAAGGTCAAGAACGCTCAAGAATCGATTGAAGGGCTTGTAACGGAAATCGGAACCGCGGCGCAGGAGTCAGCGAAAGAAACGGAGATAACCATCCAGATTACGCCGGAATACACGTTTGACGAAAGCCGCCTCGAAGCAAGATACAAACAACTCGGTGGCAAAATGCGCACGCAAATCGCAGGCACGACATACGTGGCTGGAGAAGATCCGGGGCTTGACGCGTTCCTTTATCAGCAAGAACAGATATTTCAAAACCTTACGAAAGAAAGGCAAGAACTCGCCGCCAATGCCCGCGACGCGGCACTGTCCTACAACAAGCGGAAAGAATTCTACAACAGGTTGATCGGCGTATACCGACAGATGGAGGACCTCGCTCTCGAATACGGGGATAAGGAAGGGGCTATGACGTATGCCAATCTTGCCGGATACGAAGAACTCAATGCCGAACTTCTCGGATTACAAACGCGGTATAACGAGATTCAAGCGGCAAATGTGGCTCTTGATGACACAGTCAAAGACGAAACAGAGCGGGAACGGCTCCGCGGCGAGTATACACGAGAAGCGGCAACCATTACCGAGCAAATGATATCCGCGCTCATAAAGTCAAAGACAATGCTTACAGATAAAGACTTCGGGCAATTCTTTCCTGGTTTGAACATCGTGGCGGTAAAGAAGGACATTGAATCGTTAACCAAGTCCCTCGCGTACTACAATGCTTTAATCGGAGATATGGATATGTTTGGCAGTTTATCCGCGCAAGTGAATGCGTTTGATCGGGCGATAGCGGAAACGACAGATATTGAAGTAAAGCGCGATGCTCTTGAAAGGTTTATTGCAACGATGAAAGAAGGCGAGGCCGTCGCAAAACAAGGGGGATTCGAACAATCCACATTGTTTATCCAAGGGATATTGCTTTCCAAAGAAGCTGAACTCGAAGCGATGCGGACGGATCTTGAAAAAAAGCGCAAGACGGACTTTGAACAAGAAACAAAAGCGATGGAAGATGAATACACCAGGTTGATCGCTCTATACGAACAACTCGGCGATAACGATTATGCAACCGAACAGATGCGACAATACGTGAACTATCTCAAACAGCGTCGCGAACAAGCGGCAATCACATGGGGATACGAATCTGAGCAGGTGGCTGCGCTTACCGGGGAGATAAAAGAGTTAAACGCTGAACTCGCTGCCGCACAGGTAAACGCTTACGCAGCCAAACTCAAAGAAACGACCGCTATTATCGGAAAGTATCTTCGGGATGGCAACGTAAACGCCGTGATGGAAGAGATAAACGAGCAGATTGCGGCTCTCCGTACCTACGAAGAAAGTATCGTTCGCACAACTGAAGAACTCACAATAGGAGAAAAGATACGGCTCGGTATAGTGCGATCACTCCTCTCTTACTATGAACGGATGGCGAAGTATGCCGCTCAGGCTCAAAGTGACGCGCAATTAAGAAATGCGCTTACGCAATCGCTCGAAGAAGCCGGCCGCGGGATTGAGTTTTTAGAGCAAGCTGGCGATCAAGGCAAGCTCCGAAGCTATTACGAAAGCCTGATCAGCTCCTTGGAAAGTCTCGCGCTAAAAGCCGTGGAAGAAGGTACCGTATCAAAGCAAGTGATTGACGAGATACTTGAAAAGATCGGATTGCTCAAGACGGCACTTGGTGAGATATCGGGGTTTGACCTCTCATCCGCGTTATCGGAATATTCCGCGACGCTGGACAAAGAACTAAACCGTGCGAGTGTATATACCGACTTAGGGCAAAAGGAAGACGCGGCGTCCTCTTATCAAGGCGCGCTTACCGCAGCGAAGCGGTTGCAAGAACAGATGATTGATGAGGGTTTGGTAGGCACGCAGGAATGGAAGAACCTGTTACAAGATATTGCAATGCTTCAAGACAAAATCGAGAGTGCAAAAGAGAAAACAAGCAAACTCGCGGACGTGCAAAAACAAGTCTCCGAATCAAAACGGTTGCTCGACTACTACAAATCAACCGGTGACACAGAAAAGTATAACTCGTCACTAAGCAGCCTTGTTAACACGCTCGAAGGATACCAAGAAGAGATGATCAAAGCGGGCGAAATCGGATCGGAAGCGTGGCAACTCGTTACCGGCGAGTTGGGTCAATACAAAGCCGAACTCGACGCGACGGAAGCCGCAGAGAAAGAACGAGAGAAGCAACTTGAGCGGCAGCGTAAACTCTTGCAGAAACAAGCGGACTTCTTGAACACGATCATTGGTTCAATCGCCAGCGAGTTTTCAGCGTTTGGTGAGGTTGGTTCACTGATTGGCTCCATCCTTGACACGATGAAATTTACCGTTGAGGAAATGGAAGATGGCACGTCTCGGTTGGTTTCCCCGTTTGAAGATCTCGAAATGCTTTCCGCTGATATAGGGATGGCCATCGCGTCGTGGGCGATACAAGAGATTGGGAAACGCGTCGCCGAAGTGCTCGCGGCGTTCGAAAAGATCAACGAGTTGTCGCAAAAGACGAAGTGGGATTTGGGGATGTCGAATCTCGCTCAAACACTCAAAGACTTTCAGGAATTTGAATCCAATCAGGCTAAGCTAAACGAACTGCGAGGTGCGCGCGTTGGCGCGGCAATCGCGGACTTCTTCACGCTGGGGTTACTCGGGTTCGGCAAAAAGATCGACGAACAGATCGCGGAGATAGAAGAGAAGCTCAAGGCAACCGCTGCGTCCGTGGCAACTGCAATGGGCGTAGGTGTTGAAGACCTCGCATCATCGATGGAAAGCGCACTGCAAGCGAACACTTACGAGGAATTTGTGACAGGATTCGCCGATTCTCTCGAAGATATGACAAAACGCGCATTGATTCGTGCGTTCCTGGCTTCCGATGTTGCACAGTCCGCAATGCAAGGATTATCCGAAGCGTTCGTGGCCGCGTTACAAGACGGCGTTATATCCGCGGAAGAGCTCGCCGGGATTCAAGACGCAAGCGGCACGTTGCAGGAATTGATGAAGACCATATGGGATGCGCTTGAAAAACTTGGATATGCCGGAGCAGGAATGGGTGAAGAGTGGACGGGGGCATCTGCAGTTAAGGCGAGTCTGACCGAAGACACGGGAAATCGCATCGCTGGTCTGTTATCGACAATCAATCTTCACGCTGCTGGAATCCATATGATTCTTCAAAACGCCAGCACGAATAACGGCGAACTGAAAGTGGAAGTGATTAACGTGCAAAATTTAGGCGGTATCTCATCAAACGAATATCTCAAGGCGTTGGGGTGGTAGATATGGGACTTGTGTTTGACAGCGTGGACTTGAAGGCTCAGTACAATTTTATCGCGTCAAAGGTAACTGGACGTGGTATGCCGCCGATAGAAGCCGAAACGATCAGTTTTCCGCGGGTGCCGGGTGAAACGGTACTATATCAAAAGTGGAAACCACGAAAGATTGATATATCCGGCTATGTGTACGACACAACAGCGACGGGTGCTCTCGAAAAAGCGGAAGGACTTCTCCGCTTGTTTTCGTCGGCATTCTCAGCGGATAAAGCGCTCGTGTTCCCGGACAGCGGGAAGGGAATATACGTTCGTCTTGCAACCGGCGAGACCGCCAGCTATACACACGTCACGGCACCGTTCTACTCGCACGTGTACGAGGTTCAGGCGGCATTTACCGCTTACAACCCGTTCTTCTTCGACGGGACGACGTCGCCTTCCTACGTGCCTCAGAACCTCCTTTTCCACGGAAACTTCGAGCTCGACTCGGATTCCGACGGGCTGGCGAACGGATGGCTCAAAGACAATTACTCGCGAGCGTTTCTTAAAGACCCGTATCTCGGAACGTATTCGCAACGACTCTATCTAAACAACACCGGCGCTGAAACCCGCAACATCAAGATATACCAAGAAGGCGTTCCGGTTTACCCGGGCACGACACTGTTTATCGCCGCCTATATTAAGAAGGCAACCGGGCACACTTCTGTGAACACGCCCTACCTAAAACTAATCGTAGACGGAAGTACGAGCTATTCAACGGTGGCAGTTGCAACGTTTTCTTTTACCCGATTCTTGCTAAAGCAAGAGATACCGGTTACGTGCTCGAACGTTGGGATAGAGATCGGGCTCAACGCGGAAGCGGGCAAGATCGGCACGTTTCAAGCTGATGCGGTTTGCGTGTATGACCTGCTCCCGCTCGGCTTACAAAACATGACAACGGCGCAACTTGATCCGTTGTTGCCGTACACGGACATCGAGGGATAATTATGATAGAGATTTGGCGTGATGGTGAACTGCTTAAGAAAGCGGAAGTAAAAACGCTCGTACTCAAGCGATCGTTCCTCGGGGTGTTTATTCTTGAGGGCGAAACACTTGAACGCTTGCAACCGCAGGATATACTCGTAGCGAAAAAAGGCACAACGACGATGACCTTCGAGGTTACTGGGCAGGAAGAGAACAAATTCTCAGCTCAGCACATCTCCTATCGGTTCAACCGATTTGCGGTGATTGACAAATACTTCCAAACGCCGCCAACCTACGATGACACATTCGACTTCTTCGATGTAGATGTTTCGACGTTATTATCCGGGTTTATTACGCCGCTCGTAACGCAAGCGGGCTTTACACTTACGGACAACACGACGCTGACAGATACCAAAGACATCTCATTCTCCGGCGATAACTTGCTTTCTGCATTTCAAAAGATTTGCGATACGTTCGGCGTTGAGTTCACGGTAAATGATACGGTTGTCACGTTCGCCGACCAGATTGGGAGTGTCAAGAACATCACAATAACAGCGGGGGTGCAAACAAAGGCGATCAATGTCAGTAAGGGATTCGAAAATCTTTGCACGCGCTTATTCCCGATCGGCTCAAGCGATAATCTGCCGGAGAACTATTTCTATACCGCACTACGCCCGACGACATTTGATATGGCAACGGGTGAACATACCGGCAACGTGTATCTCGAATATGGCATTGCTACCTTTGGAGAGATTGAAAAGATTCTGGCGTTCAGCGAGGTTAAAGTTAAGTCGCTCCGCGGACTCGTAGAGAACTTCTTCGTTGACTCCGTGCGGGTTGCTGGCGCGTGGTACAAAGACGAGGCAATTACCAAGAGCACATCCCCGCAACATCTGGCTCATGATAACTGGTATGAAAGTGTTGACGTTTACACAGGCTTGGCCAAAACCGGTACGAAGCTCATCAAAGATACGGACTATACCATCGGTGGGTATGACGAAACCGAAGGCGTATATTCGGCCATCACGTTCGCGGAAGCGGGCGGTACAGTCTACGTTTCTTACTCGACAAAGTACGAGATGGAAGATCGGCCTTGTGTTGTGTCTTCTTCGCTGGCTGGTCTGGACGTTGAGAAGGTTAAGAATTGCACTCTGGCGTTGATGGATGGCGTTAAGGTTGCGACGGGGCTAAAACTTCTCGGGTATAACGCCGATACGCAGCGGATATGGTATGACAAGACGCTTGAGAACGGTAAGGAACTCTCGTTTGATCCGACGTTGCTGAGCAAGTTTATCCTCGAAGGGTATATCACGCAAGCGCAGATGGATGAAGCCTCAACCGAACTCGCCGGGCAAGCGCAGGCGTATCTCGAAGAAAATCAAACTCCGCTGATCCAATACAGCCTCGATATTGTGTATCTCGGGAACACATCAACCATCCCTTTCGAGTGCGGGGACACACTGACGCTTAAAGACGGGCAGAAGGAGATCAACGTAAGCGTTCGGGTGCAAGAGTACGAGTATGATCTGCTCAAAGGCATCTACAACAGCGTGACGTTATCAGATCGACTCGTGAACGCGCCATCGAGTGTTCGACAAACAGTTGAGGTTGCTCAACAGGTTTATGACCTGACAAACAAAACGAGCAACCTGTCCGACGTTGCAGCTTATGTGGCGCAGCAACTCGCAGAGCTTGAAGAGAAGCGGGCGGAACTGCTCGCCGATCTCACCGAACTTGATCAGGAGCTTTATCATCTCGCAAACTACGATCTGCTTGACTTGCAGGACGAACTGAACACTCTCAACACCGAACTTGACACACTCATTAACTCGGCGCTCCCCGCTCTCGAGGACGATCTGTCTGATCTTGGCGGCGAGTTATCCACACTCACCAACACGACAATTCCGGAATTGCATAGCGCTATTTCTACCCTCGAAGCTGATATGGACACACTCCAAACCACAACGTTACCAGCACTCGAAGGCGATTTGTCGGCACTTGACGGCGAGATGGATACGTTGCAAACAACAACGATCCCCGGATTAGAAGCAGAACTCGCAACAAAGCTCGACGATCTCCCAAACGAAATCACCGAAACGCATATCACGAACGGGAGTATTAGCACCGCAAAAATAAAAGCGAACGCGGTAACGGCTAACGAGATCGCAGCCGGTGCGGTTACAACCGCCAAACTCTACGCAGGCGCTGTTACCGCCGAGAAGATAGCAGCCTTTGCAATTCAGGCGGCGCACATCGCAGCCGGGGCAATTGTTGCCGGGAAGATTGCTACTAACGCCGTTACAGCAAGTACTATCAAAGCGGGCGCAATCACAACCGATAAGATCGGGGCGTTGCAAGTAACCGCAGGAAACATCGCCGCATCTGCGGTAACAACCGATAAGTTGTACGCTCTCGCGGTAACCGCGGAAAAGATAGCAGTTGGGGCGGTAACCGCGGTAAAGATAGCAGTCGGGGCAATCACGGCTGAGAAGATTGCAGCCGGGGCAATCATCGCCGAGAAGATTGGGGCTGGCGCCATTACCGCCGAAAAGATTGGGGCGAGCGCCGTTACGGCTGATAAGGTTGCGGCGGGCGCAATCACGGCAGCAAAGATCGGGGCCGGTGCCATCACCGCCGAGAAGATCGGGGCGGGGGCGGTTACAACAGAAAAACTCTACGCAGGCGCCGTAACAGCAGAAAAAATTGCGGCGGATTCAATCACCGGCAATCATCTCGCGGTGGCACTTACGATGCAAGCAGGCAAGAAAATAAATGTAGGGTCAAACAACGAGGTGCAGATTGAGGCAAAAACAGACAATTCGGGGTTGATCTATGTGCAAGAGCAAACGGGCGCGACACCAGAAGAAAACCGCGGTTGGGTATTGAAAAAAAGCGGGTTCGGCCAAGTGGTAGGGGATATCAACGGCGATCACGTACTCACGCGTTTTTTGAGCATCGTCATAGCCGAAACGCTAATATTTAAGAACGGGGTAACATTCGTACCCGAGCGCGTATTTTTCCCGACCCCGCTTCTCAAAACACGACTAAAACCATTGCTCAGCATATCGGATATAAAAATATCATCAACGATGATGGCAAGAACTTGGTGGGAATTAGACTCAAGCTCTGGAGATTACGCAGAATATATCGATTGTTGCTTGTGTAAGTATTCTACCGGCACTTGGGACAATATGACCTTGATATCGTCATCCGGGGACACACGGCAGTATCAAACCGGCATCAATTATGTTCAGGCAAAAGTTGAGATCACAGCTCATTTCAAAGGAGATACGCAAACAACGGCGTTTATTCATAAGTATGATCCAAACGCCGGTTCAAGCGGAAAGACTGTAACCGCGTTATGCAGGCTCGATGGTTTGGGGTCCGGCTACTATTCTTATACGAGAGTTGTTAACTGGGGCGACGGGAAAGTCGATTCTGGCCAATGGATCAAGTGGTCTCTATTCGCACCGACGGATTACGGGATGGATAGCGTAACCGCAATTAACGCGAATTTGGAATTAACAAATACGGAAGGCGAAATAACCGTGATTGTATTCTACCAATAAGGAAGAGGTGATAAGATGCTAAAATTCTGGAAAGAGGTGGGAAAAGTCAATGCCATACGGCAGGAAGTCGGGAAACTCACGGGTAATGACAGCGATAAAACCATCTTATGTTCTGACACACCATCACACGTGCGGAAATTC
>Ga0209605_1003339_pt1 | contig 14183 bp, 13 predicted proteins | sample AD_UKC035_MetaG_FD_184408 | JGI IMG/M metagenome (GOLD analysis project Ga0209605, IMG submission 184408) | Active sludge microbial communities of municipal wastewater-treating anaerobic digesters from USA - AD_UKC035_MetaG (SPAdes) (version 2) | ecosystem: Engineered > Bioreactor > Anaerobic >...
CTCGACATAGGATTGATTTATCTCAGAAGAAATCTTTTTCCTGAGAAGATTCAATCTTCTTGATCTCTCCTTTACAATCCAGGTAGTTATCTGCTTCACCTTTGCTGAATCTGTTCCAGGTCTGGGAGAAAAACGAGTCAGATTAATCTTATCTGGCCTTATCTTTTCGATGAGCTTGTAAGTATTTTCAAAAGCTGATTCGTCTTCTGTTGGAAATCCCACAATGATATCCGTACATAGATAGAGGTCTTTTATATTTTTTCTAAAAAGGGAAACTGTGCCCAAGAATTCTTTGACTGAGTGACCTCTATTCATATCTAAAAGAACTTGATCATCCCCCGACTGGACGGGTATGTGCAAGAACCTGTACATGTGCGGATCCTTATATAAATCGACCAATTCATTTTCAAAAGTTTTAATATGATTTGGATTTGCCATTCCCAGACGTAACATGAATCTTTCATTTATGGTAAATGTCTTTTTTAGAAGCGAGGTAAGAGTATCTCCTGTGTCTAGACCGTATACTGCTGTATCTTGTGATGTGAAAAGTATCTCCCTATATCCATTTGAAAGTGCATCTTTTACTTCTTTTACTATTTCTTCAATCGGAAAGCTGTGCACACTGCCTCTTGCAAATCTAGTACAGCAAAAACTGCATCCGCCTGCGCAACCTTCGGAGATCTGAACAATAGCAGATGTAGAATTATCCCTAATCTTCTTGAAAGCCGTCTTTGGCCCAAGTCTTCTGTTATCATCAGAAATAAGAATCATTTTCTCTTTAGAAAGAACAACTTCAACTATCCTATCTAGATCATTTGTTCCTATAATCCCAGAGACTCTTTCATCTATAGCTCCAAGATTTATTTTTGGGAGGCATCCTGAGACTATGACCCGCTTATTCTCAAGTAAAGAAGATATCCTTAGTGCAATCTTTCTTTCAGTCTGCCCTTTGACCCCACACGTATTAACAATTACAGTATCTGCATCATCGATAGATTCGACGAGAAAATCTTTCAAGAGATATTTAAGTATCTCGCTGTCGCCCTTGTTCTGGGTACAGCCATAAGTTTCAATAAAAATCTTACGCTGCATTTTTCTTAACGCTACCCTATTGAATTGATAATAGAAGGCAGAAGTTGGATTACTATGTATACAATAAAAATTACGATTAAAATTTCTAATATTTTTTTGGCATAGTCAAATCCCAATCTCAATAGAACTAAAAGAATAAGTATCCCTACTTCGTTCACAGCACCTTCTGGGAGAAAACCGTTTGTTAGAGTGGATATCTCTTCTGCTATGAATTCACTGAATGAGAGTATGGCTTCTACAACGTTTATGACAAACTGCCCTATGTCCATAATCTTAAAATTTAAAAATTTACTTATAAAAGTTTTGCAGTAATTAAGCTATTGGTATGTATATATTTACAAAATCTTTTCAAGTAATATTTTAGGATTTTCCTTAATCACATTTATTGCAGATTCTTCTTTTAGCCCTGCACCTAAAGCGACACGGTATGCAAAGTCCTGAGTGATTAGATTACTCGGTGAGTGTGTATCTGTATCTAAAATGAAGTTCTCACCTAGTGAAGCAACTCTCCCGTTTCCAATATTGTGGCCACCTCTAGCAGTTATCTCAAGGAATATATCTGATTTGTTTGCAAGTTCTGCATCTTTTTCTTCAATTATTCCAGGGTGAGCAAGTATATCGACTTCGCCACTCTCAATTGCGCTTCTATTTGTACCTGGCATTACAGGTTCAACTGGTGTCTCACCGTGAACAACGACTATTTTTGCACCAAGTTTTTTTGCCTTGATGGCTAGTTTTTTAATTGTCTCAGGTGGAACGTGAGTAATTTCAACACCAGGGATTACGGTTATATCCCAGTATTGATTCAGCTCCTCAGAAACTCTTGCAAGATTAGGAACAATTATCTCTATATTTGAAGCGTCAACATGGTCTGTTAAAGCAATTGCTTTGTGGTCTAATGCCCTCGCGCGCCTTACAAGTTCGGATGGGATTAGCTCACCATCAGAAAATATTGTATGGGTATGAAAATCATATCTTTTTCCTAAATCCATTTATTCACTTCCTTCTCTTTTTCAATTCTTCTAATACTGATTCAAGTTTTATATCTCTTTCAACTAGTAAAACAAATAAATGATAAATTAGGTCAGAAGCTTCTTCAACTGTCCTATTCTTCTCTTCTGAATATGAAATAATTACCTCACTTGACTCTTCCCCGATTTTTTTAAGGAGGAGATTCTTATCAGTAAGTAATTTTGTTGTGTATGAATCCCTCGGAAGTTCCTTTTTCCTTTTTTCGATTAACTTGTAAAGCTCATCTAGGACATAAAGCCCCCCTTCAAAGGACTTTTCACTTATTATTTTTCCATCTAGTTTTCTAAAGTAACATGTAGGATATCCTTCGTGACATGCTGCACCAACCTGTTCAACTAGAATTAAAATAGAATCTGCATCGCAGTCATATCTAACCTCTTTGACCATTTGGATATTGCCAGAAGATTCGCCCTTAAACCAGAACTTCTGTCTACTTCTTGACCAAAAACAAGTTCTCCCAGTTTCAAGCGTCTTTTTTAATGATGCCTCGTTCATGTAGGCCGTCATGAGAACTTCTTTTGTATTATAGTCCTGAACTATAGCAGGAATAAGTCCTTTTTCATCCCACTTTAGATTAAAATCGCTCATAATCTTACCGAAACATTTTTTGATCTAAGGTATTCTTTTACCTTTCTAATTGAATGTTCCTCATAATGGAATATTGAAGCTGCAAGTGCAGCATCTGCCTTGCCCTTGGTCAATGCTTCACATATGTGTTCTGCATTCCCTGCTCCACCTGAAGCAATGACAGGAACAGTAACAGCTTCAGAAATTGCTTTTGTAAGAGGTATGTCATAGCCATCTTTTGTACCGTCTGCATCCATACTTGTAAGTAATATCTCTCCACATCCAAGATTTTCCGCTCTCTTTGCCCATTCAACTGCATCTATACCAGTTGGTGTCCTTCCCCCATGGGTATAAACTTCCCAACTTTTACCTTTATTCTTTGCATCTATTGCAAGAACTATGCACTGGCTTCCAAACATCTTTGAAGATTCTTTTATCAAATCTGGATTTTGAACTGCAGAGGTGTTGAGACTAACTTTGTCTGCTCCAGCACGTAATATTGCTTTTATATCTTCAATATTTCTTAATCCTCCACCAACTGTAAAGGGGATAAAGACGACATCGCCTGTCCTTTCAACTACATCAACCATAATATTTCTTTTATCAGATGAAGCTGTAATATCAAGGAATACCAATTCATCAGCACCCTTCTGGTCATAGAGCTGTGCCATCTCTACAGGATCACCAGCATCCCGGATGTTTACAAATTTTATACCTTTTACAACTCTCCCCTGGTCAACATCAAGGCAAGGGATGATTCTCTTTGCGTGCGTTATATCACCCCTTTAGTTGAAAGAAGATCAATTCTCTCATTAAATGAAGTTGCCATTAAAAGTGCTTTACCAAATGATTTGAACACTGCCTCCATCTTGTGGTGATCATCATCCCCATAAAATTCCTTTATGAAAAGATTCAATGGGACTTTCTGGGCAAAAGAATCAAGAAAGTGTAAGAATAGATCAGGCGAAACTTCTTCAATCTTATCAAACTTGAAGTTCAAATCAAACTTCGTATAGTGCCTTCCCCCTATATCAAGTGATGTCATGACAAGGCTATCGTCCATTGGTACGGTGGCCCAGCCCACTCTATTGATCCCTTTTTTGTCACCTAAAGCCTCAGAAAATGCCATCCCCATCGCTATACCTATATCCTCAACAAGGTGGTGAGTTAGATCCCCTTCTGCCTTTATCTCTATATCAAAAAGGCTGTACCTGGAAAAAGTTTCAAGCATGTGATCAAAGAACTTCTTTGATGTTGAAATTTTATATTTTCCCTGACCATCTATATTCAACTTAATCTTGATATTGGTTTCCTTTGTTTTTCTTTCAATCTTTGATTCTCTCAAAACAAATCACCCAAAAATTTCCCTTACATTCTTTAAATCAATCTTATTAGTGTAAATTGCTGTTCCAACTACAGCTTTATTAATTCCAACTTTATCAAGCTTTATTAAATCATCAATTGATGAAATCCCACCTGATGCAATTATTTCTACATCGGTAAGAGATAAAATCTTTTTGTATAATTCTATATCTGGCCCCTTCATTCTTCCCTCAACACCTATGCTCGTAATGAGATAAGAAGATGTATATTCCTCTAAATTTTTGATTGCGTCAAATATTGTTAACCCTGAACCTTGAGTCCAACCAGAAATTGACACCTCTTCTCCTTTAACATCCAATGCTATGATTATCCTTTCCTTTCCAAATTCATCCCTTATCTTTTTTAGAAGTTCAAGATTTTTTACTGCTGAGGTTCCCATTATGAGTTTATCTGCCCCAGCATCTATTAATTCTCTAAATATTTCTATGCTTCTTATCCCACCTCCGACCTCGGCTGGGACTTTAACTTCTGATAGGATTTTTTTAATTATGTCCCTATTTGTATCGGTATTATAAATCGCAGCGTCAAGGTCAATCAAATGCAAATAATCTGAGAACTCTGCCCACCTTTTTGCTATTTCTATTGGGTCTGCATTCTCAAATATCTTGGTGCCAGGGTCTCCTCCGACAAGTTGAACGCATTTTCTATTCAGGATGTCAACTGCGGGCAAAACTTTCATATTGTGCTCTCCACTATATTTATATAATTTTTAAGAAGTTTTAGTCCGGGGTCGCCACTCTTCTCCGGGTGAAACTGTGTGCCATAGATAAAATCCTTTGCAACTATTGATGGGAACTTGATCCCATACTCTGTTTCGCCTAAAGTGTAATCAGGGCCACAGAAAGGTGCATAAGAGTGTACAAAATAGAAATAAGATTCATTTTTTATTTCTATCAAGAGCGGGTCATCATCTAAGAATTCTATGCTGTTCCAACCCATGTGTGGAACTTTTTGTCCTTCGGGAAGCTTCTTTACTGAACCCGGTATGAGATCTAATCCCTTGAAAAATCCGTTTTCTTCACTATCTGAAAAAAGCATTTGCATTCCCAGACATATTCCCAAAAGGGGTTTTGTTTCCACTTCTTTTTTTAATACTTTTATGAAAGGCGCGAGATTCTTCATCCCATCTTCAAAAGCTCCCACACCAGGGAGAATTAAACCGTCACAATCAAAATCCTCTTCTTTATCGATAAAAACAGGTTCTACTTTTAGAAATCTAAATGCTTTATACACACTCTTTAAATTCCCCATTCCGTAATCTATGATGCCAATCTTAACAGACATTTAATATCTCCCTTAAACTAGAAATTAATTTAACACATTCCTCATAAGTTCCCACAGACGCCCTAAGGTAGTTTTTGCCTTCAAAGTACCTTATTAAAATCCCCTTTTTCAAAAGCCCTTCATATAAATCTCTTGGATTTTCTGTTTCAAATAGTATGAAATTGGCACTTGACTGAATTGGTTTTATTTCCTTTATCTCTTGCATCGCACCATAAAGGTATTTCCTGTTTTCCTTTATTTTTTTGACAGCGTCTTTCATGAAATCTTCATGTTGGATCGCCAACTCCACAACTTTCATGGATATTAGGTTTAGATTATATGGAAGCATGACTTTGCTCATCGACTCAATCAACGTTTCTGATGCCACACAGTATCCTGTTCTAAATCCTGCAAGCCCAAATGCTTTTGAAAATGTTTTCATCACAATTAGATTATCATAATTATTTAACAAGTGCAATCCTGAATGGCCAGAAAATTCAGCGTATGCTTCATCGAGGATAACGAGTATCCCTGTGTCCAATACAGATTTGATCTCTTCGTCAGGGTATAAGACGCCAGTTGGATTATTCGGGCTACAAATAATTGCAATTTTAGAACTTTTGGCTTCTGAGATTATTTTTTCAACTGGGAGAGTATAATCATTATTAAGAGGGATTATTATTGGAAGTCCCGAATATATCCTTGCTATAGATGAATAAAGTGAAAAAGTGGGGGATGGTATCAAAACTTTATCAAGTGGAGAGATAAATGCTTTCCCTATTGTATCAATAATCTCATCACTACCATTTCCAATTAAGACATTTTCTTTTTCAAATCCAATATAATCTGCAATTCTTTTCCTTATGTCCGAATTTGTAACTTCTGGATATCTGTTAAAAGGCATTGATAAGAGCTTGTCATGTAAGGCCCAAATTACCGCTTCGTTTTTCCATGGCAGTTCATTTGCATGTAACCTATTTATGTTCTGATCCGATACTGAAACTTCTGAAGAGTATGGATCAAGACTGTCTAAGAGATCCCTATCAAATTTACTTTTCATCTTCAAACCTCACATTTACAGCTTTTTCGTGTGCGAATAGTCCTTCTGATTTAGCAAGTGTTGAAACAGTACCCCTATAAGCCTTTAGCCCATCCTTTGTAACATACTGAAATGTATATTTTTTTAGGAAGTCATCAACTGAAAGGCTAGAATAAAATCTTGCAAATCCTGATGTCGGAAGGACGTGATTTGTTCCTGAAACATAATCGCCCATAGCTTCAGGCGAGTAGTCTCCTAAGAATACTGATCCGGCATTTTTTATCCTAGCAAGAACTGAGAATGGTTCATTGATCATAATCTCTAAATGTTCAGGGGCAAAGCTGTTTGAAAGTTCTATAGCCTCATCAATAGAGGATATAATAAATATCCCGCCTCGTTTGAGTGATTCTTCAAGTATTTCTTTTCTTGGAAGTATTTTAAGTTCATTTTCTATTTCTCTAACAACTTTTTCAGCAATGGATCTTGATGTAGTCAATAGGTATGCTGAAGCAAGAGGATCGTGTTCAGATTGGGCAAGCATGTCCAAGGCAATAAATCTTGGATTGGATTTTTCTTCAGCTATTATCATTACTTCACTTGGCCCTGCAGGAAATTCAGTTGGTGTTTCTACTAGTTTTTTTGCCATTGCGACAAATCTATTGCCTGGACCCACAATCTTTGAAACTTGTTTAATTGATTCTGTTCCATATGACAACGCCGCTATTGCCTGAGCACCTCCGACTTTGTAAATCTCATCTACACCTGCAATATCTGATGCGACTAGTACCGCATCGTTACATCTACCATCCTTCCCAGGGGGCGTTACCACAACAATTCTTGGAACACCACATATTTTAGGGGGGATTGCTGCCATAAGTACGGTAGATGGATAAGTGGCCCGTCCACCTGGTACGTATATTCCTGCACTTTCTAGAGGCAATATCATCTGCCCCGCTGTAATACCTTTCTTTTCGAATAAAAAGGATTGGGGAAGCTCTCTTCTGTGGAAATCCTCTATGTTTTCAGCTGAAGTTTCCAATGCTTCAATTAGTTCAGTATCCACATTATCATAGGCTTCGGCTATTTCGTCTTGAGTTACTAAAAAGTCATCTATTTTGACACCGTCAAATTTTAATGTGTATTCTCTAAGTGCTTCGTCTCCTCTTTTTTCAACATCCAAAAGAATTGACTTTACGTAACCGTCATCTTCTAATAAGACCTTTCTCTGTTTATTTTTTTCAAATAATGCCTTTGATCCTTCATAAATTTCAATCAACTAGTTCACCAACCTTTCTATAGGAGTAATAAGAATTCCTGTTCCGCCCATCTTTTTAAGTTTTTGAATAGTTTCGGATACCTTTTTTTCATCCACCACAAAGTGTGCTGCGACAAGTGATTCTTTTGATATCACATCCATTACTGTTGGACCCCCAAGACCGTGAAATTCTTTTTCAAATTCACCCAATGATTTGGTAGGAAGATTTACCATGATGTACTTCTTACCCTGTGCATCTAAGACGCTTCCAACTGATGAAGAAAGAAGTTCTATCTCATCCCTCTTTCCTTTAATGCTATCCTTGTTTGCTATAAGCACTGCCTCAGATTCAATAATTTTGGATATGGGCTTTAGATTGTTCATCACTAAAGTTGTTCCAGTGCTAACTATGTCTGATATTAAATCGGAAACCCCAAGGTAAGGGGCAATCTCCGTTGAACCTGATACTTCAATCACCTTCAGATTAATGCCCTTATCTTTAAAGTATTTATCTGTAATATTAGGAAATTCTGTCACAATCTTCATCCCATTTTTTATATCATTTAATGAATTTATTGATGAATTTTTAGGGGCGGCAATTGTAAGTGTGCATTTTCCAAATCCCAGTTTTTGCAAAACTTCAACATCAGCACCTCTTTCCCCAATGATATCAAAACCAGTTATCCCTATATCCACAACTTGATCCTGAACGTATTCGGGTATGTCTTGAGTTCTCACAAACACAGCCTCAATATTTTTTTCTTCAATCCGTGAAAACAACTTCCTGCCGCTATCTTCAAACTCATAACCCGATTTTTTTAATATATCAAGACAGGGGTTTGATAATCTCCCCTTTTTAGGAATAGCTATCTTTAGCATAAAAATACCTCCGCCAAAAATGGCGTAATTAATGATGATGAGCAGTACATAACAAAATAATAGAAGAATCAAACTTAACGTTTACGTTAATTATGCTCATATAATCCACATATGCTTTTTAGAACATCAATTTTTAAGCATTGTGGTGGATAAAAGAGAAAGTTTTAAATATACAATAAAGTCGATAAAAAAAGAAGCGGTCATAGTGTAGTGGCCTAGCACCTGAGCCTTCCAAGCTCATGACGCGGGTTCAAATCCCGCTGACCGCACCAATTCTTTTTCTAAACAAGTTCCAATTTAGAGCCATTTTTATTGAATTGAAAGTATTTAGTATTTAAAATAAGAAAGAGAGTATTATTACATATATCTTTTCAAGAATTTTCTAGTTTCCTCTGTATCCATCCATCCCTGATCAAGCTCTTTTAATAACTTCTCGATTCTTTCTACCTGCCGAATAACAACGTCTTTTGTTTTTTCATCTTCAACTTTTACTTGTACGAAACCACTCAAAATAGCCAGAGGATTTCTTATGTGATCTATCAGATGGGCAAAGTATTCTAAGTTCTCATCTAATTGCTTTCTAGATTTTTTGTTATCTGTTATATCCATTACTAATGTTATATAACCCTTGGAAAGGTCTTTAATATCCAATGGACTATTTCTTATGTAAATGTCCTTAGTATCTCCATTCTTTAGCTTATATCTTGTTTCAACTTCTATAACGTCTTGACTTCTTACTGGATTATATAAAATACTTCCAACTCGTTCAAACTCTTCATCAGATTCAAAGAGAAATCTTGGAAATTTGCCAACTAACTCTTCTTCAGAATAACCTGTAATCTCTGCCATTTCCCTGTTTGACCATTTGAATTTTCTATCTTGCAAATAATTTATACCAACTGGGGCCGCGGATAGGATACCCTTTAATGTTTCTTCTCTTTCTTTTAATTCTTTTTCAGCTAATTTTCGATATGTTATATCCTCCGCCACTTTTACAAAATGAGTTATTATTTCACTTTGTGTTTTAACGGGGGCAATAGATGCCAACTCCCAGTAAATTTCCCCATTCTTTTTTTTATTCTTAAATTCTCCTTGCCATTCATTGCCTTTAGAGATAGCTTTCCATAGTTCTTTTTCTTTTTTTTCAGAGAATGGTTCGCCACTTATGAAAGAAACTTTTTTCCCTACCGCTTCAGATGAGGTATATCCAGTTACCTCAATGAATTTTGGATTGACATACTCTATATTTCTTTGATTATCAGATATTATAACAATAGCTGGGCTCTGCTCTACGGCATTATGGAGCAATACTATTTCTGCTTCAAGCTTTTTTCTATTAGTAATGTCTTTAGTAAATCCTAAAAATTTATCTTCTGATAATTTGACAGCCTCAACTATCCAATATCTTTTTTCCCCCCCTTTTTTAATAAAAGATATCTCGGTAATCATCTTGCCATGAGCTACAACTTCTTTGAATGAATTCGAAGCTATTTCTTTATCTTCTTCCGGTATTAAATCCATTAAATTCATTTTAAGAAGTTCTTGTTTAGCATATCCAGTAACTTCGCAAGCGGCCTTATTAACGTCAACATAATTTCCTTTTAAATTTGCTATGAATATACCATCAGGAGCATTTTCTACATAACTTCTAAATTTTTCCTCACTTTCCTTTATTTCTGCTTCCATCTTTTTTCTTTCAGAAATCTCCCTTGCAACTATCGAGATTGAAGATAGTTTCCCATCAACATAGATTGGAGAGGTATTTAGCTCAAATGGTAGTAACTTGTTGTTTTTTGACCTAACTTCAATTTCGTATTGGGGAAGTTCCTCCTCCATCCCATTAAGCCTAAGTTCTATTCTTTTCTTGGCTTCGTTGTATGATTTTGGCGAAAGAATTTCCTTAATATTCTTACCAATCAATTCAACGTCTTTATAACCTGTATGGATTTCAATACTTTTACTCATAAAAGTTATAGTTCCGTTTAAATCCATAAGGCAAACTACGTCCTCAGTGTTATCAAAAATCAATCTATATTTTTCTTCACTTTCTTTTATTTTTTTCATTAATTCATTGTTTTCGGCAATTTTTTTTTCTAGTAGACTTACTTTTTTTTCAAGCTGTCTTGCCAAGCGTTCACTGTAAATCTTTTCGACATTATTCTCTTTTTCAAATAAATACTCTCTTGGCTTTATTTTTCCTTCTTTCATATTTTCAAAATAGTTATTAATTATTTTGATAAATTCATCAGGTTCAATTGGGGTCTCTACGTAAATATCTGCACCTAATTTTAATGCAAATTCCTTGTCTTTTTTTTCAGTATAACTTGCCGAATAAAAAACAAAAGGTATGCCCTTAGTTTTAGGATCATTCTTCAATGTTTTACAGAGCTGGAAGCCATCCATTACTGGCATTAGAATATCAGAGATTATCATATCGTACTTTTTGTTGGCCAGTAACTCAAGAGCTTGTTGGCCATTTGAAGCTCGAGTAACATCGTAGTTATTTGCAGTTAAGATTCTCTCTTGAAGATACGCAATTTCTTCATTATCTTCTACAATAAGTATTTCCAATATTAACCCCCTATTATTTCAAGTATTCCATAATTTGATAAATAAATTTTTCAGGATCAATCGGTTTCTCAATATAACCAGAGCATCCTGCTTTAAGTGCTTTATCTTTATCCCCCATCATTGCATATGAAGTCAATGCTATAATAGGGATAGAATTGCCCACAGGAGAGTCTCTTATCATTTTTGTTGCTTCAAGTCCGTTGATATCTGGCAACTGTATGTCCATTATTATAAGATCAGGTTTTTCCTCAATTGCTTTTTTTACCCCTTCACAACCACTACTAGCTGCAATTGTGGTATAGCCATTTTTTTCAAGTATATATTTAGTAAGGTATAGGTTGTTCTCATTGTCCTCAACTATAAGTATTCTTCTCATATTTATTCCTCTCTAATTTTTAATGGCATAGTAATAGTAAACACACTTCCCTTTCCATATTCACTCTCTAAAGAAATATTACCATTCATAAGACTCAATAATTTTTTTACAAGATGAAGGCCTAATCCCGTGCCCTCAACTTTTTTAGTCAGTTTGTCATCTAACTGCTGAAATGGTTCAAATATTCTACTAAGATCTGCTTTTTTAATTCCAACTCCCGTATCAATAATTTTAATTTCAAGCTCTTTTTTATCCAAGATTTTCACTATAATCTTTACACTGCCCTCATTTGTGTATTTTATTGCATTGCTTACAAGATTGATGATTATCTGTTTAAATCTTCTCTTATCATTATAAAGAGTAATATTTTCCGGTATAGTTTTTTCAATTTTAAGATTCTTATCCTTCGCCATTGTATCAAATGTCAAAATAACTTCTTCCATCAATTCTTTCAAGTCAAAATATTCACAAGAAAGTTCTATTTTTCCGGCTTCTATTTTTGAAATGTCCAAGATATCATTTATAAGACTTAAAAGATGCTGTGAACTTTTTTTAACAATGCTTAATTGTTTAGTTTGCTCATCATTTAGATTTCCTGCAAGCCCTTGTAACAATATTCCTGTAAAACCTATTATAGAGTTTAATGGTGTCCTAAGTTCATGGCTCATACTTGATAGGAATATTGATTTAAGCCTATCAGCTTCTTCTAGTTGTTTGTTTACCTTATGCAAATTTTCTTCTGCTTTCTTTCTTTCAGTTATATCTGTACCAACTGAAAGAATACCAACTAGGTTTCCTTTGTCATATATTGGTTTGTTATTCCAGTATACCCAGATTCTTTCCCCATTTTTCTTTATGTTCTCATTTATACTAATGGCATATTTATCAGGTTCATTTATTACATCGGTAGCTAGATTTTCTAAAATCCTACCATTCGATTCTAATTTGGGCAATATTGTTTCAACCCAAGTTTTGCCTATTAATTCATTTTCTTCATAGCCAAAGAATTTTAGTCCAAATTCATTCATTGAAATAATTCTTCCATCCTTGTCAAATTTTGCGATTATGCTGTTGGCATTCTCAACGAGTTCTCTGTATTTCTCTTCACTTTCTTCTAATTGTTCTTCTGCCATTTTGCGAGAAGTAATGTCAACAATCACTCCGACAATTGCTTGGAATTTCTTATTTTCATCTTTTATAGCAGATACAGATACTTCTCCCCAAAAAAAACTTCCATCTTTTTTCTTGTATCTTTTCTCTAAAGAATAAATATCTATATCTTCATTAACCACCCTATTAAGATTCTTTAGAGTTAATCCAATATCTTCGGGGAATGTTACATCCAAGATACTTTTACCTATTAATTCATTTTTATTATAACCGAACATTTCCGCCAATCTATCATTTAGATCCATAAATTTGAGATCCTTATCTAATAGATCTATTCCCACTGCTGCATTATTATATATTGATTCAAATTTTGATTCACTTTCTATTAATAATTTTTCTGTAAGTTCCCTATATTTCTCTTGACTTTTTTTAAGAGATTCTTCAGCATTAATTCTTTGGGTAACTTCATCTTGAAGATCATCTATTGCTTCGTTTAGGTGATTTGTTCGTTTCTTCACCTCTCTAGTTAGTAACATGCTTACACTAACAAATAATAATAGTGCCAAAAGTATAGCCCCCACAACAGTCTTTGCCCATTTTGGGAATATTTGTATTTCTTTTGCAGAATAGATTGGCATGTGCTCATTTATACTTGAATAGTATACAGAACCATGATCATCTTTTAGTATCTTTAAATGATAGTCAATTTTTTCTATTAAATACTGATTTTTTGAGCTTCCCTTGGAAAATCCAAAAAGTAGTTTAATTGGAGAATATATTAAGGGTGATTTGGCAATTTTTACGTTATTCTGTAATTCAGATTCATAAAGTCTTGTTAAAATACCTGCGTCGACATTCTCCTCTTCAATTAATCTAATGACCTCGTTATAATCATTTACCTCTACAAAAGTACAGTTTAAATCAAAATTATCCATCAGATTTTTTATCCCATTTGGCCCGACATAGTATATATCATCCTTTACGACTGCGATCCTTTTATATTCCAAATCAAGGAACGATTCTATTTCTAAGCTAGGCACAGAATACACTTGGGCCCAGTTAGGGAATAGTGTTTCTTTAGAGAAATCGGTGTATATTGCACGCTCTGGAGAGTATGCAACGGCCGTTAGGATATCTATTTCATTATTTTTGATTCGGGTTAGTCCCTCATTCAGAGTTCCATACACGTATTGAATCTCCCAATCCTCTTGAACAGCTATGTACTCTAAAACATCTGCATATAATCCCTTAACATTCCCATTGTTGTCTTGAAATATCAAGGGCTCGTCTTCATACAGCCCAACTTTAACAACTAATTTTGAATTTTCTGCATAAAAGAGAGGAGATATAAATAGGAATAAGAATAGAAAAACAATAATTGAAACAGTTATGTTCTTCATTTATCTTCCCCTTTTTTATAAAAATTGAATTTATTTTAATTATCCATATACTATGTCTATTTTTTCTTTAAATAGCTATCTAAAATTATGGCTGTGGGACATATTTATTTTAAGCACTAGTCTTTTACAATGATCACATAGGCTCGATAGCCTATGTATTTCTTCTGGGCATCAACTTTTGCACTATTTCCATACGCTGTGACTTTTCGCTCATAT
>Ga0209605_1003349_pt1 | contig 14162 bp, 7 predicted proteins | sample AD_UKC035_MetaG_FD_184408 | JGI IMG/M metagenome (GOLD analysis project Ga0209605, IMG submission 184408) | Active sludge microbial communities of municipal wastewater-treating anaerobic digesters from USA - AD_UKC035_MetaG (SPAdes) (version 2) | ecosystem: Engineered > Bioreactor > Anaerobic >...
GAACGCCGCGACCGAGAGCTTGTGTTCCCGGCAGTACTGAACCTGCGTCGCGCCGGATCGCTGCCACTGCTGAACGTGCTCGTCCCAAAACCGGCCTCGCGGACTCAACGACTCGGATGTCTTCTGTGCCATATGCACCTCCTTTACGGCAGGTACAGTATCGCCGCACATCCGCGCCGCAAAGATGGGTTCGCCGGACGCTCACAGAGCTTTTGACGGGTTGTGGGTCGCCCGACACCATGAGATGAACACCAGTTGCCGGATGCCCATCGCGGCAGCATTGAGGAAGCGCCCAGTCAGCCTGAGATTCGATAGGTCTACGGATACACAATCTGCCTCCACCCGAGAGACAGCGACAGAGCGGGGGGGGGTATCTCTGCGCCTCCCTCTGGGTGAGTCATCATCAGGTTTCGGCGAGGAGTCGAAGATGAGATTGAGAGCGTATGTAGTGATCCTGCCCGTATTCTTCTGGACGGGCTGCGATCACGATGTTCCCGGCAATCTGCCTCCCATCCAGCCTGCAGCGGAATTGCCGGTCTTCACAGAACAACAGAATGAAATCGAGATCGCCGACAGTTTCAAGAGTACCGATCCGACGATGGTCTTAGGATCGATCGTGGATCGTGCGAATGGTCAAGTTCATTCGTTTGACAACTTCCTGAAAGCGGATGCCAGAACGGAGACTACGCCGGCGCCGGAGGTGCTCTTCAAGGACTTCGTGGAGAACACGGTCGCCGCCAATGCGGCGTGGCTGGACTTCGTCAAGGGCGAGGTGAGCGATACGACTCGGGCGGAGGTGATGGTGACAGAAGTGTCTGTCACCTCCGTCGGCGTGTCTTCCATGGATCAGGCCAAGCTCCAGGCGTTCGCCCAACAGGTGAATGCGAACGAACGGGACAACTATGGCGTGGTCATCGGCTACCGCGACTTCGTAGTCAGCGCCAGTCTGTTCAAGGAACAGAAGATCGGCGGCGAACTCAGCGGCTATGGTGCGAAGATCGGCGGCAGATGGTTTGGCAAGCACGAGGCCATGAGAACGGACCACCGAATCATCGCTGTGTGGTCTCCCCTCCCTTTCGTCCTCCAACAAGTCGGCAGCCAAGACCGCACGATCCGCGCCGCCTCATTCACGGCCCTCACTCGCAAGGCGATAGACCAGAGCGAATTGCGCATCAAGCCGTTGGTTGCGCCCCGATCGTTCAAAGTCCGTTCCACTCGGTGATGTAGGGGGCGGCAGAAGCAGAGTTAATTGCACGCATGAAGTTGACCAGGGAGGTTCCTATGGCAAAGCGACAAGTGATCGTAGAACTGAAGTACAGCAAAGACATCGCAGAGGTTGCCCTATCCGCGGTGCCGCTGGCGGAGAAGGGGCTGGATATTGGCATGGCGCCTAAGGTTTCCGGCGTGGTGTATGACAAGTCCTTCGCCCCGACGACTGTGCCCGGCCTGGTGCCGCGAACCGCGATGGGAGTTCCCTATATCTCCGGCGTGAAGTTCGACCTGGCCGTGGAACCCAAGGAGTCCACATACATCGTTCGTGCGGAGGTGGACGAGTCCAAGATCAGCGATCTATCCGGTCACACGGGAGTGGTGGGCGTATTTGCCGACGCGCAGATCCAGCCGACCATCGTCTGTCCTGGAAGCCCGGCGATGGGTACGGACGCCGATGTCGAGCGATTGCTCTGTGTGTCGCAGATGCATCGGATCGGTATGGACGGCGCCGGTGTCCTGATTGCGATCGTGGATACCGGCATCAATCTGGCCTACCTGGCCACCCATGGCAAGACCATCCGGCTCGATGTGACGCGAAGCTGGATGCCGCCGGGCGCCGATCCTGCGAAGGGACCAGGAAACGCGGATGTCGATCACGGCACCATGTGTGCTTTCGACGCCACCATCGCTGCGCCCAGGGCGACCTTCCTGGATATCCAGTTGCTTCGTTCCACGGCCGAGGGGGCCACCGTGATGTCGGGTTTTCTGTCCGACGGGATTCGGGCTTACAGCCATCTGATGCGTATCATGACCGCACTCCGTCGCCCCGGCGCGCATCGGTCGATGGTCGTCAGCAACAGTTGGGGCATGTTCCACCCTTCCTGGGATTTCCCGAAGGGGCACCCCGGCAACTACTCGGACAACCCGAACCATCCGTTCAATCGGATCGTCGCGGCACTGGAACAGGTCGGCGCGGACATCGTGTTTGCCGCCGGCAATTGCGGCAAGGATTGCCCCGACGGGCGGTGCCAGAATGTCACGGACAACGCCATCTACGGCGCGAACGGCCATCCCTCCGTTTTGACCGTCGGCGGGGTTGATATTACAAAGACCCGTGTCGGCTACTCGACGCAGGGTCCCGGTCGGCTCTCCCGAGACAAGCCGGATTTGTGCGGCTATACACATTTTAAGGGATCGGAGGTCTACAGCGCTGATGGCGGTACCTCCGCCGCGACCCCGGTGGTAGCGGGGGTGGTGGCCGCCGTACGCTCCAAGCGGCCTTATGTGCCGGGCAACCCGGCCGCGTCTCCCGCAACCATTCGTGCGCTCATGCGTTCGACGGCCGAAGACCAGGGGACTGCGGGGTTCGACTTCGACTATGGCTTCGGCGTCGTCGGAGGCTGCGCGCTCTATCGACGGTTCAAGCCCAGGACACCGATTGACATCTGCCAGCGTTACCCCTGGCTCTGCCGGGGGTGGCCGATTCCCATCGACATCTGCAAACGGTTCCCGGAGATTTGCCGCGGTACTCCGTCCCCGTCCGTTCCCCCTCGTCCAGCCCCCGGTCCGGAAGGGAGTTCGCTGACCGACGTGGCCGTGGAAGACTTGGATGTGAATGCCATGCTGAACGAGGACCTGGAGGAATTGCTGTTGACAGCTTGGCAAGCGGGTTACTACAATGGCCAAAAGGCAGTAGGGGGCTATACTGCAAGACCAACGGCTCCGGGTTGTCCCCCGAGTGGGGAGTCGGAATAGCAGTTCCGACGGTGTACCTTCCTGATGTCGGTGGGTTTTCGATGCGGTGTGCCGATGCCCCCAAGGGTGATATCCTCCGGGGTATCGTCTGTTCTCCTCGCAGGTGATGAGAGCGGGCAGCCCGCTTTGGTGAAAGGAGCTGACGCTGGAGACTGTGCTCCTTCAATTCCGACATTCCGGTTCGGTACCCACGGTTGAGGATGTGTGCCGACTGTTCAACCTCCATGCCTGGGAGATCGATCCCGACTTCGCGGTGATTGCCACTGATGCCCGCGATCAGCTTTATACGGTTCGGATCGATGCCAGGGCGGCGAAACGCGTCCAGACTGTTCTGGCCACCCGTCGACCTGATGAAGCCGAGGGCGTGTTTGGCGATCCGCGCATTGAGCCCTTTGGCCCGCCGCAGAGATGAGCCGGGGACCAAGGGATTGTTCGCCATTACCTGCTCACGGGGGATTTCACATGATGCCGATAAGACGGAGGCTTATCATTCCTGTTCCGCGGTATCTTATACGTGGCCCCAGCATCGGGGCTGGCGATTTCCTCAAATCGGCGTTCCATCGCATCGGCATTCCGCCCTGCGCCGGATGCAATCGCCGCGCCGCCTTGCTGAACCGGATGATCGAGCTTCGATCCATTCAGAGGAAGACAAGATAAGGCATTCCGCGGACTGGCTCCACGCCTGAGACGCGTCACGCCCGGTTGCGTTGACTCGCAGGCATCTGCTGCGAGTACTATCCGATCCGTCTGGCAATCTGCTCGACGAACTGCTGACTGCCCGCGAACTTCGCGGTCTCCATCGTTTGCTGCAGGCAGCCAGGGGCTTCGTCCGCCTGATCTGTCTGTCCATCCGGTCCCGACCCGCAGCGATACAATTGAGTGTGACAGCGGAATGTGATATGGTGGTGGCGTAGTGTCCAGATGTCGATGATAGACCGGTTTCAGAGGGTACTATGCTGATCCGCCTTGCGAACCTTGTCGTTCTCGTATCCGCTGCCGCCATGCCGGTACTCCTGAGAGGGGCCGAGCCGGACAGGGCGAATCTCCCGTCTTTGCCCAGTCTGTTGGCGCACTGGACGTTCGACGAGCTGGTGGAGGGAAAATTCGCAGATGTCGGCGGCGGGGGACTGACGGCCGTCGCGGGGGGCGGCGTCTCACGGAGAGACGGCGTCTTCGGATCGGCGCTGGTGCTCGAAGGGCCTTCGGCGGTCCGCGTCCCCGCGAGCGAGGCGTTCGCGAATCTGCCTGGGTTTGCGATATCGGCATGGGTCATGCCCGTCGAGCTTTCCGGCTATCGCGAGATCTTCCGCAAGGAGGACGGCGACCGGCGAATCCTGTTCTCGTTCCAAAACGAAGGTCGCATCCTGGCGCTCGGTCTGCAAACCGAGGGGACGGGCTACCAGGAACTCGACGCGCCGATCGATCCGGCCTCGCTGATCGATCATCAGTGGCACCACGTGGCCGGAACCTACGACGGCCGGAGAATGACGGTCTACCTCGACGGCCTCGTGATCGGCGTGCGGGGCAGATCGGGACGGATTCTCTCGGGCGGTCCCGCGGAGGCGTTCATCGGTTCGTCCAGTGGGACAGGCGAGCACTTCCAGGGCGGGATCGACGACCTGCGGATCTTCCGGACGCCCCTGACGGTCGGTGAACTGGCACGGTTGTACGAGGAGGGACTGTCGGCCGCGGCGGGCGAACTCGGCCGATACTGCGAGCGGGCCCAGGCGCTGTACCAGGAGAAGGCGACGTATGCGGAGACGATGGCGGCGACCCGCCGGAGCATGCTGGCGGAAGACGGACCGGAGGTCCTGCTGCGGATCGTCCAGTCGAAGCTGGCGGTCGGATTCCCCGACGCCTACAGCGAGTTCCTCGAGATCACCGGCAGCCAGCCGGCCGCCTACCTGAGGGCGCGGGACAACTCGTGGAATCTGACGCAGGCCAGGCGGCTCATAGGCATGGTGACCGAGTACAAGCCGCTCACGGCGGGGCAGTGGGCCCGGCTCAGCGAGGCCCAACGCGCCGCCTGGCGCGACGTCGAGGCCCTGGAGGCCCGCTTCGCCCGTCTGGAAGCGATGGGACAGGCCGGAACGTGCGATGCCGACTGGATCGAGGCCATGTTCGACGCCGGTCGGCGGATTGTCCGCAGGCCGGAACAGCATGAGCCGGTGGCGCCCTACGTCCAGCCGTACACGCCTGCAACACGCGACTACTCGGCCGACGAGGCCGAGGAGCTTCTGAATCGCGACTGGCTGCATCAGGCCGAAGGACCCGTCACCGCGAAGCGGATCGGGCAGGAGATCGCCTGGGCTCGTCACGTCGCGGCCCGGATCGAGCGAGAGCACGGTGAAGCCGTCGATTTCTCGCGGGAACTGGCGGAACTGGACAGCCTGGAGGCCAAGGCGGCCGACGCCGCCGACGAGGCGCTGTACTTCGCGGTCCGTCGGGTCAAACGCAAGATCCTGTTCGCCAATCCCGTCATCGATTTCGACCGGGTGTTGTTCGTGGACATTCCGTTCCCGCAGGGCTCCGAGTGGCGGCACGAAACCCGTCACCGACTGGGGTACATGGCGGTGCCGGGCGGGAGGCTCTTGGTCCTGGACGGCCTGTCGCCTGCGGGACATCTGACGAAGCTGATGCCGGTCGAGCCTTTGCACGGGACGTTCTGGCGTCCGGATCTGTCGTTCGACGCGCAGCGGGTGCTCTTCTGTTTCCATCCCGCGAACGAGAAGGCGTTCCACCTCTACGAGATCCACATTGACGGTTCCGGCCTGCGTCAAATCACCGGCGGCATCTACGACGACGTGGACCCGGTTTACCTTCCCGACGACGAGCACGTCGTTTTCGCCAGCACGCGCGGGCACAACTACGTCCGCTGCATGCCGCCGACGAACTCCTTCACGCTGACTCGCTGCGACCTGGACGGTCGGAACATGTACCTGATCTCGCGGAACAACGAGCCCGACTACCTGCCCTCGCTCATGCAGGATGGTCGAATCCTCTACACCCGCTGGGAGTACACGGACAAGCCGCTGTGGCGAATCCAATCGCTGTGGACGATGCAGCCCGACGGCGCCCAGGAAGCCACGTTCTGGGGCAATCAGACGGTCTGGCCGGACCTGCTCAAGGACGCCCGCCAGATCCCGGGCAGCCACCGGGTCATGTTCACCGGCTCCGCCCATCACGACTGGTTCGCCGGCAGCATCGGCATCGTGGACACCCGCAAGGGCCTGAACTTCCCGCACGGCCTGACGAAGGTCACGGCCGAGACGCAGTGGCCCGAGTCGGGCAACGGCCCGGTCGATCCGATCGAGTCAAGCCGGTATCACACGAGCGGGCGATACCGCGGCTACCAGAGTCCGTATCCGCTGAGCGAGAGCGACTTCCTCGTCTGTGCCGAGCGGGAAGGCAAGTTCGTCCTCTACCTGATGGACACCGACGGGAACCGCGAGTTGATCTACGAGGGGACGCACAACATCCTGCACGCGATGCCGGTAAAGGCTCGTCCGAAGCCGCCCGTGATCCCGTCCTCGGTGCAGTGGCCCGCCCAGGCCGAGCGGCAGCATCCCGCCGACGGCGTCATCTACAGCTATAACGTGTACCAGAACGCGCCCGCCCAGCTCCGCGGCAAGGCCAGATACCTTCGCATCCTGACGATGGACGCCAAGACGTACAGCTACTGGTACAAACGGCCGTATGCCTCGACGGGCCCGGTCGTGTCCATGGTGTCCTCTGAAGGGGTCAAACGCATCCTCGGGACCGTGCCTATCGAGGCCGATGGTTCCGTCAGCTTCAACGCGCCCTCGGGCAAGACCCTCTACTTCCAGTTGCTCGACGACAAGCAGCGTGCCCTCCAGACCATGCGATCCGCCACGGGGGTCATGCCGGGCGAGACGAGAGGGTGCCTGGGATGTCACGAGATGCACAGCACCGCGCCGACCGCGGTCCGCCCGGCGACGGCGCTCTCCCGTGCCCCGTCGCGGATCACGCCGCCGCCTTGGGGTGACGAGTCCATCAGTTACATGCGGTTCGTGCAACCCGTCCTGGACCGATACTGCGCCCGGTGCCACCAGGGCGACGGCGAAGCCCGCAAGACGCTTGACCTGACCCTCCGCGGCGACGGCCTCTTCAAGGAGCCCTATGTCACGCTGCTCGGCAACCCCACCTGGGGCGAAGCGTATCATCCGCCCAAGGACCCGCCGCCGGGCTTCGGTTTTGCCGACACGATCCTGGTGGAGGCCTACGACACGCGCGATCCTGCCGCGTACGTGACGCCCGAGCCGATGACGAAGCTGTCCTACCGCAGCCGGCTCGTCGAGCGGGTCTCCAGCGGACAGCACCACGACGTCCGCGTGGACGAGATCAGTCGTCTGAGGGTGATCGCCTGGGTGGACGCGATGGGACCGTACGTGGGCGACGAGGAGATCCGCGAGATCGACGACCCGCAGTTCCAGGGGGTTGACTGGCTCTCCATCCGTCCTCAGATCAGGAACGCGCCCGTAGTCGTCCGGCCCGGCCCCGTCGAGAACGGCCCGTAGCGGCGGCAGGAGTCGTGCTCGGCACACGAATCTCCGATACTGGAAGTGTGTGGCGCTTCGAATGTCAAAACGTCCTGGGATGCCGGAAAGCGAGGGGACAGGTATGGAGCAGTCGGGAGAACACTGCTTCCGCGAGCGTGTAGTCATGCGACGGATCGGCATGCCGCTCACTGTGACACTGGCCGGATTCGTTCTCTTGGTTCTCTGCCGAGGACGATCCTCCTGGTTGTCTGTCATCGGAATCCCCATGTATCTGATCGGCCTGCTGTACTTGTCGGTGCAGACGGTCGGATACACGATCCTGAGACAATGGCCCACTGCCTTGTGGGTCGGGCTGTCCGTGGTCCTGTGTCTGGTTCCGGGGTGTGTGATGGTCTGGGGTGTGCTGTCTCTTGCGCAGGCCCTCCAGAGCGAGGACGGATTCGCCAAGGACCTGGAGATTCCCGCGAATGTCCAGGCGGCTGACCCTTTACCCGAGCCGATACACACCTGAGGCGACACCGAGGACAGTTTCCAGAAGGCGATGCTTGATGCGTTGTCTGTAGCGTCCACGTCTGATCCGTGCGTGGTCCCCTCCTTGCCCTCACTCCGTGTCCTGGCCTCTGAACACCGTCCGCTGTTGCTGCGGTATCTTGCCTCCAGTCCGGCTTGGCGAGTCTTCGAAGAACGCGGCGTCCTCTGTGCCACGCGCCGGTGGAGAATCGGACGCATGTGGCTGTGGAAGCTGCACGGCTACTATCTTCCTCATGACCTGGGTCGCTGGTCCACCGACGGGATTGTCTCGTCCTTCCAATTGCGAACGACGATCGGACTCGACAACGAGCCGTGGGTCCACTCCCTGCACGGCGTGACCTGGCTACAGGAGGGGACATTGCCCCAGCCCATACGCCTGGACAAGAGATGGGCGTACGATAGTCTCGTGGTCGTACGCTGTGACGGCGTGGTGGCGGAGTTCTTTGAGCAGGCAGCCGGACCGGAACGCCGGTTCACCAAGGCGGCTCTGCGCCAGTTGGAGGCGGAGTTCAAGACCCTCCTGGGTCAGCCGGACTTCTTCCTCGCCCTGCTGCCTGTCGATTCCATCCGGCGGGGTGCGCCAATCCTGAACCTCTACAGGGGAATGCAGCCGGGGATCTATGAGGTCGAGGCGTGGATCAACCCGGGCGAGCCGGGTCTCGTCTATCTCAAGGCATTCGAGGTCACCCGCGGCACGCGTCTATCCTCCAGCGACCTTCGCAAGTACTCCAACGAGAGAACGGGCTGGTCGGACGATCCCAATGAGCTGTTCTACAGCAACACGAACGTCACCCTCTACGAAGGCGACTGGGGACAACCCTACGCGGCGCGATTCGAATTGTGGTTCGTGCCCGATTCAGGGCAGGCGGAGCGGAAGCTGCTCGAACGGATCTTCAAGATCGAAGGATGGCAGCGATAGAGAATCGGGGACGGCCCGGCGTGCAGCGGCACGGAGCTATCGCTGCGGAGCCTCCGTGCCTGTGCGGTTCGTGCTGACGAGCAGCACGGCGCCTCGCGCCGGGAGGGTGAGAGCGACCTCGCCCGATGGGGTCGTCGTCGCCCATTCGATCTGGCCGGTGCCCGGGTGCGCCGCGAGCCATTGCCCATTCGTGCCGAGCGAGATCGCTCCGGCGTAGGGTTCCGCCCCCACGTTGACGACGAGCCGAACGTCCCGACCCTCGCGGGAGAACCGGCCGATCACGATCCGCTCGCTCGGGACGGTCAGTCGGCCGTCCGGGACCGTCGCGAGCAGGGACTCCATGTCGAACGCCGCTTTTGCGGGTCCGTCGGAGAACACCTTTCCTCGCGCAGCCTTGAACCGGTCCACCACGGTCGCACAGGACTCGGGCAGTTCCGCGCCGGTGGGCAGGACCAACGCTGCGAAGCGATGTCCCGCGAGCAAGAGGCGTCCGTCGCGGACCTCCGCGCCCGCCAGTGACTCGTGGTCAATCAGGGCGAATGGGATCTGGCGCCGGGTCATTTTCTGGCCCAGTGCCAGGAAGGAGTTGACGATCTGTTTGAGCCTGGGGGACTGGCTGTCCTGTGTCAATTTCTCGCCCACCGGCCGATACTCGGGCCACAGGTCGTAGATCGGGTAGTACAGCAGCACGCAGGGGGCGAGCCGGGCCTCGCGGAGGACCGCGTTGAGCCGGCCCACGTAGCCGCAATACTGGCGGTACTCGTCGGGCTGTCGCTGGTGGTAGCCGTAGTACAGGGTGAACTCGGTGACGCCGAGGGCGGCCTGCCATGCGGCGGTTGCCTGCATCCGGTCCACCGACGCGGGTCCCTGGCCCGCCATGGTTTGCGAGAAGTCGCTCACCTCGGTCATGACCCGCCGGGTGCCGTTAAGAATTGCCGCCGACGCGGGCAGGATCGCGGTCATCCAGCCTGAGTGGATCACCGCCTCCGGGTCTGACGTGAGCAGATCCAGGCCGGGGATGTCCATCTGTCGGAGGGCCTTCAAGGCGTTCCCCTCCAGGGGCACGTGGTGCAGCGGCGTCTCCTCCCACAGCGTGTGTCCGGACGACGCGACGCTGTGCTCGTGGCTCCACCGTCGAATCTGGCCGAAGTACCGGTCGGCGGTCAGATCCGCGATCAGCGACCAGAATTGCCGTCGCACCCGCCGGTCGGATTCGGAGGTCCCGTCAAAGAGGCTCCGTCGAACCGACATGAGGTCCTCGCCGTAGCGCTGCTGATAGAGCACAGGCAGGTCCGCGACCCAGGGGACCGACGGCAGCGGCTTGACATTCGGGTCCAGCGGATCGGCGACGCGGACCTTGGTCCGGACATCGTCGGGAAGCGGGCCCAGGTTCACCGCCATCAGCGAGGGCTCGTCCGTGAAGAAGGCCTGGATGGTCGTTCCGAAATGGTCCTTGAGCCGGGTCCAGTAGGCCTGGTGGGTGACCTCGATGAAGCATCGCATCGCCTGCTCGTCGATCAGGTTGGGGTAGCGCCTCGCAGCGTAGTAGTTGTTGCTGGCGTGCGTATGCTCGTAGGAGGGCCGCAAGGCGAACGGCTCGGGACGCGACGGGTCCCAGGTCAGCGCCAGGGCCTCATAGGCGGGATTCCGCTTCAGGACCAACCCGCCCGCGGCGGCGCTGGGGTATCCATCTTCATCGTAGATCCAGACGACGAGTCCCGCGTCCCGACAGGCCTCGACGGCCTGAACCAGCGTCTGCCAATGGGCATCCGAGACCAGGTACTCGCTGAAATTCACGTTGCAGACGATCCCTCCCAGCCCAAGATCTCTGAGGGCCGTCATAGCGGAGATGGTCGCCTGGGGGGCGGGGATTCCGTGTACGATCTGGAGCGGACGCAGGGGGGCCGGCGGTTCTCGCCAGGCGGCAGCCCACTCCCCAGGCAGTTGCGGACGCGAGTCCACCGCGGCCGGAACTTGTCCGCGCACGGAGTCGAAGGCACACAACGCAAGAATCGTAAACACCAAACACAAGACCACTCGGCTCAATTCCATGACCATGACTCCATCGATTCGCCCGATGCCGGGCATGCGGCCATCCGTGACGACCTCGACAGATAGTAGGGCAGATGCGCAGAAATGACAAGTGTCCGGGATACTCGACGCGCCTGCCTGGCTGCTGCATCGTGGGCCGGTGGAGGAGTTTCCCATCGAGGAACGATCCCCATTGTCTTGTGAGGCCCGCGACTCTCCTGATTGCTTATGAGACCTATCGCTGGAATTGGCAATGTCCGGCGCTTTTTCTGTGTATAGTTATTTTGATCTCGCAATGCACGAATATGGTGTTGTGAGGGCCACGAAAAGCCAATTATAAACTCCGGGCTATACTGCAAAGAGATGAAAGATCCCCCATTCCACATCCTATATAGGTGAAGTTCCTACATCGGACGGGCGATTACCCTTGTCACATGCGTATGTCACGCGGGGATCGCTGGGTGCGGTCGTGATCGGGCTGCTGACATCCGCGTGCATGAACGGAAGGGCAGGAAACATACCACGGTGAATGGGCTCCCCATCCCGGTGCGAACCACGACCGGCTGCATGGGCAAGAGGCCAGGAAGGAGATTGTGCAATGGCTGCGATCCAGCAAGCAACGAACCAGAACAGGGCTGCCTTGGACCGAGACGGCAAGTACCTGACCTTCGCTCTGGCCCATGAGCAGTACGGCCTGGAGATTCTGAAGGTCCGCGAGATCATCGGCTACATGGATGTCACCGCCGTTCCGCAGACTCCCCACTACGTCAAGGGCGTCATCAATCTCCGCGGCCAGGTCATTCCCGTCGTGGACCTGCGGGCCAAGTTCGGCATGGAGGCCGTGGACGTTACGGACCAGACCTGCATCATCGTCGTGGAGATCGACCAGCGCCAAAGGAAATCCAATACCGGGATCATCGTGGACCGCGTCCAGGAGGTGCTAGATATCGACGCGAAGGATATCGAAGAGGCCCCGCAGTTCGATGCGTCCATCAACACCGACTTCATTCTCGGAATGGCCAAAGTGGGAGAATCGGTCAAGATCCTCCTGGATATCGACAAGGTCCTGGTCCGCGAGGAATTGGCCGCGATGCTGGGACAGTAGAGGCACACAACAGAAACGGGACGAATGCTGAAGGAGGACATGCGAATGTTCAAGAACATGAAATTAGGTACGAAGATCACGCTGGGATACGGACTACTGATCCTGGTTGCCGCCGTCCTGGGGTTCACGGGATACTATGGCTCGGTTCGAAGCAACGCAGCGATCTATGAAATCGGCGTGGTGCGACTGCCGAGCGTGCAATCGATACAGACGATTCAGCAGGGCGCCCTGCAGATCAAGACCGCCCAGCGCACGTTGCTGAATGCGGATACCGATCTGGCCACGCGTCATCGACAACAGGAGAACGTTGCCCGAGCCCGGGAGATGTATGAAGCGGCGTGGAAGGTCTATGAGCCTCTGCCTCAGACCGAGGAGGAAGCGGCGTTGTGGAAGGAATTCGTTCCGGCCTGGCAGATGTGGAGGCAGGACAACACGGAGTTCTTCCGAATGGCCGATGAACTGGAGGCGACCAAGATCGACAATCCCATCAAGCTGGCTCGTGATCTGGCGCAATCGCGCGCCGACCACTATCGACTGATAATCCGCGTGGCTTCCATGCTCGACGGCAAGGGCGCACTCGACGGGGGCGACGACCACACCGCCTGCCGGTTCGGCAAGTGGAAGCAGACGGCGCGCATCGAGAATCCCGAGGTGGCTGCGGTGCTGCGCGACATCGAAGAGCCTCACAAGCATCTCCACGAAGCCATCAAGACGGTCAAAGACCTGGTGAAGGCCGGCAAGACGGACGAGGCGCAGTCCGCATTCAATGAGCATGTGGCGCCGAACGTGGAGAAGATGGCCGCCGCGTTCGACAAGATCGATGCGGTGGCGGCTTCGGCCCTGGCCCTCTATGAGGCCGTGTATCATCAGGGAGTGACGGTCTGCCGGGCCGGGGAACAGAAGGTGGACGAACTCCTCGGGAAGATCGCGAAGATCAATGTCGACGTGGCCGCGGAAGCCACCGCGTCCGCGATACGACAGGCAGGGTTCCTCAAAGTGCTGTCGCTGACCGCGATGGTGACGGGGATACTCCTGGGCATTCTGCTGGCCGTATTCATCACCCGCAGTATTACCAAGCCCATTCGACAGATCATTACCGGCCTGACGGAAGGGGCAGAGCAGGTTGCGGCGGCTTCGGGACAAGTCTCCGCGGCCTCCCAGTCCCTGGCCGAGGGTGCCACGGAACAGGCGGCGGGTCTGGAGGAAACCAGCTCCAGCCTGGAAGAGATGTCCTCGATGACCAAGCAGAACGCCGACAACGCCCAGCAGGCGAATAGCCTGGCCGCCGAGGCCCGCAAGGCCGCCGCGACGGGCGCTGAATCGATGGGCCGCATGAACATGGCGATCCAGGAGATCCAGAAGAGCTCCGACGAAACCGCTAAGATCATCAAGGTCATCGATGAGATCGCGTTCCAGACGAATCTGCTGGCCCTGAACGCCGCAGTCGAAGCCGCTCGTGCAGGCGAAGCGGGCAAGGGATTCGCCGTGGTTGCGGAAGAGGTGCGGAACCTGGCCATGCGTTCCGCGGAAGCCGCCAAGAACACCGCGAGCATGATCGAAGAGTCCGTGAAGAACTCCAAGAACGGCGTGGACATTGCGACCGAGGTCAGCAAGGTTCTGGAGGAGATTGTCCAGAGCGTCAGCAAGACGACGGACCTGGTCAGTGAAATCGCCGCGGCCAGCCAGGAGCAGGCCCAGGGGATCGATCAGGTCAACACCGCCGTCGCCCAGATGGACAAAGTCACGCAGCAGAACGCCGCCAACGCGGAAGAGTCGGCCAGCGCCTCGGAAGAGCTCAGCGCCCAGGCCGAATCGATGCAGGAGATCGTCGGCCAGTTAGTGGCGATGGTCGGCGGCGCCGGGGCCCGGAAGACGAAATCGGAGAGGGCCAACGCGGACACACATCGCGTCCATCCGCACATCGAGCACAAGTTCCATAGCGCGACGAAGCCCCAATCCTCGGCGCGAGCTTTCGGCAAGTCCGATGAGGTGCTCCACAAGATCGCCTCCCGCCCGGAAGAGTCCCAACGCACGGCGGTCAAATCGGCGAGCAAGTCCATCCCTCTGGATTCTTCTGAGGAGGACTTGA
>Ga0209605_1003361_pt1 | contig 14109 bp, 25 predicted proteins | sample AD_UKC035_MetaG_FD_184408 | JGI IMG/M metagenome (GOLD analysis project Ga0209605, IMG submission 184408) | Active sludge microbial communities of municipal wastewater-treating anaerobic digesters from USA - AD_UKC035_MetaG (SPAdes) (version 2) | ecosystem: Engineered > Bioreactor > Anaerobic >...
CCAAAGCCTCTTGTTTTGTAGGACAAGCGTATTTCTTTTTGGCTGTCAGGAGAACAAACCTCTTGCCACATTGGAAATGTGAATCGTCAAAAGTAAACCAAGGATTTAGACTAATCCATGCTCCTTTTTCTGTTCTCTTTATTATCGGGTATTCCCACATTTGTAATTCTAGTCGGTACCCCGGTAATGGATCATCAAATTGATCAAATCCGAGACAGTACAGAACTTCTTTGATTCGGAAAAGAACTTCTTTCTCATTCATTCTATCAATCCCCACTTAACTAGATAGGATAGCATGGTTGAAGTTGACATCACACCATCAAAAGTATCACCGACCTTTTCAAGAAAGTTTCTGTTCCCGATGGCTTCATCAAGAGTTTCACCGATGCCTACTGAAAGAACCCCCCACCTGTAACGAATATAAAGGTACAGGTCATCATCCAACTGCCCCTCCCATTGTGAAGGGCAAGCTTCGCAAGTTTTGATCAATACTTGAAATCTTGCCATAACTCCCTCCTATTCGATATAAGGCAAAACACCCAAAATAAAATCGTCGATCATACCTGTTTCCCAATCCCTATGTTCTTCTGCAATATAAAGGATGTAAAGCCTTCCGTGTTCTATTTCTACGAATCCTCTAATATCTTCGGCGGGTATGTCACGCAAAGCTTCATCCAGCCACCAACAAAAGGAGCAACCTGGACACGATTTCCTTTCTAATTTGTTGAGTCGGAAGTCGAGGGCCAACCCCCGCTTTGTCTGATAGCTTGAAACGCTTGCACGATAAACAGCTCCCTGACAAACACCCTTTTGCTCGGACGCTTGCTTAATTTCCATAACTCCCTCCTATTCTGTCGCCTCAAAGAAAGTTCCCATTCTCCGAGGAGGTTTCCAAGACCAAGGCCATTCAGGAATCGTTTTGCTCATCTCAAGATAATACATGACATTGATCTGGTCTCGTAAAGAATGATCGTTGGATACGCCTCTTTCGTGAATGATCTCTATTATACCCTCTTTTTTGTTAAACCACAACTCATTTTCTTGCAAGACATACCCGTTATTGACATTTTTGAATTCGGATTTACCTAGTTTGAAACCATGAAGTTCGATGTAATCTACAAAAGCCTTCTGTAGAATCTGTGGGGAAAGCCCAAAGTTATCATAAGGAATGTCAGAGGTTGACCTTGTGGATACATCAATCACCCAAGGAGGTTTCCTGTAGTCAGGTTCTCCGTTTGTGTTTCTCGGCATGATGATGTTGCCATACCTGCCGTAGATTACCCATGAGGCTGAGTCTACTGAATACCACGGATACTGGGCAATGATCTCAGGAACAGCCATCCCGAACCCGTGAAGTTTCTTGACAGGCTTATAGTCATTGCTCTCAGGACAGAGTTGGATGAACAGTTTCATAAGGTTCACCACAAGGGTGTTCTTTCCCTTGAATACAACTCCCCCTATTCCGAAGTAGTCGTATTCCATTGCCATATCGAAGAATCGTTTCGCTTCCCCGATATGATAGACGGGAAGGGGGGAAAGCCCCTGTCTCTCCATTTCCCTTTGATTTTCCCATGACTTAACAGGGTCACCCATAACATCGAGATTCACATAAACATCTAGCCATTGCTTGTTTTCGTGAATGAAGTCGATGTAGGATTGGAGGTCGATTACTTCCCCTCTCTTCCAAACGCTATATGCTCCAGAATCAAGCATTACATTCAAAGTCCGAATTCCCCCTTTCTCCTATTTAAAGTCCGCTACGAATAATTATGAGCAAAAAGCCCACGAACAAAACAAGAATCAACCAGTCATCTTCTTCCCCAGAGGTCATCCCTCCCCTCCTTTTTCCTGCTCCCGCAGGAAGTCGCAGATTAGTTGGCAGCGGACTTGCGGATGGGCACAACACCAACTGTACTGACCAAACTCGCTGTGTATGTACCCGACTAAGTGACAAAAGGATACGCCCAGGCGGTCACACAGCCACTTGGTCGGGTTAATGGAACACCGCTTAACAATTGTGTCCTCATGGTTCCCCTGGCCTAATCCTATGATCCTGTCGGCGTAGGGTTTCAAGATGTCATACATACCATTGACGGCATCATTGATGATGTCCTCCCCCTCGGAGGCATCACCCGATTTCCGGTAGCGTTTGACATCGGACACAATTATCATGTCCAGGAGGTCGCCCAGGCCGATGAAATAGGTCTTGTCATCGGCACAAGAAAGGAATTGTTTAAAGGCCCGGACATCGCAATGGCGGGACAGGTAGTGAACGTCGGCTATTGGTTTGAACCTGAAAACATCCCCCGGTTGGTAGGCGATCCTGAACGTCTCTGCTATTGTCTTCATTCTCCCCCCTGTTTTAAAAGGCTTGCGTAATGAATAATCTTGTCCATGTCCCTTTCATCAACGTTTTCCCTGTCCCGATTGCGAAATGCGTATTTAATGATCGAACATAACGCAAAATGCCGGAACATCCCCCCGGAAACATACAAGTCAATGGGCTCCACGTCCCCGGTCTTGTAGTGGTCGCTTCCAACCTTCTTATCCCACCGTATCGCCATTCACTCACCCCCGATCAGGTCAAGGATGTCGGATGCCGGAATCCACTTGTCGGTTTCGTGAACCCTCCACCCGGTTATAATCCGCAAGAATCCCTTGGGTATTTGCGTTTCTTGGATTAGATACCTCGCTCCCCGATCCTCCACCGGCCCCGTCCTCCACCGAAGGGGCTTAAGCATTGTTCCCCGCCCGTCAATAAACCCATCGTTATATCCATCCATGTAATCTCCGTCCTCGCTCATCCCTTCCCCTCCTGGTTCCTCAAAAGACCTTTCTTTAACTCTATCCAATCAGCCCTTCTAACACCACACTTTGAGCAAAACCACCCATCATCCCATTTATGACGGTCTTTACATAATTTTTTGAAATTATTTCCAAAATTAAGGTCCTCACCGTTATAATCAAACCAGATATTGAGCATATAAATTCCGCTTTCGTCTGGAAGATTCTTAAATGTAACCTCTCTCAATCCCCTACTATCAAAAAAGCTCATATCAAGAAGTGCTTCCCAATACGGAAAGGTTGCTTGCGTTTTCTCAGTTAATATTTTTACGGACTTAAACGATATACCCTTACCGATTCTTAATTTGTGTTCCGTATCGTAGCAGGGAACCAATTCGTCGTCTTCTATATCAACTGATAGAAACCAACTCCGTTGTTTAATTTTATCCAATTCAACCCACGGACCACCTTTTTCGAAATAGTGATTTTGTATGCTGAATATAAAATCCATGACTACTGCTCCTCCTGTTCCCGCAGAAAATCGCAGATGAGTTGGCAACGCTCGGCAACGGTCAACGCCCACCATTTATCTATGGTGTATCCTTTTGTGCCGTGGATATATTCACCAAAGGCGATATCGTATGGTTTACCCATCATGTTTTCATGGAGCCACCCGAAGTCCTCCCAGTTGTCAAAGGTGCGTTGCTGATGAAAGTTTTCGCAAAACCTTTCCCCACATTGGTAGCATTTTCCCTCCGCATCAATATACGGCGTATGCCAACACTCCCCACCCACTCGGTGAGGAATTTCCGGTCAGCGTCATTCATGGTCGGCCTCCTGTTCCTTGATCGCCCGAAGTAGTGCTTCGGGGAGGGAGTTGGTAAAAATCGGCCTACCCGATGGAGGGAACATTGCAACCCTATGAGGTTTTACCAGGGTACTAAGGTGCCATCTTTCCCAATCCACCATCGCCCATAGGCACCGTTCTGGACAATCTTCGTCCCAGACGGGAGCGATCCAGATAAACGGCCCCTTGCAGTTGGTGTTATTCATGTGGCTGATTGCGGTATCGTATGACCCACACTCCTCACAAAATATCTTGTCATACTCTGCCCACAACTCCCCCCTTCTCCCCTGCACCGCCTTGTATAATTCGATCATTTCAGGTGTCATGGGCGGTTCTCCTTCAGCTTACCGCCCTCATAATTGAACTCATAAGTGTCGTCCTGCCCCTCCCGGATGAGGCGCAAGGCTGCTTCGTGGCGTGTTTCTCCTGGATATACGTTTTTGACCGCCATCAGGAGCTCGTTGTATAATGCGTCCAGTCCTGCAAATCGACAATCTGGCGTATGACGTTCATCTAACCCACATTCGGGACACTTTGCGCTAATCCAGTATTCCACACTCATCCCTCCCCTCCTTTCTCCTGCTCCCGTGGCTGTTTCATCCATTGGCCGCATGTCTCGCATTGCCAGAAAATGAATAACCTATTTCGATAAGCCTCGATATACTTATGTATGCAATCATTCATGGTCGGCCTCCTGCTTCGGCCTTATCAATTTTACTAACCTGTCTGCGGCCATCTGTGCGTCGTGACTGCCATACTGGTGTCCGCACCGCCCGCACGGTACGTCTCCATCGACGATTGACGGTTTATTGGTTACGAAAAATAGGTGCGGATACCCCGACGCATGGGCCAGATCCTCCGTGCACCGACAACAATAAAGACATCCCTCAACCTTAAACGCCAGCACCTTCATGCCTTCTCTCCTTTCAGTTCCATCCACAGGTCGGTCAGGGCGTTGGGGAGGGTGTCGGCCACACGAACATCACACAGAGGTATTCCGTCGTGGTAGAATGGTTCGGCATACCAGTTTCCGTCGTTCATTCTGACCAAGCGTATGCGCTCGCCCCATTTGGCCGATGCTCTCATCAGGATAAGGCACTCCTCCACCAGCTCCGTCACAATGGGGGCAGCGGCGATAATGTCGAAGCTGTTGTAAAATTCAGATTGGCTATATTCCACCCAAGCCACATCAGCATGGTCCGTTACCCAGTAAAACTTGCTTTTCTCCTGCGGATACCCCGCCTCTTTCAGCCTTTTACACCTCTCCAAATTTGGAACGCGCTTTTTCATTTGACACCCAACTTTTCAAGAATCTGGTTTTCCTCACTTACAGACAAAGCCTTGATTTGGAATCGTCCTCTTCCCAAACTCTTTGTCACTTTGAAAGTCCCTTTGTCGGAAAAGATATGGGTCTGATACAACTGCTTGACTTCTACTCCTTTTCTGGATTCCTCCCGCATCTTTTCCCTCTGTTCAGCAATGCCGTCTAATTTCTCTTTCAAGGTTTCATTTGACATTTCCTGTTCCATAAGATTCCTCCCGTTTAATCAAAGTGTCGATTGCATATTCGGTGATAGCTTTGTCATCCCAAATGAAGGTGAAACGCAACTTGCTCATTACAAGCTTGTGGTAAGGAACCTGATAGTGAGACAGCCACCGCATTGTCAATCTCCTGTCTCGCTCAAACCTTGAAGTGAACAATACAATGCGGTAACCGAGGCGGTAGAGCTTCACCACCCTGTCTATGTTGTCAAGGTTAGGGGTTCTCTTTGCATAGGGAACACCTTTCGTTTCGTTGGTTAAAACTCCGTCAATGTCGATTGCTATTGTGGTTTTCATTCCTCCCCCAAAAAATAATCTAGGATTGTTTTCAAGGTATCCTGTTTTCTTTGTGGGTGCATTGACGATTTCGGATCTAAAGCCTCATAGCCATACGCTTGCATCAGTTTAAAATTGTTGAAGTACAGGTCAATGTCATTCACATGGAACGCTACCCATTTCCTAAAACAGGAAGGACACCTTCCACAGTAATGTTCTGTCGGGTGATAGCAAGAGGTGGTCTGAAGGAGCAGTTTTGCTCTTTCTTCTTTGGGGATTGAAACCATATCAGAAGTGAGAAACCATTTTACTACATCAGCTTTTGTCATGTCCCAAAACGGAGACAATACTTTGTAACGGATTACGCTGTTAGGGGCTAACCCATTGATTATTTCCGACATAATATTAAACGCTTTCGGAGTCTTGTCCTCCGCCCTGTCATCAGCAAGACCGGCAATCCAAACAACATTCCCGTATTTGATTGCCTGAATAGCAAGGAGGAGATTCCTGAGTGGAATGATTGCCTTCTCGCCTTCTTCCCGACTTCCAAGGTTCAGGGATTCGTCAATTATTATGTTGGGAATAAGTTTCTGAACAACCGCTTTCTCCTTTTCCGAATACTTTGACTTCAGATCAAAATAAACAGGAATATTATCTGACGGATGAGACTGCAACCAATGATACATAATAAAACTGTCAATTCCACCTGAGAACAATACAACATTTGTATCCATTTTTAGTCCCCCTTTATTGCTTTGATTCCCCGAATTGTTACATAAAAATACGGATTTCTTATTCCTTCTCTAACACTAAACATATTTGGATCGTCTGTCTCTGTCGAAACCTCAAGAATTTTATAGCTGCCATCCTTTACATTCTGAATAAGACTGTTCATAGATTCCAAAAAAGCTTTTCTTATTTCTGCTTCTGCGGAATCTTCCTGCTCAATCGCCCACATAAGCATTGCTAAATTAGCTACATCCACAAAATCACCTTTTGCAAGGTTTTTGTTAATTCGGTCTATGTACTCGTATTTAGAAATTTTTTCCCATCCTGAAAAACCCGCCTTATCCTTTTCTCGAAGGCGTTTTTCCATCTGCTTAACAAAGTCTTTGAAGTAACTAAGCAGGGCATCCATTTTACCCTCCTGTATGAACGTAGTCTGAGAACGGAACTTTTCCCATCAAGATTTCAAAGGTATCAAAGTGAGTGTTCCACAAACATCCTGGGCAAGTTTTCCTAACGATAGGTTTCCACAATTCTCTGAACTCTTCTTTCTTGTGGAAGAGATTTGTTATTGTGATGGGAGGAACCTCTCCATAAATTCTAGGCTGAAAGTCATCACAAGGGTAAACAAGACCGTCACAATCGACAGTCACCCAACCAGGAAATTGCGGATCAATCCCACAGTTCCAACTTTTGAACATCTCAACCCCTTGAATTTGCTGATTGACAAGGTATTGGATAAATTTCATAAAGGGCTTGCTTGCGTGGCAAAGGTATCCCTCTTCCTTCATTTTGATAATGGTATCAAGAACCTGACCGAATTTATCCCAACTCTTTATCAGGTAAGGTTCTCCCGTTCCCGAACATTTCGACCCCGGCTGATGTCTGTCGGGATGAAGGATGTCAAACAGGAACCAGATATTCTTTGCTGATAACTGTTCGATTGCTTTGGGCATCATTTCAAAGTTATGTTCACCAATTGTAGCGATTGCCGCTACATCACGATAGGGGCCGAGCGATTGAAACAGCTCAAGCAAGTGAAGGGCTTTCCTTGTTTTTATCTCGGCGTGTCTGTCACAGGCTTGGATGTCGTAGCTTACCGACAGGGATTTCGCACCCTTCTTGTATAGCATTTTGATCAGTTCTTCGGTGTGGGGAACAACCCCTGAAGTGATTACGGTTGTATGAATCCCAATATATTCAGCAAATCCAACAACTTCTGCTAAATCTTCAGGTCGGTCATACAAGGGTTCTGCTCCGTAGAAGGCCGCAAAGCGACAACCCAATGCCCGAAGATTTATCATCCCGTGCTTCCACTCATCGACAGACAGTTCGTTTGCTCTACCGTCTGCCATAGAGCAGTAGCTACACTTCAGAGGACATTGGCGGGTCCACAATATTTCGGCTTTTACAAGATCCATATCTTCTCCTAGTAAACTTGTTTGTTCACGAACACAGCGTTGCCATGTTCAGGTACTTCAGGTGTGATCGGCGTATATGCAACGAGGCGGTGAGAATATCTTAATAGATCAGCCAGATCGTCGAGCTTCCATTGTTTTTCATAGACATCAACTAGACTGGTTTCTGTGTAGATAAGAAGAATCTGGTTTAGAAGCTCTATTGGGGCTGCGGCAATAATGCTTCCTTCTGCTCCTTGGGTGTCTAAAATCAAAATCTTGGGGCATGATAATTTTTCTTCGGCTAAGACAGTAGCAAAGGTTCTGGTTTCTATTTTTATTGTTCCTTTTTCGGTAATTGATGGGAAAAGCCTTTTGTGTTCTCCCATTTTTAAAATAGATGAAGAAGCACCATCATTGTTAGTCAAGATTAGAGATGCTTGACCATCCATCGAATACAATGCTTTTTCTATTACCTTAACCCAAGGAAGCCTTGTAAATTTCTGTCGCAATCCTTCTGCCAAAGAAGGAATGGGTTCAAAGAGAACTAAGTCATCTATTTGTGGGAAAATCCACGAAAGAATCCCGTATTCATCAAACCTGTGGGCTCCTACTACCCACATTGAGTTTGCCCTTCTGACATCTGGGAATAGGGATGTTACCATTTTCCACAACTCTTCTTCAGACTGGTTGTAATAACCCATGTTACACCCCCGTGCTTACAGACAAGGAGATTAACTGCATGGCCTCAGACCTTGTTTTGTGGTCTTGAAAACCTCCATACAGCACAGATGTAGTCATGCCGGAGCGATTCCCGTTTTTAACGCCTCGGCATGACATACATCCGTGGACAGCCCTCATCACCAACATTGCCCCTTTAGGCTTAACCACCTCAATGAATCGGTTCACGATCTCCCTTCCTAGCCGTTCTTGTAATTGAGGTCTAGCGGCATAGTGATTGATAAGTCTTGATGGTTTAGAAGCCCCAACTAAAACTTCGTCAGGTATGTAAACGAACCAAGCAAGACCTGAGAATGGGAGGAAATGGTGTGAACAGGTCGATACATACGGAATGTTGTCAAACAGTACCATCCCGTAGTCAGAAATGTGAGGAGTGACGGGCTCCGAATCTATGTCGAAGCTCGTCAACTCTTCTGCTGGAAAATCCTTGCCCACATTCCTGAAAAACTCATTGCAATACATTCTTGCAATGCGTTCGGGTGTGTCTTCAAGGTTGGGATCAGTCAAATCTAATCCCAACCCCTCAGACAAAGCCTTCTCAAGGTAATGTTGGAGTAGGGGAAAATTACTTTTTAACTTTGAAGAATCCATCTTTTTCCACAATCTCAATGCCCATGTTTTTGAGATGCTGGATGTGACTTTTGACGCCAGGAACCGAACGACCCGTCTCCTTCGACAGGGATTCGTAGGTTCCGCCTTTAGCAAAGAGAGCATCGTCAAGAGCGGCCGCCTGAGAACCAAGCTTGTGACCGTAACGGGATTTCTCTTCCGGCTCCTTCGCCTTCTTCTCAGCCTTGGGTTTCGGCTCAGCCTTCTTCTTCGGAGTCGTCTTCGCTTTCGCTTTCGGGGTCGGCTCCTCTTCAGGCTCCGGCTCCTCTTCCGGTTCCTCTTCCGACTCAGGTTCCTCTTCCGGCTCCGTCGAAGCATCAGGATCAGCAAGGGAATTGTAGTAGTTGGCAAGTTCCTCGGGAACCAATTCCTCAAGTTCCTCGTTCTGCTCACAGAGAGAAACCACCTGATCTACTGCTCCGATGAAGTTCTTCGCAAGGTCGGCAACCTTGACCCCGACGAGTTTGAGTTTTCCGACAGAGCCGAATTCCTCTTTGTACTCGTCTACCATAGCGTTGAAAGCTTTGCACATTTCCTTCAGTTCGCCAGCATTGATGTTTTCGAGATCCATGATCTCCTCCTTTCGGATTGTTTTTTGTGTGCCTATATTTTTATTATAGCACACTTTTTCAAAAATCCATGCGAAGCATGAGATTTTTTACGCAAGACCCAAGCTTTTGTGAAGTTGCTGATAGACCACGCACCCTTTGGTTTCTTTCCCACCCCTGATAAGTCGAGTCGCTATAGATTGGGTCAGGTCATGGGAGGTTCCTGTGAATACATAAGTCGGGCGAACATGAAACATATCCATCTGTCGCTTGACTTCTATCGCTCTTTCATAATCCTCAATGTTGGTGCACACAAACTTGAAGATTGGTTCAGGCACTCCGGGGATTCTCTTGAAGAAATTATCCTTGCACATAGCATCTTCCATTCCTGATCCTGGAAGTTTGTAGTCAATCATGTGTTGGACAATAAAATCTGAAAATTCATAGACGGGAATCGAACCATTTGTTTCTATCCCGACTTCAATGTTTTCATCCCCTAACCGTTTGACTAGAGTATTGATGTCGCTCTTGTCTTGGAGAAGAGGCTCACCACCTGTCAGGATACAGAAGTCTACATCCATCTTTCTTACTCGGTTTGCTATTTCGATTGGATTAAGTTCTTCATATATCTTATCTGTTTGGGTATGGGGGGTGTCGCAGTAGGTACATCGGCATGGGCACCCGGAAAATCGAACAAAACCACATACTCTCCCCTGCATGAGGTGACAAGGTTCTCCTGAAATGGACTTGAAGATTTCATAGACTTTCATTCCACCCTCCTTCTATGTTTGGCACAGTTAAGTCTCGGAATCCCATTCCCTTGCCAATTGATCAGTCTTTCGTGGGTTGCTCCACAAATAGGACAAATACAAATTGTTTTCTTCTTTTTGGATTTGCGGGATGTCTCTGCATACGGTTTCTTTTTCTTTTTGCGTTTCTCTACCGTCGGTTCTATCACGGTCTCCCCTTTCTGTCAATCTTTTTTAATCTGTTAGAAAACACCGACAACATTCCATATTTTGAAAGTTTCGCAAAGCTTGTGGCCGTTTCCCACAACACGAGTTCTTCTAACCCTTTTACATGAGCATCAAACATCAATAGTTCCCAAAAACAAATCAACATATTTTCTGCTGTGGGGTTTGCAAAATAGTCATTTAAATAACTGTGATCAAATGGAGAAATAATAAACTCATTAACCACTTTCTTTAAGACAGAAAAATCGAGAACCATCCCTGTTTTTTTGTTCACTCTTTTTTTCACCGAAACATCAAGCATCCATTCATGGCCATGTAGGTTTTGGCAATCTCCTTCATAGCCAGGAAGAAGGTGTGCGGCTGCAAAAGTAAACCGTTTTCCCACAGTAATAAAGGGAAGTTTTTGTGCGGTATAATGTAAGGCCGAATGACATGGAACACACAAGGGTTCTAAGTTAGATGGAAGGAAGTTTTGTCGGTCTTCGTCAATATGATGGATATTTATTACTCCTTTCCCCCCACAATTAGAGCAGGTGGAAATATCCTCAAACAGAGAGAGAAATTTTCGATACTGCTCCTGAGCAATGGCTGAGATGGTGTGCTTTTCTGGTTTAAACTGGGGAGAAAGTTCTCCACAAACATTTTTCATTCCATTTATTCTATTGTTGTAAGTACCGCTATCCCATAATTTCTTTACTGATTTAGATATTTTTTTGCGGACTTCTTTTTTTCTAGCTGGATTCGCATCCCCCCTCTTCTTTCCTTTCTGGGCTTTCGATAAATTCTCGTAGTTTTCTTGGGACGAAAAAGCAGCCCCAGGATATTTTGCGGCATACGACTCTCTTGTTAGGTTGTGCTTTTTTAAGTGCTTGTGGGTAATTACTAAAAAAGATTTTCCACATTCTTTGCAAATAACCATGATAACCTCCTATTGTAAATCCTCCTCTATTACTAAGGAATCCAAGAACGCTTGCCCCGTCTTTAACTGTTGAAGAACCAAGCAAGACTCGTTCTCATAAAACTCTTTATGTCTGTGGGCTAACAGGTTGATCCTCATAATGCCGTTTCTTTTCTCTTCTGGTTTCTGATTCAAACCAAACATGAGATCCACATGAGCAACCTGTCCTACCCAACCCGCTACACTATCTTGTTCCGCTGAATTTGCCTTCAATGCCCCTCTCGTTACCTGACTTCCTGTGGCAACTAAAGCGTGGCGTTCCCCAGCTAGACCGCCTAGTGATTTCCATATGTCATCTAACTGAGAATATTCCTGCCCACCCCTCCTTTCAGGTCTGATGATTCCTGCGTAGTCAATGATAATAACGTCGGGAATGAACCCCTCCGTGTCCTCCAGTATGTCTAAATCCCTCTTTATGTCGCTTACTGTCGCTGAAAATCGTGGATAGGTCTTGATCCGCAGATTCCCTCCGAAGTATTTGACAAATTCATTGGACATTTCTCGGACTGTGTGCAATGTAAACTGCGGTCTCTTCAAAGTTTCAAACCACACAGCCGGAATGTAATCCGAATTTAGCCCTCGGCAGATCGCACAAGGTTTGTACTGTAAGGTGGGGGAGTAAACGGGAATAGCTCCGTCTGAATCAACAAGGGGTACTCGGCTAACCCTTGATGGTTTCATGCAGGAACCATCTTGAGATGCTTTACAGTCAAAAACAGGATAGATGAAGTTGGTTTCCTCTTCATCCCCTGCCCCCATCAACCGTTTGTAAAGCCGTGTGTTCAAGGAAGATTTCTTCATTTCCAATGATATGAAGGCAACTCGGAGATTGCTCAACAAGGCTTGGACTGCTATCTCCTGAAGATACCAAGTCTTGCCTCTCTTGAATCCTCCTACTACTGAAACGAGCCAACCCCTTTCAAGCGGGCCCAGGAATTGCCCCAACTGACCAGGAAACTGAAACAGGGTTTCGTTCTTATTCTCAAAGGTATCCAAAATAATATCAGAATCAAACGGATCATACCACCCTGAGATTATTTTAGCTACCTTTTTATAACCCAAAAGAACGCTTTCTGCCTCATCCACATTCTCAGTTTCGGCTAATCTGCTTACGCTTTCAGAGACAAGTTGGAGTTCCCTCTTCTTGAAGTAGGCTAACGCTTGGTCAATGTAGTAATCTTCGTTGATATGTGGAGCCTTTTCATACTCCCGGGAAAGTTTTGCAAGAAACTTTTCCGTCAATACGATTTGATCTTCCTCCAAATTCGACCGCTTCGATTCAAAAATGTCTTGGATGTGAAGTTGCGGTGCCTTCTCATAGTGCTGATAATACTCAATAGCCCACCGACTGACATCTCTTGCCAACTGACTTGTAAAATAGGTTGCTTCATAGCACGGATAGATTGCTGTAATGAATCTGTCGGAGACAATTAGACCTGTTACTATCCGTTCTTCTAATCCTGTCTGAACAGATCGTCTAACTATCCGACCTGTCATATATGCCACCTAGTTGTTTGTGCTGACATTACCATCCCCTCCGATACAAGATATTGTGGAAGCCTTCGTGTAAATGTATCGTCACTACAAAAGACACCAGGAGAAATCGGCTGACCGTTGAACTCTCTGGTAACAGCATTGAAAAGAATCTCCGCAAGTTTTGAATCATTCAGCAAGTGTCGGTTTATCAGCTTGTGATTGTTATCCTTCATAAATTTCCGAAGGCGTTCCCCTACCATTATGAACTTTCGTCTTTGCCCGATAGTTATCTCACCTGACAGCAAACCTCCCATATATTTATTTTTGTACAAGGAAACGATTTTCTTAGTAATTTCAGGATTGGGGTCTTCAAGAGTTTCGTGGGCGGGCCGAATATATTCTGGTTCATTTTCAAAACAATGAATGAAATAGGATAATATATCTCCTTTGGCAAAGGAATTATAGAGGAATGCCAAAGGCTTCATGTTCCTGAGAAATTCCTTATAGGGAGACCGTTCAGGTTTGAAGTTTTTGTCTGTAGCCATCCTAGCAAAATTTCGGATCGCCTGTTTTATTTCTTCTTCTGAGAAAGCACGGTTCCTGTATTTATCTATTTTTGTGGAATTGAAGAATTTCCCTTTAAGCAAGGAAGCAATGGCATCATAAGTCTTCTGCAAGGATTTTGTTCCTTCTTTATACCCAGGAAGATCGCATAATATCCAAAATTCATACAAGGCTAATACAAGAGGTGATGGCTTTTTTTGCTTTTTAGGTGGAGGTGCATCCTCTACAGGTCGGTCTAACAAAGACTTCTTTAAACCTTTTCTTCTTACTAATTTCTTTTTCTTTGGCATCGACGGAGTCGATTCTACTTTTTTAGATTTATCTAAAAAAGTTTTTTGATTCATTTCTTGATTCATATTCTGTACGCAGGCGGTTGCGTGTGGGTACGCACGGTCTTGCGTAGAATTTGTGCGGGTTTCCGTATAGTTATCTGAGGAGTCTGCGCGGTTTTCCGCATCCCCCTTCTCATGCTTTTTGCGGTTTTTGAGGATAGTCGGATAGAGGAAATCGTCTTTTAGGAAGAAGTAATTTGTGCCACTTCTGTCACCGTATTCATTGTATCTTGGTTCCCAGTCGATGAATCCCAATTCTTTAAGTTGAAGGAGCAAGTACTGTATCTGACGGACTGACAGCCCCATCTCCTTTGCTAATGTCTTTTGTGATGAAA
>Ga0209605_1003362_pt1 | contig 14107 bp, 13 predicted proteins | sample AD_UKC035_MetaG_FD_184408 | JGI IMG/M metagenome (GOLD analysis project Ga0209605, IMG submission 184408) | Active sludge microbial communities of municipal wastewater-treating anaerobic digesters from USA - AD_UKC035_MetaG (SPAdes) (version 2) | ecosystem: Engineered > Bioreactor > Anaerobic >...
ACAGTCTTTCCTTAAAGGCCTGGCTGGATAATCGTACCGGTTGGAATTATAGTGATACAGTATGGATCACGATGCTTGATAGTTGTGGCCTTGATTCCTTGTGGAAAAACCATTGCATCGCTTGTGATTCCTTGCAGTTGTATTCAGGGAAATATCCATGCAATAGTGGCTTTGGATTCTATGCATGGCTCAATGACACACTTGATCTTGCATACACAGATGATGAGTGGGCATCAATTATTTCAGATTGTCCAATGGATTCCACCTGCGATAGTTGTGGATATATCAGAAATCTCATGCTCGCTTATGACACTGATACAATTAACATAATCCAATGGATTGACTTTAACAGTCAATGGGGCTTATCTAATGACCAGTATTGGCAATTAATTGGCGACTGCGGTATAACTTGTGATCTATATGAACAAATTTATCTGGCATGGGTAGACGCCGGGAACACACCTTCACTTGAAATTTGGTTTGAAGCTAGATTGGGAATAAACTTAACTTATTGGGGTTATAGAAATTTACTTGATAGCTGTGGTATAGAATTGTTAATCCCATGTGATACGTTGACAAATCTAGCATCTATCTATGCTGCCTTACCGCAACCGTTGCCATTGTTTTTTTTATGGGTTAGCCAACACATTCAATATGATATTTCATTTCAAAAAATGCAAGCGTTACTTGATTCTTGTCAATTACCCCCCCCACCACCAATAAGTTGTGATACACTTGACATGTATGTTAGTTATTTTAATTCGGATCATCCTGCACCAGACATTTATTCTTGGTTAAATATTCAGCTTGACTTAAATCTAACTGTAGGACAATATCATATTTGGTTTGACTCGTGTGGAGTAGAGATTGATGATTGTGCTATGTATGATTCGCTATATACAATTTACAAAGAGGATACAATTTCAACTGCTTTGGATCTATGGCTGAATGAACAACTTGGTTTAACTTATACATACCTCGACTATGTATACATATTCGACTCTTGTGGAATATCCTTACCAATACCTTGTGATACATTACATTCGGTAGTAACCCTTTATTTATCAAGTACACTACCGTTAGCACCATTTGATATTTTTGCGAACAATCACTTCCATTTACATTATACGGCTGCTTGGTATAATTACCTGATTGACAGTTGTCAGACTGATACATTGCCTCCGTTAGACTGCGACTCCATTTCTGATTTATATTACAATGGATACCTATTGGCGAATCCAGCCCAATCACTTTCATCCTGGTTTAACCCATTGCTGAGTTTAAATTTCAATGATTGGGACTATATTCATTGGTTGGATTCATGTGGAGACCCTACCCAAATTCCATGTGATTCAATTGAAACACTGATAAACTATTACAGTGCCTATATTGGGTCTTCAACTCCTCTAGACGTTTGGTTAAATTCCCAATTGAGCTTACATTATACACTTTCGGATTATCATGCAATTCTTGATTCGTGTGATATTCTGCCAAATCCGTGTGACTCACTCAATCTTGCAATGAGTTTATACTTAGGGCAAAGTGCACTCAACCTGGTAGATTTCCTAAACTTGTACCTTGGACGGACCTGGACCTTGAGTCAATATCAAAGTGAGCTCCAATCTTGTAATCCTGCGGTAAACACTCTTTATTTGTGTGATAAAGATATGTTCCCTGCTATCTCAATTGATTCCATTGTATCTGAAAACTGCCTGGATGATTTCATTCATTTGGCTTATTCTGCAGCTGCCTATAATTATGAAAAGTATTTAGACTCGTTAAAAGGAGAATTCATTCATAGTTACATTGCGCATTGCCTTGAATCTATGACTGAACAGTTTTATAATGAAGGTCCGCTTTCTGAGTATCATTATACCCTGTATTATTATGACCAGGCAGGAAACCTATATCAGACGATACCGCCTAATGGGGTTATACCATTTAAAGATTCGAGTTTGCAAGCCATTTCGGATTATAGAAAACACATCCCCGGATCAACCTCACATCATCAGCAAAATGGGTACAACACGGTCTATAATTTAAATTCATTGCAGGGAATTAAATTTCAATTCACTCCTGACGGAGGAATTACGACATTTTGGTATGATCGGGCAGGAAGATTGATAGTTTCCCGAAATTCCAAACAATCACCGTTAGGTGAATATAGCTACACTGTGTATGATGAATTGAATCGAATTGTTGAAGTTGGTAAAGCATCAAATGCACCATCTGTGATGACGGATAACACTGCTATGAGTGAATCTGGTTACAATACATGGTTAAGTTCATGTACTAAATCAGAAATTACCAGGACATACTATGATTTGCCTAAGGTGAGCTTCTTCAGTCAGGAAAATCTTAGAAGCAGAGTTTCCAGCGTAACTTACTCGGATCTTGATGATACGATAAATTATAATAGTGCATCTCATTATTCATACGATATCAATGGCAATGTTAAAACGATTATACAAGAAAATAAATCACTTGATGTATTGAATAGGAGTTTGAAACGGATTGATTATGATTATGATCTTGTGAGTGGGAAGGTAAATTTCGTATTCTTCCAGCGTGATTCAATTGATCAGTTTATTCACCGCTACGAATATGATGATGACAATAGACTTACATCCGTTTTCACCAGTCGAGATGGTATGATTTGGGATCGTGATGCATTTTATGCTTACTATATGCACGGACCTTTGGCTCGTGTTGAATTGGGTGAACATAAGGTACAAGGCTTAGACTATGCATACACCATTCAAGGCTGGTTAAAAGGTATAAACTCTAGTAACAAATCCCCTTACACAGATATGGGAGGAGATGGAGCAGGGGTGACTTCAGGCCCAATTAATGAGTTTTCAAGAGATGTTTTAGGTTTTTCGTTAGGGTATTTCTACCATGATTATATACCAATTGGAGGTGATAATTTTGAAGCAGATTATAATCCTTCAGGAGGCTCTTCGTTTGGTGATGCATCTTTTAGTGATGGATCGGGTATGACACTGGGCTTATATAATGGTAATATCAGGCACTCAGTATTATCATTGGATAGTATGAACTACCCGGGTATTGGATATGCCTATCGATATGATCAGTTAAATCGAATCACTGGTCAGACTGCCTTTGTAGGCTTGGATGTTGCTGGAAACGAGTGGGATTTATCGGGTTCTGTTGATGATTACAACGAACAAGTCCAATACGATCCAAATGGGAATATAACTTCATATGTCAGAAACGGCACCACAAGTGGGTCAAATCAGCTTGGAATGGACAGTTTAACATATAATTATAGTTCTCTGACGAATAAACTTACCCATGTTGACGACATTGTAAATGCATCTAATTATTCATCCGATATTGATGATCAGTCAGCAAATAATTATATTTACGACGGTACAGGTAATTTGATTAGTGATTCACAGGAAGGACTTACGATCTCCTGGACAAATTATGGTAAAGTGGATTCAATTGTAAATTCAAACGATACTACCAGCCTTAAATTCAGGTATGATCCATCAGGAAACAGAATTGAAAAACGATACTATACAAATTCAGGATCGGTATTCACTATGTACGTTAGAGATGCACAAGGAAATATCATGAGCACCTATGAGTGGAAAAATCAGGATAGTCTGAGGCTAAAAGAATTGAATATGTATGGTAGTTCTAGGCTTGGGATTTTAGATGCAGATACATTGATTGCTTGTAGTTCTTGCACTGTTCCGACTTCGACGAATATTTCATCAAATTGGATTGGTAGAAAGCAATATGAATTGACAAACCATCTAGGAAACGTATTGGCAACTATTACGGACAAAAAAGTGTATCATGATAGCTCCGGAAATAGTATAGCTGACTGGAGTTTGGCTGAAATATCCATGGCAAATGATTACTATCCCGGTGGGATGTTGCAGCCTGGAAGGAGTCTCTCTAGCAGTGAATATGAGTTTGGATTTAATAATGTGGAAAAGGACGATGAAGTAAAGGGTATCGGAAATAGTTTAAGTTTTAGATATAGAATTTATGACCCTCGACTTGTGCGTTTTTTATCAGTTGACCCTCTTTCTGCATCTTATCCTTGGAACTCTACATATGCGTTTGCAGAAAACAGGCCTATTGATGGAATAGATCTAGAAGGCACTGAATGGCTAAATTCTACAAGTGTTTATTCTGAAGGTATGGGCATTGCAGCAGGGCTGAACATCGGATTTAATGTTGGATTGACATATGGCACTGCTTGGGATATGATAGGTAAAACACAATACATTGCCTATAATTTGATTGGACCTTCAAATCAACAATTAGAAGATAATAGTTCAGACCCAAGGATGATTTTAGGTGGTGAAGCAAGTTTGGATGTCGGCTTGCAGTTTGCATATGATAATCCTACTTTTTCGAAAGCAATGAAAACATTTGGTCTTTCTATGAGCTCAGTAAGCTTAAAATGGGGCATTGGCGGAAGTATACAAATTGGATCAAACACTTTTGGATTAAGAGCTGGGGTTGGAATTGGTGGCACATTCAAAACAGGCAACCAATCTACAATTTTACAATCCATCTCAATAACTAAAAAAGAATCTGAGAAAATAGCAAGTGGTTTAGATTGGTCTATTGGAAATATTGTACAAGATAAAGTGAATGGCAAAACCGTCAGTTACACTGGGGAAGTTTATGCTGATGGCCAAGCGACAGGAATTATAGTTTCAACAGGTGCAAATGAAATTCAAACAAAAAATAATGATGGAACTTCAGATACTACATATGAGCCTAAAGGTGACTGGAAATCTGAATCTTATTTTAACGAAGAAAAAAAGTTTGAATAGATCAAAAATAATTGGTAATAGATGAAAACAAAACTAAAAATAATCATTATCGGTGCGTTATCAATTATGACCCTTACTCCAACGGTTTGGTATGGCTTGAAAATCTATTGGCAAAATAAAACCAAGAACCTTTATAGTGAAGCACAAGAATTTTATCTAAAAAAATACGCCTATACATATATCGGGGGCTATTTAGATCAAACCATGTATGCTGAGAATATAGAAGATGGGAAAAAACTACTAGACTATTATGATCAAGTTTTCGCATATTACAAAATTGATGAATCCGGAAGTAGTAGTCAAATTAAGAGTTATTCTTTTATAACCGGGGATTCTGTATCTCGTGAACCTGTGGCAATACCTATTTCGCTAAACTATCTAAGTGTACCTCAATTAGTCTACATTCAAAAAGATGCAGAAGAAATCCCTCTGGTAAAAGCCTACGTTTTTAATACTCATTGTTGGGGGTATTTCATAGCTTATATACCCAAATATAATTTACACAATGAATTGCCACCCAATTCTGAACTCCAAGAATTAATTGAACGTATAAAATCTTTACCCAAAAAATTTGATAGTTTGTACGGCAGACCAAGTCAGTATGGATTTTATTGCAATTAATTTCATGTCGAGCTCAGTTCAATATGTGTGAGGGCCTCAATCAATTGAACCGAAAGGTCCTGTCTAAGACTAATGCAATATTCCGGTTAAGGATCTTTTAATGATTTTGTAACATTTGAAAATGTAAACTCCATTCCGAAATTTCCACTCGTGAACTCTATCAAATAAAACCCATAGTTATTAAAATCCCCGCTCGGCGGAATGACCTTACACACGACATTCCTCATAGTAGGTTCAGATAATTTTTACCACTTGTAAAACAACTCTAACCACCTCCGAATCAAACATGTTATTGTAATTCTTTTCATTTTATCATTTTATTATATCCAAGAATTATAAGAAAGATTAAGGCAGCTAAAGATAAGGCTTTTATTAAAGCATAGGTTCCGTAAATGAAATAAAGCAAGGAACCGACTATAAGACCAAAAAAAGTTAATATCAAAATATTTCTTAAAAATATTTTTTCTTTTTTGCTTGAAAAATAACCATACATGTTTATTAGTGCATAAGTAAATAGACCTATTTCTAATAGAAAAAAAAATAGAAACATAGCTGTTTTTAAATTGATAAAAAATGCAATTGCACCAAAACCAACTATTGCAAATAATAGATTTGTATAATTAATTAGTTCTTTCAATAACTTCATCATTTAAAATGTCTACTGTTTTTCATCAACTCCTGCCACTTTCTTTATTGTTTCTGAAGCTGCTCCAGAAGCCGCTGTACCTGCCGCAGCGCCGCGACTAACAGCGTGATTTTCTGCTTTCTTTTTTGTAGATTCCGATGCAGCTTGACGTGACGGTCTTGGATTGTTTCCTGCGACTCTTTCGGCTCTATCAGCTTGCCTCATTAAAGTTTTACCAACAGGTGAATTTTTAGCAGCTTTTTCCGCAGCATCGCCAGCAATTTTACCAACCGTTCCGCCTGCAACTACGTCTATTAAAACTTCGCTTGTATTTACTTCACCCGTTTGTATTTTTTGACTTGCTGCACTTGTAGCAGCATCTGTCACTGAATTGGAGGTAACTTTAATTATTGTAGTTGTAGTCTTACTTGCAATATTTGCGACCTTTAGAGCCTTATCCAACTTTGTTGCTATACCAACACCTACCGCACCCGCTGCCGCTGACACGCCAACCGATGTAATACTAAAATCAGATAAGGACTTTTTATCATCTAGGGCAATTTCAGTTAATTGCAATCCAACATCTAAGGCAGCTCCAATCAAAGCTCCAATGCACCAAGGACAATCTCCTTCTGGGTCATTCATTAAGATTAAATTCCCATCCATGTAGGAATATGGACTTTGCCAAGGTTGAAGATCTGCTTTAGGATCAAGACTCCACCATCTTAACAATCTTGTATCCCCCTCTCTAAATTTGGTTGTAAAATTGGTGCCGGATCCATTTATCTCATCGTCCTTTTCACTTCCTTTATTGAAGCCGAATCGGTACTCAGTAGACCTGAAGGATCTTTCTATCTGCAACATCCCACCGGGATAGTAATCAATTGTACACATATTGTTGAAAAACAGGCCCATGCAAAAGTTTTAATGACGCTAATTGTGCTCAATTTACGATAAATATTGAATTATTTTGCTACCTATTTTCATCTTAGTTCTACTAATTTTTGATGCACTTTGTTCAATTCATTGTCGAAATGCTCCTCTGAATATTTAACATATCGATAAAACTCCTTGCTGCTCGATGAATGTCCTGAAAGTCTTCGAACAAGTTGTTCTGGCATGCCTAAAGATAGGTAAGTGGTTATAGCTGTTCGTCTCATTGTGTGTGAACTAATCAAATCACAGAATCGAAAACGCAACTTTGTGTTGGCTCGTCTGAGAATTTTCGTTTGTCCTCTTTTACTCCTTTTTTTATCCACCAATTGTGTCCAACCGGCAAGCTCAGCTAATTCTCTAATGTACTTATTAAAATTAAACAAGTGTAACATTGGTAGCAAATTAATATTTCGGTTATTGTATTTATTCAGAATAGCTATTGCAAAATCAGGTAATTTAACTCTACTAAATGTCCCGGTTTTCTTTGAAAGCACTTTTAGATAGATGTCTCCAAAGGTTGATTCAAGATTTGCCTTGGTTAAAAGGTTTAGATCTGATATTCTAAGTCCAACAGTACAACCAAAAACGAAAATATCTTTCACTCTTTGCAATCTTACCGGAAGACTTTGCTCGAAGGATTTGTCAAAAATAAGAAAGTTCAATTGCTCTCTTGTCAGCACAACAATAGGAACTTCTTCTTTTGAAACATAAAAGATTTTTGGAATATCTCTTGTATCTATACCTTTTTCTGCTTTCAGATAATTGAAAAAGGATCGGATGTATTTCATGTTAGCGCCAACATAATTATCATAATAGTTACATTCATTGTATAAATATTTCGAGAACTTTTTATAGAACTTTTTCCACTTGTTTAATTCCTTCAAATATTCTTTTTGCGAACACCTAATGAGATTGTATATTTTCAAGTCCAAGCTCTTTTGTCTGCAATATTTCGTCATGAGAACCCTGAAATATTTGTAATTATTAATGGAGCTAATTTTCATGCGAGAACCATTTTTAAGTAGATGTTTTCCTGTTTCCAGATCTATTATGAAATTGTCAAGCAATTCAAAAAAATCGTACTCTTTGGTTTTTGTTTTTTTCATGATGGAAATTTTGATTACATTTGCATTGATCTTAAACACAAACATGTGGAGCGTGTGCTAACCCCCTTTTTATTGCAAGGGGGTCTTTTTTTTGTTTACATCTGTTTATTGATAAAATTTAAGAATGCTTGAGGTTGTTATTTCAGAGATTAATCCAAGTGGAATTCCTGAACAGTATGAAATAAAAATTCAGGTTTTAGTTCTTTATATAAGGAACTATCAGAGTATAATCCAACACAAATTAGGAATATAAATGCTATTCTTTCTTCACTTTACAGTTTTCTATCTTCTGCATGTTCTGGTAAGTGATTACGAATGCACCTAAAAGAATCACAATTGCAATCGTTAAATACTGATTAATTCTTTTAAGCTTGTTTAACTTATCCATAGCATTTGAGAATTCATTTTGAGAACCTCGATATGGGTTAAAATCATGAAATTCGCCGGGTTCAATCATTTCTTGAGATTTTATATTGGTCATTTGATATTGCAAGCATGCGATAGTTAAATATCATGAAGATTCGATCATGGCTATTTCCTAAACTGGTGAGACACTTAAAATTAAATCCTGCCCCACGTAAAAATTCGATAGTAACAGTGACCTCTCTTAAGTTTCCCAGTAGTTTTTTCAAGATGTTGTGATTTTTATCCAATGCTCTTTGTACGGGGAATTTTTCAATCCGTCTGTGACGCGCCTTTGAATTATTATGATCTGTTTGGTTCTTTCGGGTTGCATAAATTTGGTTCGACCTCCTTGGGATAAACTTTTCTTTGGTGTATGGATCTATTCGGATTTCCTTTTCCATGTGCAGTAGAATTATATGTTCTTTAGTTCTTTTTTAGTTTTGATTTTTAACGATAAGATCCATTGATTGATCTCAATGACATCAAAGATCAATCGTTTGCCGACTTTACTATGAGGTATGAACCTATCTGAAGTCCAGTTATAGACAGTGCTTTTCGAGAATCCGTATGTTTGGCATAATTCTCCCAGCCCAATTTTCCTGGTCGTTATTTTGTCTTTAGGGGTGGAGGGATCCTGCCTCTCTGTAATTTCTTTCAATAATCTCCTGAGTTCCCCAACTGTCAGATCAATAATTCTCGTATCGTTAGTTATCATGGCTTGAGCTGCCAAAAATAACTGATAGAGATTGAACTAAATAGTAACTTTTTTTTAGTTACTATCATTTATTTTCAATGGTAGCCACTCAGCAAATTGGGAAATTGGCTTTTTACAAAGGAGTGTGTTGCTACTTATAATTTGATGAGCAGCACCTGCCGATATTGGTTTCGGTTTTGTACCTTCTGTTTGATATAAAAAAAAATGTTCAAGCCATCGCTCGGTTGATTTTGCCTTTGAATTGACAATTTGATTGCCTACTAATCTTTTAAAAGCATCATAGAGTTGGTTAGAGGCACCTAGAAAAATTAATTTACCAAGAATTGGTTTTCCTGAAAGTAATTCATTAAGTCTTTTCAAATCTTTTGAATTAAAATAGTTCAAAAAAATGTTTAGCACTTTCTCTTTATGTTGTTTGTCTTTAATCGTCACAAAAAAATCATTCGGATATGCTTTAAGTACATCCACTGGTTTAACCATATCAATCCAGGTCATGATGCCCTTCAAAACATTTTCGCTCTTACCAGGATGATGTTTTTTAATCCAAGGGTAGACAACGCTTTCGATAAGACCAATAAATTGTTCTTTGTTTTCGGCATAGTAATTTCCTTTGAAATGTTCATACTGATAATTCAAGAATCTTGGAATCCGAATATGATCGTAATGACATAGTGTATACTCAAGAAATATGAAATGAAAATTGTGAGTTGAAGGAATGATGATGGGGTACTTGTTATTTAAATAAAAATCAAAATCAATCTTCTCAAAGTGACAATAAGTTCTGATATTTTGGACGAGTCCGGATGAGAAGCGTTTTCCTTTTTTCGTTTTCAAGATTTTGTCACTCGGCATTACAATGTTCATCGCATTCAGGTCGTACATATGAACTGAATACTTCAAAGGGGCTTTATCTTTATCCGATTTAATTTCCATTTGATTCATAACATTAGGTTTAAAATTAATCCAATGGTCGTCCAATGTCAACTAATTTTTAAACGTTCAATCGTAGGGGACAGTCGCCAATAAAAAGTGGGAAGGATTTATTGAATCCTATGAATCAATTTCAAAATCAAGTGAGCGGTGAGGGGAGAGAAAATTGAAAAATGTGTGCAAAATGTGTGCAAATAAATTTCGCAGCTATTTTTTAGTGAGTGTAAGTGATTGAATTTAAAGTGGTCCCGACGGGAATCGAACCCATAACCTACTGCTTAGAAGGCAGTTGCTCTATCCAATTGAGCTACAGGACCTAGGTTGGTTCTTGTTTCAAAAAATGAAAGTCGGGGTGGCAGGATTCGAACCTGCGACCTCATGGTCCCAAACCATGCGCGATGACCGGACTACGCTACACCCCGAAGATTTTCTGAATTACTAAAAGCTTTAAGTTCAAAGCTTTTGATATGTTCAGGTGATAAAAGTAATTTTAAGAACGATCCCTGTTATGAGTAAAGTTGAGAAGCGGTGAGGGTGGGATTCGAACCCACGGTACGATTACTCGTACGACAGTTTAGCAAACTGTTCCTTTCGGCCTCTCAGGCACCTCACCTTTTGGCAGGGCGGCAAAGATAGAAATCTGATGTGAGCACACAAAACTTTTCATTGGCTTAATCAGTGTTTTTTCGCTTCATATTCAAGCTTCTGAATAATTCTTGCCACTTAGTACCAAAATTTACTCGTCCAGGTCGTAGTATTTCCGCGTTCATCAGTTACCGTTACTTCGATCGGGTGTTCATGATTCATCGGCAAAAAACTAAGATCGGCTGTCAGCATGGTACTCTTTGGATCATATTCAAAAAGATGCCATTTGCCATCGAGTTTACCGGAGTAGGACTTAATCCCTGAAAGATCGTCAGTGATACGAACCTGCACAATGCCCCCACGGTAGCTGTTCATATCGGCCGGAACGTACTCCTTGACAACCTTTGGTGGTGTGGTATCAAGGGCAATGGCAAAAGCGCCGAATTGTTTCGGTTTAGCCGTGAGGAAACCACCTTTCCATTCACCACCTTCAGCTTTGATTTGTCCGTATTCATGAAGAGAAATGATGAGTGCTTTGCTCATCAATGAATCTGCAATCGGTTCATAGGGTTTTATCCCTACACTAATAGGAACCTGCAATGCATCGTAAGGGTTTCCTACATGAAAAATAGAAGAGAGATAGGTCTTAGTCCTGGCTTCAGTATCGTTATAGTAAATGTCTTCATATACAGCACCCGATGGAATCACAACATCAAGAAATTCTTTGTGAATAGCTACACCTTTGGAATAAGAAACAACAACACTGCCATCAGGAACTTTTTGAAAAGGTTCCGAAGCCAGTGTTGAAAAGGAGTGGATCAAAAAGTTAAAGATCCTTTCATTGCCATTAAAATCTTTCACCACGATCTTTATATCATGTGAGTCATCATCGATGAAGTCGAGGTAACCGGTTTGGTTTGTGTCTCCGTACATATTCAGGAAGTTTCCCGGCAAACGAAAACATCTTTCAATAGTTGAATTTTCACGACGCTTGCTAAGATAATCGATATGCGCATTCACCATGCGTGTATCCTTGAAATTGAAACGATCCTGCTTCCAGCTATACACCTGTGTTCCGTCAACAGAAACATCAGCAGAATAGATGCCGAGTGTTGCCATTGAAAGATCCTGTTTGTCAGTCGCTTCGAAACCTACGCCGATATAACCATGTGCTTGTATGTAATCCGGTGTATTAAGAGAAAAATGTCCGTTCATCTCCTGCATTTCGTAGGTGATGGCACTATCAGTACGACCAACGATGCCCGCTTCCCGCATAGGAAATACCCGGACATTTTTAATTTCTGGCGGAATGTTATCCGTCACTCTCAAACCAAAAAGCAGGGGGTTGATCGGCTCTTCAGTCTCTTCATCCCGTATCTCAAAATGCAGGTGCGGTCCGGTGGTGCCACCGGTATTACCTGAATAGGCAATAACTTCTCCTTTAGTGACCTTAAAATCCTTTGACTTAGGAAAAAGTTCTATCTCAAATTTTTGCTGGCTGTACTGAGTGGTTCTGACCAGTTCATTTACCGGGGCTGTAAATTTTTGAAGGTGGCCATAAACAGTGACGTATCCATTGGGATGTGTTACATAAAGAGCTTTGCCAAAACCATCTGCAGAAACTTTAATTCTGGAGATATAACCATCGGCTGCAGCCATAACAGGAACGCCTTCCTGCTCACCGGTTCCAAGGTCAAGTCCGGAATGGAAATGATCGTTACGGATCTCACCAAAAGTTCCTACAAGTATAAGTGGTGTGTCTAAAGGTGCTGAGAAATATCCCGTTGGATAGCTTTGTCCGTATATGGCTTCAGATAAAAGAGCCATGAAAATGAATAGGATAGAAGATTGTCGAGTCATGCTGCAAAGAAACGTTTTTTGAATGAAAAATTGTTAAAATGAAATGTTTTCCTTACTTATTTTGTGAAAATATCTTTGGAAAATGAAATTATTATTGCCTGATATTGTGAACTCTGCCTGTTTATAACTTATGTGATTATTCAGATATTTTTTTAATCTTTGTACGATACCTTAGATTGATCTTAAAAGATAGCAAGATGACAGACTCTAAAGCTACTTCAACAAATTTTCCGGAGCTGGAAAAGCGCGTTCAAAAATTGATATCTTTGCATGAAGAGGTCAAAGAATCCAATCAAGGTCTTAAATCCGACATCCGAAGATTGAAAATAGAACTCGAAGAAGAGAGAACCAAGACGACCAGGATGGAAGAAGGATACCGGAACCTGAAAGAAATGGAGAAGACCGGAAACCGCCAGAGTATTGCGCAAATAAAGAAAAGAATTAACGATATCATCGGTGAGATCGACAAAAACATCACACTGCTGAACGGACAAAATAAGTGAATCATCCTTTATGGGAGAACATCAATCAATAAAGGTCTCTATTGCAAATCGCAATTATCCGCTTCGTATCACCTCTGAAGAACATGAGCGTGTTATGCAGGCGGCTGAAAATATTAACAAGCGTATCAAGGATTTTGAAGATAATTATGCTGTTAAAGATAAACAGGATCTTCTGGCCATGTGTGCGCTGCAGTTTGCTAGTGAATCATTAAATCATCAAAATAAGGAAGGCTCTAAGCCATCTAAAGAGATGGAAGATCAGATACGTCATCTCACCCTGATGATTGATGAATACCTCGAACAAGAGACGAATTCTCAATAAAGGCAACGTTCTTTGAAACTTATAATAGTTCATTGATTCGGTTTTAAAATTTTAATTGGACGGACCACATCCATGCCAATGAAAACTTTTAGACCAATTGGATTATTTGGGATATACCCGCATTAGTTCCGATTCACTTATTAAACTCAACACTTCGATACCATTGGAGCATCAGCTCAAGGCATCTATGGCAGGCTTCACTCCTCAAAAGGAGTTCCTCTTGGAACAGAAGAAACCAGAAATTGTCAGGCAGCTCCAGCCTTGAAAAAAGGGGTTTATGGTAGTCAACGGAATTAGTGCGGGTTTTTTATTGCCACAAATTCTTGTCGGGTCATGGGCCCGGATATATAACCTCTAATAATACATACCTATAATACTGTTTATGGATAACAACGATAATCAACTACTGCTCATACTTGTAGGAATAGCAGGACTTGTCGTCGGATTACTTATATCTTATTTTCTTCTCAAGAAAGCAATGAAATCGAAAGTGGAAGAGTCGGAACAAAAAGCCCGTTCGATTATCAAAGATGCTGAGGCAGATTCTGAGGTGATGAAGAAGAATAAAATATTGGAAGCGAAGGAAAAGTTTCTTCAGCTTAAATCTGACCACGAAAAAGCAATTAGCGAAAAGGATAAGACCATCAACGCTGCCGAGAACCGGGTGAAGCAAAAG
>Ga0209605_1003369_pt1 | contig 14083 bp, 10 predicted proteins | sample AD_UKC035_MetaG_FD_184408 | JGI IMG/M metagenome (GOLD analysis project Ga0209605, IMG submission 184408) | Active sludge microbial communities of municipal wastewater-treating anaerobic digesters from USA - AD_UKC035_MetaG (SPAdes) (version 2) | ecosystem: Engineered > Bioreactor > Anaerobic >...
TATGAATAGAATGAATCGACAACCATTTGATTTCATATCTAATTATAAGAAGACCGACTTTAAATATATAAAAGGATTTGTGCATAGAACTTTTAATGATAGTGATTTAGAATATTTTGTGCTACAACTCAAAAGACTCATAGCAGTACAAGGCTCAATTAAAAATTCCTTTATATTTTCTTATAAAAGTGAAAACGAATGTATAAAAGCAGCCATAAACAGGTTTAGGAGAGAACTGTTTGAATCTGCAGTAATAAATAGAGCGCACAAACACTTTTCCGATCCATTCAAGAATTCGGCATGCAAGCGCTTTAATATGTTTTTGCGTTGGATGGTGAGAAAAGACAATAAGGGAGTAGATTTTGGAATATGGAATGAAATTCCGGCATCTAAATTGTTTTTACCGCTTGATTTACATAGTGGAAGAGTGGCTAGAAAATTAGGACTTTTAACTAGAAAACAAGATGATTGGAAGGCAGTAGAAGAAATTACTTCTGTGCTAAGAACTTATGATCCTACGGACCCTATCAAATACGATTACGCTTTATTTGGTATGGGAGTGAATCAGTACTTATAATAATTGTGATGCTAAATTTGCCAATTCACTTCGTTCTCCTTTTTCCAATGTAATGTGTGAGTAAATGGGTTGTCCTTTCACTTTGTCAATCAAAGTGCTCAAGCCATTGCTGTGCGAATCGAGATAAGGCGTATCTATTTGAAAAATATCACCCGTAAAAATTATCTTAGTCCCCTCACCTGCTCTGGTAATAATAGTTTTGACTTCGTGTGGTGTCAGGTTTTGGGCTTCGTCAATAATAAAACAAATGTTTGATAAACTTCTTCCTCTAATATAGGCTAAAGGAGTTATATGCAGTTTTTCATGTTCTACCATCTCTGTAATCTTTTGATACTCCTTTTCAGTCTCTTTAAACTGGCTTTGAATAAATTTTAAATTATCCCACAATGGTTCCATATATGGGTTGATCTTTGACTTAATATCGCCAGGCAAAAAGCCTATGTCTTTATTGCTTAGAGGTACTATGGGTCTGGCCAAGTAAATCTGTCGGTATTTTTGTTTTTGCTCAATTGCCGATGCCAATGCAATCAGTGTTTTTCCGGTACCTGCCACTCCTTGTATAGTAACCAATCGACTCGATTCGTTCATGGCTGCATGCATGGCAAAAGCCTGCTCTGCATTTCTGGGTTTAATATGATAAGCATTTGATTTATGAATGCGCTCAATGCGTTCCGTTTCTGGATTAAAAAAAGCTAAAGCGGATGCCGATTCATCTTTTGAGCGAAGAATGAAGTAATGGTTCGCAAGTGGCTGTTTCTTAGTTATTTCCTTCCAATTGATAAATCCATTGTTGTATAAATCGTCTATCTTAGATTTCGATACATTTTCCAACAAGGTTTTGCCTTCATATAATCCTTCTATATCACTGATCTTTCCGGTTAAATAATCTTCAGATTGAAGGTTCAAGCTTCTTGCTTTTAATCGGAGATTTACGTCTTTGCTAACTAGAATAACGGATCTTCCACCCAATTCATCTTGGACTGTTAAAGCAGCATTTAATATTTTATGATCAGCCTTAGCTTCGCCAAAAATTTTGTCCACATTAAATTTTCCCTGATCATGCATTAAAACTCTAAATTTTCCCTTGGTGGGACCATTCAACGGAATCCAGTCGGTAAGGCTAAAGGAATTTGAAAGGCGGTCTATTGATCGGATAAATTCTCGAGCTTCGTAATTGATAACATCATTACCTTTTTTAAAGCGGTCAATTTCTTCTAATACCGTGATGGGTATTGCAACATCATGCTCTTTAAAATTAAAAATTACGTTGTGATCATATAAAATAGCGGAAGTATCAATAACAAATACCTTCCGAGATTGCTCTGTTGATTTTTTTCTGGACATAAAACAATTCGTAAAGCGTTAAACAATTCATATCAAATAAGGAACGTTGTAAACAAATATAATTGTCATCCACAATGGGTTCGCAGTTGAAATATTATTAAACTCACATGGGTATGTTAATAAACCAACTGTTGCGAATTTGTATCTTCGCAACGACTTATACCGTAATACGATCCTGAATGGGAATTAATTTTGTTTATCCTTCTTTTCTAACGGCTTTGCTCCTACTCTCTGTACCGGTGTTTATACATCTTTTCAATTTGAGAAGACACCGTAAGGTCTTGTTTACAAATGTCAAGTTTTTGAAGGAGATACAAGAAGAAACAAAGAATCAAAGTCGATTGAAGCATCTGATTGTTCTTGCTTGTCGTTTACTGGCGGTTTTTTTCCTGGTAATGGCTTTTGCTCAACCGTATATTAAAAAGAGCAATGCTTTAGATATAGCTGCTCAGCGAACGATCAGCATATTTATTGACAACTCATTTTCCATGGAATCATCCGGTACCGATGGCTCAATGTTAATGACCGCTATTGTAAAAGCAAGAGAAATAGTAGAAGGGTTTAAAGAAGGTGATCGCTTTCATTTACTCAGTAATGATTTTTTTGCCTGGCAACAGAGATTACTCAGCAAGGAAGAAATGTTAGATAAGTTGGATGAATTGAAAATATCTCCAGCCAGCAAATCTTTTTCAGAGGTATATCAACGTCAACAATCGGCCTTACAGAATAGCAGTACTGATCAGAAATTGGCATTTTTTATAAGTGATGCTCAAAAAAGTATTTTTGAATTCGAGCATTTGGATATCGATTCAACAATACAATACACTATAGTTCCAATCAAATCATCATTGGTAAACAATATAGCTATTGACACTTGTTATTTCAAAGAGCCTATTTTACAGTTAAATAAACCGGCATCATTTGTTGTACAACTCAGAAATTACAGTGATGAGGATGCAGAAGATGTAAGTATAAAAGTGAGTGTGAATGGAGTGCAAAAAATTGTGGGAAGTTTATCAATTAAGGCGCAATCTACCGCTCAATCAAATCTTACCCTTACACCTCAGCAAAGCGGTTGGCAGCAAATTGATATTAAAATTGTAGATAATCCAATCACCTTTGATGACACCTATTATATGAGTGTTTTCATGGCAGAGCGCCTAAGCGTTTCTTCAATCAATCAAAACATAAAAGACGAACAATATTTAAGAGCACTATTCAGCCCACAAGAATACATTCAATTTAATGCTTATGCTGTAGGACAGATTGATTATGCAGCTGTTCAAAACTCAGATTTTGTTATGCTCAATAGACTGCAACAAATATCTTCGGGATTGTCGCTTGAATTAAATAAGTTTTTAAAAAATGGAGGATCGATTTGTTTGCTATTAGACTCAACTGCTGATATAAATTCATATAATGCTTTCTTAAACACATGGAATATTGATCCGTTAAATGCACGTTCGGTTAATCAAGAGAAAGTTAAAAGCATCAATTATAAAGACCCAATTTTCGAAGGTGTTTTTGAGAAAGAAAGTTCCAACATTGATTTGCCTTTTGTTCGATCCTATTTCACTCAATCTTTAGGAAGTCGATCCAATAGAACAACGCTTATCGAACTCCAAAACGGATTGCCGATGTTGAGCAGTTATGCCTGTGAAGCTGGCCAACTCTATTTATGGAATGGTGAGTCTATAGATGAGTCGAATAATTTTATACGACATGCCATTTTTGTACCTGCTATGTTTCGTATGGCTTTGCTTAGTCAAGACATTGGAATCTCTAGTTACGAAATTGGGGTTGATAATATCATTGATATCTCTTCTAAATTAAGCAGTGGTGAGGCGGTTTATCGAATTCAAAGTCAAGATCAATCGTTTGATTTCATACCCAGACATAAATCAACAGCAAGTAAAACATCATTGTTTCTACACGCTCAAATTTCTATGGCCGGTCACTATAATGTAGTTGCTGAGGGCAAAAATATTTCCAGTTTCTCTATGAATTATAATAAAGAAGAATCGGATCCAATTACATTGGAAAATGAACTGATTGTAGAAAAACTGAAACGAGTCGGATTGAGCCAGGTGAATATTGTGGACTATAAACCACAAGTATCCATAACTAAGCAAATATCACAAATCAGCGATGGCATACTATTATGGAAATGGTGTATCGTATTGTGTTTAATTTTTATAGCTTTGGAAATAGCCGCTATCAAATTTCTTAAATCATGAAAGTGCTCATTAAGTCCGCTAAAGTAATTGATCCTGCTTCTACTCATCATTTAAAGAAGCGAGATATTCTAATTGAAAGTGGTGTTATCGTGCAAATTGCTGCTGAAATAAAAATCAGCAAAGAGTATCAGGTGATTGAAGCAGAAGATTTGCATGTTTCTCCCGGTTGGTTCGACTTTAGATCTTCATTCGGTGAACCCGGTTACGAACAAAAAGAAACGATTGAGCATGCGCTCCAAGCTGCCATGTATGGTGGTTTTACAGGTGTTTTGGTGAGCAGCAATACCAAGCCTGCCATTCAATCAAGATCGGCAGTAGAATTTATATTAAAAAAGAGTCAAAGTTCATTTGTTGATGTCCATGTATGTGGAGCTTTGTCACTCGATAGAAAAGGAGAAGAACTTACTGAAATGTTTGATATGAAACAGGGCGGTGCTTCTGCCATTGGTGACGATTTGAGAAGCGTAATGAACAGTGGTTTAATGCAAAGAGCCATGCAATATGCGTCTAATGTTAATCTTCCACTCTTGAGTTATCCCGAAGACAGAGGGTTGAGTGGTAAAGCTTTGGTTAACGAAAGTTTGAATACTACTTACCTTGGATTTAAAGGAAGTCCAAGTTTATCAGAACTTCTATCGGTAAATAGAGATATCTCTTTAGCTGAGTATTTAAACACTCCTTTGCATATAGGACCATTGTCATCTACTGAATCAGTCAAAGCAATTGAAGCTGCAAAAAGGAAAAATATTCCGGTTACCTGCGAAGTATCATCAGCTCATTTGTTATTAGACGATTCATTCTTAAGTGAGTACGATACTAATTATAAATTAACTCCTCCACTCAGAAATAAAAAAGACGCATCATATCTCTGCAAAGCTATTCTTAATAATTCTATCGATATTATTTCTTCCTGTCATTATCCGCACGAACTAGAGGCCAAACAAACTGAATTTGATTTTGCATCTTTTGGAATGATAAATCTTCAAACATCTTATTCACTCGTAAATGAAGCACTTCCTGAGGATAACTTAAAGCAAGAATCCATTATTAGAGCAATGGCCATCAATCCGAGAAAAATATTGCGATTGGATGTCCCAACAATAAATATTGATGCAGAGGCAAATCTTACCTGCTTCTCTCCTTCATTAGAATGGGTAATGGATCAAAATTGCAATAAAAGCAAATCGATGAATTCACCCTTCATGAACAGAACCATGAAAGGAAAAGCGGTTGCAATAGTGAAGGGAAACAAAATGAAATCTTTGCTATAGTAATTTCTCTTCTAGATCTTTAACATAGTTCTGAATCCTCGAGCAGCATAATACGATTGAGCGCCATTGTGATAGATGAATACAGTGCCATAACGATTGTCGCCAAAAATTGCTCCTCCTTTTGATCGGATTGATTCAGGAGTTTGAAGCCAACTCGATGTTTTGGTGTCAATCGATTCAATGTTTTGAAGTAAAATATACGTTTGATCATCCATTAATAAAGTTCCCATTTTTTTCGACATACCCATAGCGGAAGCCTTTGGCTTATGCTCTTTACGTTCATTAAGCGCAACATCGTCATAACATATACTTCGTCTTTTACTTGGTGATTCTTTAGAGCAATCCGCAATTAAATATTGGTCATTTTCTTTATCGTAGCCAATGACGTCTGGTTCGCCTCCACTCTCTTCCATTTGATTTAATGACCATAGGTTTGCCTCATTTGCATTTAATCGATCTTCAATCGTTTCCCACTCAATTCCTTTGTGTCGATGTTTGTTTAATGAAAATCTTTGCTTTATAATAGCGAACAACTTTTTTTTATCTGATGGGTTTAATGAATGTTTTTGTTTCATTTAATTATGATTTAATTGTAATAACAAGTTTCATGTTTTTATAATACTTAATGAATTTACAAATATTAATATTTGTACTTCAAATTATTTATCCAGGTGAATTGTTTGTGAATAGTTTATTTGAAATTGAAATATTTAATTGAGAAATATATTTTTGTGCTGCCTTTCACAGACATCTGACATCATGCTCTATTATGGGGCCACTTTTGTATTGGTCTAATCTTAAATTTTAATTATATGACAAAACGATTGCTTACATTAATTCTATCCGCTTGCTTGTTGCTCTCCTTTGGGAGTTCAAGTGCACAAGAAGACACGACTAAAGCCTGGACAAAAAGCGGAGTTTTCGGACTAAATTTTTCTCAATCTTCTTTTTCTAATTGGGCCGCTGGAGGTGAAAACTCAGTAGCTTTAAATAGCTTGTTTATTGGAGGTGCACATTATAAGAAGAATAAAATGATTTGGGAAAACGATTTGGAACTTGCCTTTGGTGAGATTTACCAAAAAAGTACCGATTGGAGAAAAAGTGATGACAAGATTGCATTCTCTTCAAAAGTTGGATACAAAGCTTTTAAAGATTGGTATTATGCAGCTATTCTTGGATTCAAAACACAGTTTGCAAAAGGCTATAATTATCCGAATGATAGCATTGCAATTTCAAATTTTCTAGCTCCGGCTTACCTAAATTTTGGTCTTGGTTTGGATTACAAGCCGAACGATAACTTTAGTTGCTTAATTGCTCCAGCCAATCTAAGATTGATCATTGTTAATGATCAAGATTTAGCTGATGTTGGCGCTTATGGTGTGGACCCTGCTGAATATGATGGCAATAACAATATTGTAAAAAAGGGAGAAAAGACACGTACCGAGATTGGTGGATTAATTCGCATTCAGTATGCTAAAGATTTGCTTGAGAATGTTGCCTTAAAAACAAAGCTCGAGTTGTTTAGTAATTACATTGAAGAGCCGCAAAATATCGATGTATTGTGGGATGTACTATTAAGCTTTAAAGTAAATCAGTACATCAATGCCACCTTGAATACTTCATTAATTTATGACGACAACACATTAGTTGCCATTGATGATAATGGAGATGATGTTCCAGATAGAGCCGCACCACGAACTCAGTTCAAAGAAGTATTTGGACTAGGATTTTCATATAAATTTTAATTATTTTTAAACTACTAACCCTTAAAATAAAACACTATGGGATTTATCAAAGAATTTAAAGATTTTGCCATGCGTGGCAATGTAATGGACATGGCCATTGGTATCATTATTGGTGGCGCATTCGGTAAGATTGTTAGCTCATTGGTTAGCGATGTCATTATGCCTCCTATCGGATTAGCAGTTGGCGGAGTTAATTTTAGCGAGTTGAAGACAACACTCCGAGAAGCAAGCGAAGGTGTTGAAGCTGTAACAATCAATTATGGTACATTCCTTCAAACTACTTTTGACTTCGTAATTATTGCTTTGGCTATTTTTATGGTTATTAAAGCAATGAACAACATGAAAAAGAAAGAAGAAGAAGCACCAGCCGCTCCACCAGAGCCTAGTAAAGAGGAAAAGCTCTTAACAGAAATAAGAGACTTACTTAAGAAGTAAAAAAAAGCCCCGCTCATCAAGCGGGGCTTTTTAATTTAAGTTATTCTAATTATTTAACTACAACGAGTCTATCGGAGTAAACATCATTACCGTGACTTAATCGAACAACATATATTCCTTTTTCTAATTGATCTACACTTAAGTTGTAAGATCCTTTACCGGCAGAAATAGAACCCAGATTATGCTGTTGAATCAATCGTCCTTGTAAATCGAAAACCTCAAGCTTTGTTTCGGCAGTTCTAGTAAACATATATTGTACAGAAGCTACAACAGTACTTGGGTTAGGATAAACCTTCATGTCGCCATTGGCATCCAACTCTTCAACACTTGTCGTTCCAGAACCAACATAAGCATTGATCATCACATCTTCAATCTCACGATATCTATAGATCGCCCATGTTGAACCTAAGATCTCATAAGTTCTGTTTGAGAATGGTGCAGTTTGATCCTGACCAATTGATATGTCAGCACCTCCCATCATCCAAGCAACGTAAACACTTCCACTAGTAATTGGAATTTGGTTTGGAAGAATTGCATTATACCATGCCCCACCCGCTGGAGGAGCTACGTTTCCAACAAACTGTGAGTCAAGCAATACTCCAGGGCCTCCATTCGGTCCACTATCATCGAATACCAAAAAGTAAAAACCAGGTGATGTTGCATTGGACACGATATAGGCTCTTAGCTCATTCAGATTACACGGATAGAATGGTGGTACAACTTCAATACCAACACCACCACCTCCTCCATTCCAAGATAGACCAGCACCTTCGCTACTTCCATCGTCATAGCTCAACAAAATATTGTTTGCAGTTGTATCTACAACACGGAGTTCCATAGTTTTAGAATTATTGCTGGGCGTTTGGTCCAATGCACCAAGTTGAGTTGTAGTGGTGAAAGTGTAAGTACCAGCAGCAGTAGGATTAAATGTTGTAGCATGCGATATGTCTTGCGTTTGTCCGGCTGTTAGTGCCATAGTCTGAACAGTGCTGGTAGCAACTACCACATTTGAAGAATTTCTAATCTGACTGGTAACGTTAAAAGGATTTAACGCGGTATTGCCTGAATTGGCAACACGAGTATTCATCGAATAAGCCGAACCATCTTTTGCAATAAAACGAGCACCTGTTTCAGGATTATCATTGTAAAGGGTAGCCGCATCATTTACCTGAAATGATGTAGAAGCCGGGTAATAGAATTTTATAGCATAATTAACTGGCGGATAGATGTTATAAGAATGTTGTAAACCGATGTTTCCTGAATTATTTTCAATTCCAATGGAAACAAAGTTTGCAGTACTTGCCGAAGCGCCCTGTTGTACTAAATATTGAAAAGTTATAGAGCTGTCTACAGCACTAAGAATAATTTGGAAAGAATTATCACCAGAGTAGCCTGGCGCATTGGGACTCCAAAAAGGAACATTAATCCATGAAACAACCAAAGTGTCGTTTCCCGGACTGGTCCAATATTTACATGAAGCTGAGATGGCGTTGGAGAAAAACAAATCAGTAGCCATTGGAGCAATCACGTTTTGAGGAAGTGCCGGAGACGGCATGTTTGGGAATGGATGCGAAATTTGTCCGTTGTTAAACAACAAATAACCATTCGATCCGATATAGAATAATGTGTTATCGTACCAATAGTAGTGAAATGGAAATCCGATGGTAAATGGTCCAACCGTATTGTCGTCCGCCAAATTGCTTACATCAACGGCATTGGGCATTGTAGTGAGATCGATCCAACCGGCAGTAGGGCCATTGGGATCATTGCTGTCACGCCATACGTAACCAAAGGCATCAGGCCCGCCAGTGGTTTGAGCATAGGTGCTCAAGGTAAATGCAAATAAAATCGCACAAAGAGTAAATAGTTTTTTCATGATATTTTGGTTTTTGGTTTATTCTGAATATCAAATATACGTAAACAATAAATGATAAAAAATAAAGCCGTTGAAAATAAGTTTATCAACGGCTTCACCTGCTTAATAATAACTGCTGAGAGTTACTTTATAATATTGAATTTAATCGATCGATTAATTTGTTCTCCTTTAATAGTGATTAAATAAATTCCTGTTGCATAAGAATCAACATTCAATTTAATAACAGATTCACTTTCATTGGAGATATTTTGTGAATATACAATTTGTCCAATACTATTGATCATATTTAATTTCAAATCACCTGTTCTATTTTTGTTTGAAATTTGAATAAAGGCCGTTTCGTTTGCGGGATTTGGATAGATATTCAATGAAATAGGCCCATCACTCTCATTCAAACCTGTACTTAATTGATCATAAAGTATTAAATCATCAATTGCAGCTTCTATTAGCGATCCACTAGGATTTTGACCGGGATCGGGAATGTCTTCTGCTACAAATCGAATTTTAACGTTTGCGGTTGGTGTTACATAATCGGCTACTCTAAATGCATAAAATCTCCAACTATGATCAGGTGTATGGGTATTCTCAACAGGCACCCAAGTTGATCCATTATTAGAAATCAATACTTTCCAGGCATCTTTTTTAGGATTTGCACCTTGATCATTGGTATACCAACGATAGAATGAGAAAGCGGGATTGGTGTAAGAGCTTAAATCATAAACTGGTGATTCAAGTGTAGTAGTTCCTCCATCCACATCGTTGGTTCCTGCCGGGTCATTGGCACTTGTTGCATTACCAGTTAAGGCACAGAATAATCCTCCAGATGTTACCTGTGTACCGGTTTGTACTTGCGAACTTGGTACTCCAGCTGTCAGATAGGATGCAATCGGAATATCAATGGTCCACAATCCGGTGGTGGCATTATCAGAAGGTATTCCTGTGGTCCATGAACCAAAAGTAAAATCAAAATCCTCATTTGAAATATCGGTATAGTCGATCAACATAAAATAAGGAATATTAGGATCTGTAGCAGCATCAGCTGCAAGTGGAATTACATTTTTAACTGCACCCGTAGTGTCTTCTAATCCTAAATAATAACTAACAAGTGTTCCTGGTGCTTGAGCAGGTATCAACCCTTGGTAGTTATTTCCTGATGTATTGGTCATGGTAATATAGTTCCATGCTCCTGTATTCACTTTATAATAACATCTAACACCATTAAGAATAGCTGGCAAAAACAAATTGGTTACAGTAGCATTAATAGTAATTGGTGTTGCAGCATGCAATTGCATAGGTGTATGGTTAATTTGAGCGGTAGTAATTAATGTAATTCCGTGCATGTCAAATGCAGTTAAAATCGCAATCATGTTAGGAGTTCCATTTGAAAGGTTCCCATCGTTATCGTCTTGTGTTAATGCCTCCAATAATATATCAGTGAATAAAACTCCTTCACTCCCTGTTGGTCCGGTTAATCCTGCATCATACGTAGCAGTAAACAACTCCATCATTCCTTGAACATCATTAATGATCTGACCATAATCCCACCAACAACCTGCAATAATCTCTCCATCGGCATGAACTTCTCCTACTAGATCTTGTGGATAGACTTTAATATTTTGATCATATCTTCTAACAAATCCATTTGGATTGTTTTGAAAGAAACCAATTCCTAAAATCGGACTTTCTGTAATTCCGAGTGCCCAAATATCGGCATAGCCTTCATGCATGGCTCCATTGTTCCAATTTGCTCCTACTGATTGATAATACTTATCGTTGATGCCATGTCCGTATTCATGATAAACCACATCTGCTACATAGGATGTTGGATTGCATCCACCCCCAGCATTAAAAAAGTTTATCGAAGAGCCGTTATAGAATGCGTTGCAAGATCCACTTACATCAATATTAGTTGGTAAAGGATAGTCCAAGCCTGTAAATGATCCAAAAAATCCTTTCATATAATCATGTACCACTCCAACAGCATGAAAAGCACTTAACTCTTTATCGTTTGCGTTTGCATTAAACGATATGGCATTTTGCCCGGGATTAATAGTAGTTGTAAAAACCGGTGTAGAATTGTTTGTTTGAATTTTTGACCACTTACCCTCCAATGAAAACGTAGCACTTGTAGGAGTTGTAAACGGTAAGTTTAACAAACCGTTTACATCAGTAAAATAATTCACACTGTTAGCTGTAACTTTTACATGAGCTAAAGGATTAGTGCTGATTGGACTATAAGGATTGGTTAAATAATAAGTGCCTGTAAGTGTAATGTCGGTATTGGCATTAGGGGGACCACAATGATATACCTGATTTTGACGATAAAGAATCTCACCTGTATTGGCATCCACCAAAGTGTAGTACTTCGCTGGTATGTTTTCAGGACTCAAGTTTTCAATTACAAATTCATAAACCAATTTATAATCATATTTTCTGTAAGCCGGAACAGGAAGAATTTTTAAATCGCCACCACTACTTTTATTGATATAGGGTACATTGTTCTGAGCAAAAGTCAACGCTTGAGCTGAAGTTAATCCGGGTGTTGCATCAATTGCTATATTGTATGCTTGAATGCCAAATAACATAACTTCGTTTTGCTTCGTCATTTTAACATACACATCGCTCCACAGCACTTCAAGGCCTTTATGATTTTGGGTATAATGAACAAAATTGTACTTAGAACCATGAATCACACTACGAAGTGTAAGCTCACTCTTTGGAAAAGAAAACATGCTCAATTCATTTTGTATAAAAGCATCGGCAATATGCTCAGCTCCACCACTTACATTCATGAAATAAGGTTGCCCTGCAGCTCTATGAGGTAAAGAAGATGATTCATCAAACTGTACGTACCAATTACCAAATTTTGAAGTGAAACTTTGCCATGAGGCACTTTCTCTCAGCAATTGCTGAAAATACAGATCAGGCAACTGTTTTGGGTTTTTTATATGTGTAACGTTTAATGCATCATCATGGAAATGCAAATTTCCGTCTGCAAGAACTGGCATGATAAAGAATAAGACCAGAATTGTTAAAATGGAAAATCTTTTCATAGTTAAATGGTTTAGTTAAAACAAATATAGATTAAAACAAATATAGATTTATATTGAATTAAAGAAAATGTACAAGTTAAGTGCTTTGTGAAATAACTAGAATTCTTTGATTAGTACAGTTTTACAACAAACGATAGATCATTTGGTTCAACATTCTATACTTAACGAGTCGAAAGCACATTCAATATTGATCGGCAAAGACGCATTTATTTCTTTATGAAGGCCCATTTGATGACTCATATGAATTAAAAAACCCTTTTCCGGGTCGAGTTCTTTCAATATTTCAACAGCATCATTTAAGGTGAAATGAGAAATATGCTTCTCCTTTCTGAGGGCATTTATCACCACTACTTTCGATCCTCGTATCTGATCCATACTATTCCGATCAATTTGATTCGCATCGGTTATATATGTAAAATCCTTCATTCTAAACGCAAGCACGGGAAGCTTATAATGAAAAACCTCTATGGGTAAAAAGGGAATATCGCCTACCGAAAAAGTATTGTTCTTCGCAATAGTTTTCATTTCTATTTCTGGCACACCAGGATATTTTTCTTCTTCAAATATGTAGGGGAATTCTCTTTGTAAAGCGCGCTGCACTTGTTGAGATGCATATACATTTATCTTTTTTTTCTGAACAAAGTTAAATGCTCTTATATCATCCATTCCCGCGACATGATCTTTGTGTTCATGGGTAAAGACTAAGCCATCCAGTTTAGTAACTTTTGCTCTTAACATTTGCTGTCTAAAATCAGGACCGGAATCAATGACCGCTGTTGATGTTTCGGATTGAATCAACATGGAGCAACGCAAACGTTTATCTTTTTCATCTGTTGATTGGCAGATGGAACACTTGCAACCAATAACCGGAATGCCTTGAGAAGTTCCGGTGCCTAAAAAAGTAAACTTCAGTTTATTGGTCATTTAATTCTGGTAATATCCAGTCGTTCGCACCGGTTTTATTTGTTTTTAATTTTGTCCAATCGGTCGAAAAATCTACGATTGCTTGCTGACTACGACCGTTCAAGCCATTGCTCATTTCAACACGTATTATAGGATTGCTCGCACCCTTACTTCTAAAATATGCTTCTAACTTCTTAACAAACTGATGCATCACTAAGGGGTTTAACTTGGCATCATTCCATTGAGTAATATTTAGAAATCCTTGAGGTTGAATTCTAACCTCATTCGGTTGATCATCGGCTTTGGCGAAAATCTTTACATCTGTTGCTTTAGTTCTCAATTTCATCCTCCAGGCAAATTGAAAGCCTATCCCTGTCCAATCTACGTCTCCCTTTATTGCATGATGACGCAATGGAAAGAAACACTGAAATACTATAAACATAGATAAGAGCATGATGCCCATAGGCTTCAAATCGTTTGTACCCTTGCTGTCATTTATTGTTTTTTTCGCTTTACCCAAGTGCCTTGATCGCAATGCAGATAAAGTTTCAGCAGGTACGAATAAACAGTTAGCCATGATCATAAAAAACGGGAATACTCCAATATCACCAGATTCGCCAAAATTGAAGATGAAATGATTTG
>Ga0209605_1003370_pt1 | contig 14080 bp, 5 predicted proteins | sample AD_UKC035_MetaG_FD_184408 | JGI IMG/M metagenome (GOLD analysis project Ga0209605, IMG submission 184408) | Active sludge microbial communities of municipal wastewater-treating anaerobic digesters from USA - AD_UKC035_MetaG (SPAdes) (version 2) | ecosystem: Engineered > Bioreactor > Anaerobic >...
CCGCCGCATGGGATTAACCATCCGCCCGCCGCACATCAACCACGCCGCCCGCGAGTTCAGCGTCCAATACTTAGACGGCAGTCCTGTACTCTTCATGGGTCTCGAGCAGGTCAAAGATTTGACCCGCCGCACCCAGGCTGCCATTCTAAGCCGCCGTCCCTTCCATTCCTGCGCCGATTTCCTGGCCCGCGTAGACCCCCGCCCGCTAGAAGCCGAAAACCTGGTCAAAGTGGGCGCCTTGGCAGGGCTGGGCACCATCCCTGCCCTCCTGCACCAGGTTCAAGCCGGCTGGCTGAGCGGCCAACTGCCGCTCTTCGCAACGATAGATGACTCTGCTGAATGGGATCTGCCCCAGCAAGTTGCTGCTCAAGAAGAACTCCTCGGCGCCAGCGTGGTAGCCCATCCCCTCGAGCTGGCTGCCTCAGCCATCGCATCAGCCTCTGCCCTGAGCACCCTCGAGGCTGCCGCCCGCCCTGGGCAGAGCGTGCGCCTGGCGGGCATGCGCCAGACCTGGCGCCGCAGCCGCACCACCTCCGGCGACCCGGTTTATTTCATGGCCCTTGAAGACCTGGAGGGCATGCTGGACGTGGTCATTACTTCCACCGTCTACCGGCAGTCTCGCTCCGCCCTCTCTACCCCCGGTCCGTACATCATCGAGGGCCTGGTCGAACAAGGCCGCGATCAAGGCGAACCCTTCCTCCGCGCCGAACGCATCTGGTCCGCCAGCTAGCCGCGGCAGTGCCCCTCGGGGAACAAAATGCCACCCCACCACGTTCTTAAAACAGGAGCAAAGTGCACCCATGAATTTCAGAAGATTGCAGAACAGTTTGATTACGCTGTCACTTCTGTGGGCCCTGGCAGGCTGTGTTGTATCTACCCCGCCATCCACGCAGGAGCATACGCCAACCACCGCCCCGTTTCTGCCCACGCCTACAGCCGAGTTGCCAAACATCCGGCCTCTGACAGGTGGCCTGGTGCTAGAAGAATATCCCCTGCGTCGCGCCCCCACCACTGAGCCGCTCAGCTTTCAACCTGTTCAAGGTACCCAGGCCGATGCGCTCGCTCGCCGTCAGGCTTGGCGCGCAACGCCGTTACCTCACCTCTCCCAATCCATTGATGGTGTGCCTTTCGGCAGTTCCTATCTAGATGCCTCGCTCGTGGTCACGCCCACAGTCACCGAGGCGAGGACTTTTGATAAGCTGGCGGTTCAAGTTCGGCTAGATGGCGAGCCCTTCTACACCCTGCCTGCCGGCGATAGTAGTCCTGTAAGCTCATTGCAGGGCTTATGGGCCTGGGATGAACACTGGGTCCTAGAAGTGGCTTATGTCACCGTCACCATCAGTGCAGAGAATGTGGCCACCAGCCAGGTTGAAGGCCAATTGGTGCAAGATGGTATTTTGTTGAACGAGAGCCTTGGATACACAGAGGTTTTTGGCTTCCAGTTACTACACAACCAGCCTTTTTACTTCTTCCAGCAGGCCGGGCAGTTGGGACTATCTTACGCCGGGCAAGTCGCACACCTTGACTACACGCATATCCTGCACTACGGCTGCTGCAGTGCCGGAGTACTGAATCCCCTGTCAGCCCAAGATATGGTCGCATTTTTTGCCCGCCAGGACGAATCCTGGTATTACGTTGAAATCGGTGTATTCGAATGAGCGTTTCAGCCCGCAAGCGCATGCTCATCGCCGCCACGGCCATTGCTGCCATCTTCCTGGCCTTGTGGGCTTATCTCTTTTCTGGGCTTCCTGACCCCGCCAGCCTGGAAGAGTATTTTTACGCCCCCAGCATCCGCATCGAAGACCGCTACGGCCGCCTTTTGTACGAATCTTTCCCCGAAGAAGGCGGCCGGCACACCAGTGTGCCGCTCGAAAGCATCCCCCTGGCCTCCAGCAAGGCGACCATTGCCACCGAAGACCAAAACTTTTACCAAAACCCCGGGGTAGATTTTGCCGGCATCTTGCGCGCCTTATGGATCAACTTGCAAGGTGGCGAAACCCTGGCTGGCGGCAGCACCCTCACCCAGCAACTAGCGCGTGACCTGCTGATGACTGACGCAGAACGCACCGAACGCAGCCTGCGCCGTAAGCTGCGAGAAGGCTACCTGGCATGGCAGTTAGCCCGCACCTATAACAAGGAAGAGATCCTGGCCTTCTACCTCAACCAAACCTATTACGGTTCTCTTTCATACGGCGTTGAGGCTGCCTCCCAAACCTACTTTGGCAAGCCCGTCTCAGAGCTGGGCCTGGCCGAATGCGCTTTGCTGGCCGGCCTGCCCCAGGCCCCCGCCCTTTACAGCCCGCTGGTAGATCTGGATGCCGCCGCCGCCCGCCAGGCCGTGGTGTTGGCGTTAATGGAAAAACAAGGCTACATCACCACCGAACAGCAGATCCTGGCTGAAAAACAGCCTCTGGCGCTTGCAGACACCCCATACCCCATGCAGGCCCCGCACTTCTCGCTTTGGGTGCGCGCCCAATTGGACGATCTACTTCCTGCCAGCACGCGCCGCCAATCCGGCGGCCTGGTGGTGCGCACCACGCTCGACCTGGATTGGCAGCGCCTGGCCGAGCGCGCCGTCCAGCAGCAGCTTGCAGACCTGCAAGAAAGCCCCGATGGCCTGGGCCACAATGTCAACAGCGCTGCCCTGGTGGCGCTGGACCCCGCCACCGGCCAGGTACTGGCCATGGTCGGCAGCCCCGATTATTTTGACACGGCCAATGCCGGGGCCATCAACATGGCCCTGGCCCCGCGCCAACCCGGCTCGGCCATCAAACCCATCCTGTACGCCGCCGCTCTCAACCCCGCCGCCGCCCAGCCCTGGACCCCCGCCACCCTCATGCTGGATGTGAGCACCTCCTTTACTACTCACGACGGCAAGGTGTATACCCCCACCAATTATGACGGCCTCGAACACGGGCCCGTTCTCCTTCGCACGGCCCTGGCTTCTTCATTAAATATCCCCGCCGTCTTGACCGCTGACCACGCCGGCCTGGAGGCATTTCTCGACCAGGCCTCACGGCTTGGCATCGCCTCCCTTAACAGCCAGGGCGATTATGATCTATCCCTGGCGCTTGGCGTGGGCCAGGTAAGGCTAATTGAACTCACCGCTGCCTTTGGCGCCTTTGCCAATGGCGGCTACCGCCTGACCCCGCAGGCCATCCTGGAGGTCAGCGATGCGCAAGGCAGCCTCCTGTACGCGCCGCCATCAACCGCCCCACAGCGCGCCCTGGATGCCCGTGTCGCCTGGTTGATCAGCGATATCCTGAGCGATGACAGCGCCCGCGCCCTGGGCTTTGGACCAAACACCGTACTCAATATCGGCCGCCCGGCTGCTGTCAAAACCGGCACCACCACCAACTTTCATGATAACTGGACGGTTGGCTACACGCCCGACCTGGTGGTGGGGGTGTGGGTTGGTAATACCACCCACCAGGCCATGTCAGATGTCACCGGGCTGACCGGCGCCGCACCCATTTGGCACCAATTCATGCGTTCGGTGCTTACCGGCAAACCGGAATTGGAATTTGAGCGCCCTGCCGGATTGATCCGCACCGAGATCTGTGCCCTTTCGGGCCTCTTGCCCACTGAGGCCTGCCCTTACCGGCGTTGGGAATGGTTCATTGAAGGTACCCAACCCACCACATTCGACACGTTTTATCAAACCGTCACCATCGACAGCTCCACCGGTCAACTGGCGAACACCACAACGCCCCGCGAACGCCTGGTAACCGTCTTAGCCCTTGACCTACCTCCGCGCGCCCAACCCTGGGCCCGCTCGCAAGGCCTGACCCTGCTGGCCGATCTGGCAGGCAACGAGACCGCCCCTTCAACCACAGCTGCTCCCCTGCTCATCCTATCGCCTGCCGCCAACAGCATTTACCAGCTCAGCCCCAACCTGCCCGCCGACAGCCAGCGCATCGAACTACAAGCCGCCGGAGAGACCGGGCTTCAGCAAGTTACCTTGTGGGTAGATGACATCGTGATCGCCGCCTTTGAACAGCCCCCCTACCGGGCCTGGTGGACCTTGCAAACCGGCAGCCACCATGTCTATGCGCAAGCAGTCACCGCCTCCGGCGAAACCGTCACCAGCCCCCTAATCCATTTTGATGTAAAATAACCACAGCGTTTGAATTGTAGATTGTCGCGCCTCCTTTTTTCAAAATTGACAGGAGATAGAAAATGCGCAAGATATCAATGCTGTTGATCATTCCCTTATTGGCAGGGATTCTATTGGTTCCTCCTACCCCGGCCATGGCGTACCGTTCGCCGCCCATGATAGGCCTCGAAGGAGGCGGGCCAACGGATGTCGACGCGCTGGAGGCATTCCTGGATGGATTGGTTAATTACCAATTGTCTTCGCAACACATCGCCGGCGCAGTTGTGGCGGTTGTCTTGGATGGCGAAATACTTCTCACCAAGGGCTATGGTTATGCAGATGTAGAACACGAGGTGCCTGTCTCGCCCACCACATCCCTCTTCCGGCCCGGCTCAATCTCCAAGCTCTTCATCTGGACGGCAGTGATGCAATTGGTGGAATGCGGCCAGTTAGACCTAAATACCGACATTAACACCTATTTGGCCAATGCCAGCCCATCCTTTACCATCCCCGATACCTTTCCACAGCCGATCACCCTGGCACACCTAATGACCCATACCCCTGGCTTTGAAGATCAGGGAATGGGCATAATGGCTCGCAGCGCTGATGAAATACTGCCCTTGGGCGAATATCTTGCCACCCACATGCCCCAACGAGTGCGCCCACCCGGTGAGCTTTCGGCCTATTCGAATTACGGCTCCGTATTGGCCGGTTACATTGTCGAACTGGTTTCCGGTATACCATATGAGCAGTATATAGAAGAAAATATCTTCAAGCCGCTGCAAATGACACACAGCACCTTTGCTCAACCCTTGCCAGAGGGCCTATCTGCCAACACAGTCTTGGGCTACCAGTACGCCAACGGCATCTTTGAAGCACAAGATTTCGAGTACATTCAGGCCTCACCGGCTGGAGCATTAAGTGCCAGCGCTGTAGATATGGCTCACTTCATGCTGGCACATCTACAGGGTGGGCAGTACCAGGGCGCACAGATTTTACAGCCAGAAACGGTTACCCAAATGCATACCCGGCAGTTTGCCCACGATCCAGCCGTCAGCGGCTGGGGATATGGTTTCTACGAGACGTTGGCCGGCGAGCTGCGCGGCATCGGTCACGGCGGCGATACGCAACTTTTCCACAGCGAGCTTCTTTTACTGCCCGAGCAACAAATGGGCGTCTTTGTCTCTTACAACAGCGCCGAGGCCAGCCTGGCCGCCACGGAATTTCTTACCGCCTTCATAAACCACTATTTCCAGCCCGAACAATCCTTGCTGCCAGAGCCTTCGGCTGCCGCCCCCCAGACCTACCAACGTTATTTAGGCGCTTACATGGGAGCGCGCAACAACTTCAGCACACCCGAGAAGATCACCGCTTTATTCACCCAGGTAAATGTCTCATTAACCCCTCAAGGCCGCCTGCTGGTACATCTGGCCTTCCCAGGCCAGATGCCCGCGCAGTTTGTAGAAGTGTCTCCGCTGACTTTCGCTCCGGTTGATCCCGCTTCGGCATTGTTTGGACGAATGGTCTTCCGAGAAGATGAGCAGGGCAATATTACCCATCTGTTTTTCGAAAACTTTCCCACTTCGGCCTATGTGCGCCTACCCTGGTATGCCGGCACCAACTTTAACCTTGCCGTATTGGCCCTGTGCATGGTTCTGTTCAGTACGGTGATCGCCTTAGGGCCGGCAGTTGCATGGATTAACCGCCGCCTGGATATCCAGCACAGCCGGGCAGAAATCCTGGCGCGGCGGCTTGCGTGGGTTATATGCCTGCTCAACATGATCTTTTTGCCCACCCTTTTTCTCGTTCTGAGCAGTCCTGAAATAATGTTCGGGGACACCTCCGCCGTCAAGCTATTGTTGTTGCTGCCCTGGCTCCTGGCGGCGCTAACCGCCGCTCTGGTGGTCTTTGTTATCCTGGCATGGAGCGGGGTATGGAACCCGGGACGCAAGCCCTACTGGAACCTGTTGGGGCGGCTGCACTTCACCCTGCTGGCATTTGCGGCGCTTTTCTTTGTATGGTGGATGGCATATTGGGGCATTCTGGCATAACAAAAGGGAGCGATGGCCTCAGGTACATTGGGCATCGCTCCCTAAAAACCATGCTAGATTTGATCTCAGCCTAAGGTTTTACTTCGAACAGGCTGCCAGCCGCCCGTCCATAGACTTCGGGGAAGTAAAACTCCTGTGCGGTGGTCGGGATGACCCTGAAGGTACCCACCGTACTGGCGCGTGCCAGGTACGTGTACACATAAGTACCCGCCGGCAGGTCGGTCGCCGAGAGCACCAATCCTTCGTCTCGGAACTCAGCATGGTTGAAATACCACCAACCCCAGCCGCGGTAGACCAGGTCTTCCCACTGGTAGGTTTCAGGCTGCACCCCTTGCGGACTGGTTAACAGCGATTGATCAACCGCCTCCAGGCCTGCTGGTAATGGATCATGGATCACCACGTAGTGCAGATCATGCGGCGCTACGATGGTCAACCGCACCAACAGCAGGTCGCCCTGGGCCGCCTGAGTAACGGGCGTAGAGGTGTCATCCACCGGGTAATAACTGCGCGCCACGATCACACCGCGCTCCAGGGGCTCCAGCTCTTCGACAGGCAAGTACACCTTGAGGTGCGCCGTATAGTACAGATTACCCGTGCCGTCACTGCGGGCAATCGCCAGACGGTTGGCCTCATCTGCCAGCAGATCGGTGATGGCGATGCGCATCTCCTGCGTTGAGCGCAGCGAATCGGCGTTTGCCAATCCGCCCCCTAGCTGCTCCCCATTCAGCGCCACCCCGTACTCATAGTCTGCCTGCAGTTCGCCGCTGGCTACCATCCAACGCGTCAGCGCCATCAACGTCCAGGCCGTCTCTTGCGTTGACCACCAATGCCCGTCGGTGCGGTTGCTCATCAACCAGCGCACCGCATTGGCATTGATTGGGTTTTGCGCATCCATCCGGCTGAGGGTAGAGAGCACGATCGCCGTGGTACGCGTATCCGTGTTCCAGTTCCAGTAATCGTCTTCATCTTCTTCCCAGTGTGCCCCAGTGGCAGAAAGGACCGCCGCACTGTTCAAGTCCGAAAGCAAGGTCGCCACGCGCGTATCTTCGGCCTCGCTGTCATAGAACACCTCAGCCAACAATGCCCGCGCATACAGATCCATCGCCTGGCGCTGCTCATAAAGCTTGCCGGCTGTGCTCAGATCAGGCTGCCCGGAGCGCGTCAGCACATACAACAAGAAAGCCTGGCGGTTCAGCTCAAAGGGCGGGGCCAAGCGCGTCAGCGGCTTGATGTTGTCCTCCAAAAAGCCCAGCGCGTCTCCCAGCACCACCCCACTGATCGGGTACCCTGCCTCTTGGGCTTCAGCCAGGCCCAACACCACGTAAGCCGTGGTCAGGGTATTACTCTCCTGGTTGCTCCACCAGCCCCATCCGCCATCTGGATTCTGCCAGTTATACAAGCGCTGCAAGGTAGTGCTCACCCGTTCGTTCAGGTCGGCCTCCAGTTGTGGATCGTCAATCCCTGCTTCTTGCAGCGCGCGCAGGGTCAAGATGTTGGGTAAGAAGCGTGAAATGGTCTGCTCAACGCACTCATACGGATAATCTTCCAAATACTTCAAGCCATCCGTCATCCCGGCTGCCAACGAGGGTGAGATGCGGATCACCAGCTCGCCTTGTGAGATGGTGAACTCGTCTGGCAAGACAATCGCCTCCACCAGCGTACCGCCCTCCAACATCTGCCCCGAAGTACCCACCGTTTCTGGAGCTTCGTAGCGATATACAGGGATGCCCTGGTCGTCCAGGGTGCCCAGGGTCGGGCGGCTGGCGTCGTTGTATTGGCCCGCAGATGCGCTAAAGACCAGGTCCACGCGCTCTACATCTTCTAAGACCGTAACGTTCCAGGTGACATATGCTTGCTGTCCGGCTGCAACTTCTATGGTTTGGTCGGCCTTTCCTTCCAGGCTGATCCCGTCCCCATTCAAGGTTACGTCCACGTTCAAATCTTTAGCAGTGTTGTTGTGGACGGCAGCCCCCAGGAGCACCTCGTCGCCAACCACGAAGAAGCGCGGCGTCTGAGGCCGCACCAATAGCGGCTTGGTGCTGACCAGGTCCACGCTGGCCTGGCCTACCAATGTATCGACGGTGACGGCGCGTGCGTCCATGCGCCAGGTGGTCAGGTTATCGGGCAGGGTCACGGTTACTGTGGCCTGTCCATCTTCACCGGTGACCAGGTGTGCCTCCCAATAAGCTGTGTCGGGGAAGTCTTGCCGCACCTCAATCACACCGTATTCGTCGCTGCCCTTGCCGCCCCCGCTGCCCGCTGGCATGCTTTCCTCGGCCCGGTCGGCCAACTCCATGTTGTAGTATTCGACGTTATACACCAACGGCATCGAAGTCCAAACTTGTAGACCGCGCCGGTCATAGAAGGCATCCAGGATTGGCACACTGTTGGCCGGGCTGAGCGAAAGCGTCGCCAGGTCGCTCAGAGAAAGCGAAACCTCTGCGCGCACAGGCTTACCGCTACCATCGCTGGTGCGCACCGTATAGGTTACCTCATCTCCGGGCCCGGCTTGTTCACGGTCGGGCGTCACCTCAACCGTCAATGCCTGGTTGCTGGCATCCACCTTGATCTCTGCCAACCCTACCCTGAAATCTGGCCGCGGGCTGGTTTCGTCTACCCCTTTGATGATCGTGATGAACAGGTATACGTTAGGGGCCATATCCGGTGTGATGGGCAGTTCGTAGATCATGCTGTTACTGGTCAGCAGGATCACCTCGTGCGAGCGGACATGGCCGCGCTCTACCGTCACCAACGCATAGGCCTGGCCCTGGAAGGGCGAAGCGATCAGCACCTCGGCCGTGTCACCCGCCATGTAAGCAGTCTTATCTGTGATCAGCTCAAATCCATGATCATTGCCCTGTCTCCAGGGAACATACTCTTCGCCCGCCACCCACATATAAGTAGATGCCCGGCCCTCGTTTCCATCCGCATCCAACGCCGTGACCTTCAGGCGGTAAACACCACCGTTGGGCGGCGTAAAGTTGACCGCGGCTTTGCCGTTCTCGTCCATCACCACCTGCTCAAAAGCCGCCACCGGGATCTCCTCAACCGAGGTTTCCCATACGATACGCCCCTGTGCATCCTGCGATTGGACGCTGTACCAACGCCGCTCCACGATCTCAACGCTGGCCTCTTGCCCTGGCCGCAGAACGCCATCCCAATCAACTGCCGCCAGCTCAAAGGTCTGTTCTTCACCTGCGGTGCCGACGTAGCGCTGAGGCCGCGCCCCCAGGTAAACAGCGCTGCGGTGCACCACCAGCTCATCCCGCCCGCTGACCGAAGTACCCGCCAGGTCTGTGACCGTGGCCTCAAAGGTAAGTTTGCGGGCGTTCCCATCCTGGCTCAGGTCTGCCGGCAATTCGACCACCAGCTTGCCATCTGCCCCGATGCGCCCATCTCCTTCCGCGATCACTTCGCTGCCCGGAGCGCCGTAATAATCATAGTAGTAATACCCATAATCCGACTCGCGGTAGGTGAAGTCATAACTCGACAGCTCAGGCGGGGGAACAAAGTAGTAATCATCTGCCAGCAGCACCCAATGCACATCGGCGTCTGCTACCGCCCCGCCAGAGTAATAAGTGGCCTGGATAGCAGCCGCAAAGCTTTCGCCGGGCAGCAAGTTTGGTGGGGCCGCGTCTACGTTCACCTGGAACTCAGGTTTGCGGTATTCGGCCACGTTGAAAGAGACCGAACTGATCAACGAGCCATCAGCCGGGAAGTACACATAAGCATTGTATGCCCCCAAAGCAGCCGCCGTATCCAACAACAGCACACCATCGAAAGTGCCAAATTCAGATAGGGGTAGCTTCTCTTCATACACCGCGCCTTCGTAACCTTCGATCAGCACGCGCACTTCCTTGCCGTCCGGCAGGCTGTAATCCAGGTCATCGTCGGCGCGCAAGACGCCTTTGAAGTAGACCGGCTGCCCAGGGCGGTAAATTGGGCGTTCCGTATAGATGTAGCTAACAAAGTTCTGGTTGACACCGTAGTAGTCATTCCAGATCCCATAGTCGTACAGGGATACATCGCTGTCCCAATTGCTGGCAGCCAGGCCAAAAGCCGGGCTTTCCTCACCGGTTGCAACATAGATCGTGTGATAAGTGTAAAAATCTTCCGCTTGAGCACTCGAAAAAACGATATCTTCTATGTAAAGCAGGCCGTACTCGTCGGTCACGCCTCTGCCGATGGGCGCCAGGTTCTCATCAAACAAGGTCAGCGGCACCCCGGCGATCGGGGCACCATCTTCCAAGCCGGTCACCCACATCAAGGCCTCTTCAGTGGTGGTCTTTAATGTGATGTTGGCATCGGCCACGATCAAAACGCGCGAATCATTATACAAAGAAGAGTAACGCGGCACCTCTGGTGTACGAATGCCCAAGAAATAGATCCCAGGCGACAAGGCGCCCCCATCGCTACCGGTCATGGTAAAACTGCTCAACGCCCTCTCGTTCAAGGCCGCCGTGCTCGTCACGCGCTTTGACCAGACCAGGTCATAACTGGAGGGGTCAAAATCCCAGCGGTTGATCACACCGGTATCCATCTTCAAGAAGGTGTCTACAGAAAGCTGGTAAAGCTCAAGATCAAGGGTGCGGATGTTGCGATAACTCGCATAGAATTCCTGCGGCCCGCCTGAACGGTATAAGACCGTACCGCCCGGCAATTGCAGGTATGCCGAGGGCTCATAAGCCGCAGTGGTGAAGCTCAGCACCGTTTCCGTCCGGATCTCAGCACCGTAAACATCCTTCATCCCCGGTAGGATACGCACCTCATACGTGGTAGAGGGCTGCATGCCATATAAGTAATACCCCCAGCTCCAGTCATCATAATATGCATCGCCGTACCACCAGCCGCTGCCCGGTTCAAGAGCCGGTTCAAAGACGACCTTATCCTTCAGGCTGTTGAGATCCATGGGCGAAGCAAAGCGGATGTAGAACTCGCCGGTATAATAGGCCTGCCGGTCTCCATCTGCGGGGGTTGTATAAGCCACCCCTGGCAGAGAAATCGTGTAGAAATTCCAATCCAGGCCAGAGCGCAGGCTGCCCCCGTCCGCCGATTTGGCATCGATCCCCACGCTCAACATATAGCCGGTCTCATAAGACAACCGCTGGGTGGGGGTCAAAACCACTGTGGTAAAGTCTTCGTTCCAGGTGAATTCCAGCGGTGCAGGCTCACCATTGCTGCTCACAATGCTCGTCGCGCTTTCGGTGCTGGCGGGGTCCATTGGCTGGTAAAAACTGATCGCAAAGGCTTGATCTAAGAGCACGTTGGCGTATCCGTCGACCGGGTTGGTCTCCCACTCTTTACCCACCAGCCAATACAATGCCAAATCTGGAGCCGTGGTCGTGAAGCTCCAGCTTACATCCTCCTCCAGAATTGCCTCGCCTGACATATCTTCTAGCCCGGCGGCAATCTCCACCGTATAGCTTGTATCACCTTTCAGCACCCCTTCAGGATGGAAAGCATATACCGAAGTATTGACCCATTCCCCATCCCCAGCCAGGGCCGGGGTGATTTGCAGCGGGTCGGGCAAGTCAGCCTGGGCTTCGGCAATCACCAATGGCACAACCGGGCGGTTAAAGATCACCGTGATCACAGCGTTGTTCGCCACGTCGGCGGCGCCATCTGCCGGGAAGACCTGCTGCACCGCCAGTGTGCCCACGGTAGAGAATTCCCAATGGAACGGCTGTTCCACCACCAGGCCTTCGGCGCTCTTTGCCTCACCCGATAGACTGGCAACGTAAGTCTGCCCGGTTGCCAGCGGCTCTAAAGCTGTAAAGCGGACGGTACGTTCGTCAATCCAGGTCACATTGCCCGCCACCGGCTCCCCATCCCAATCCAGCACTTGCAAAGCCGCCCCGGTTGCCGCCTTATCCATGGCCTGGTCAAATTTAAGTTCAAGGCTGCCGTCCAGCGGCAGTTCTTGCCCAGGTGCTGGCTCTTGGCTCACCACCTGCGGCGGCAGCGGCGCGCCAGGATCAACCGCTGGCAAGCCGGGCATGGTTGCGGTGGGCACGGGTGTGGGCGCGCTTGTCGCAGCCAGCCGGGTTGCGACGGTAGGTGTTTGCCGTCCACAACTTGCGCTGGCATAAGCAGCCAGGAACAACAACACCAACATCCCGCTCACACGCACAAGATTCCAGGCCATTGACCGTTGGGTTCGATTGTTCAGATTCATAAGTCACTCCTCATGGGATCACATGCATTTAAAACGCTGGGGCAGCGACGAAAGTTCCCGCCCCACATCATGGCAGTCAAGGCCGTGGGATGCCGGCGATCTCCTCAATTTCCGGCATCCCACAGCCTCTTTCGCACTCAGATTCCCAGGCGCGCCAACAAATCTACTAACTGCCCCATGCTCCAGGTCAAATCAGGATGGCTGACTTCGAACTGCTTGATCGCTTGCGTAAGTCGGCCTGTTAACGAGCGGTGCACTTCAGCATCAGACGACTGCCCCAACAAGCGTTGAATATCCTGCTGCAAATGAACCAACATCTGCCGCGCTTCTTCGTCTACATCCTGAGCTTCATCAATCTCGGCATGCAGTTCGGTTAGTTTCTGCTGAAGATTCTTATCCATAGCGCCTCCAATCTTAACGCCTTGCAATCGGCAAGTAGATCCGATATCGATCCGATATCAAAATCTGGTAAGAAACCTCGCTGCCAATCACCCGCCCATCCAGGTGTTGTATGCGCAAATAGACAACGTCATCGCGATCAGAAACCCATTCCAACACCATGAACTCGCCAAAGTGGTCCGGCGTGGCCTCAGCCAGCAAAGTTTCGCCATCGCTGGCATACAGGCTGATGATCGCTGCCGTAGCAGGTACTCCGGGTATGCCCTGCACCAGGTAACGCACCTCAGATTGGGCAGTGAAGGTGATCCAATCCTCGTCATCCATGGCATCTGCTTGCAGCGGATTACAGAAGTTGTGCCATTGACCGGCATCATTGATCTGGATGCCCACAGCCGTCGCCGGGTCATTATCGCCTCCGGCCGCGTCGTACGCATCCATCTCGGCACACAAAGCCTCTACGCCGGGAATGCTGGTCACAGCCTCGGCCGCGGTCGGGTATGCCTCGGTATTGCCGGCATAATCGACGCTCCGGATGCGGAATTCATACGTATGCCCGGGTTCACCGATATACCAGGCCTGCTCAATGTAGCCCGAGATGGGCTCTGGCGAAACGTAATCCGTCCAGGCGCCATCGTCAATGCGCTGCTGGATTTCATAATAAGCGATCCCCGCCAGGTTATCACTGCCGGCCCAGGTTATCTGGAAGGCCGTGCTGGCCTGGGTGGCAGCCAGCGCCTCCAGCGAAGATTCTGGCGCCGTCTTATCAATCACCAGGTTCCAGGATCCGGCTACAACCGCGTTGCCAGCCATATCATAGGCTTTTACATAGATTGCCGCGTCGCCACCCTCCGCCTGCCCGGCAGGATCATAGTCAGCCGACCAGCCATCGGTTCCATCCCAATCGGTAGCCGCCAGGGTCCAAACCCCTGCCAGCCAATCGACCGGATGCCAATAAAATTCCACGCGGTTGATCTCTATGCTTTCGGTCACCTCGGCTGTGATCGTGAACTCAGAATCTGGCAAGAGCGTCCCGCCGCCGGGCCAGGTGATCGCAAGTTGAGGCGGCTCTGGATCCTCAAACAGGCGAATGGTGTAATCGTAATCTTGCCCGCCCACACTGGGGTTGTTCCAGGCGCGCACAGCCAGGTAGTATGCGCCATCGTGTGGCAGGGTATAACCCAGCAGAGGGTCACGCACCACCGCATAGACTTCGTCGTCCACTTCAGTCAACACCGAAACCCCGTCGCTATCCAACAACACCAGGTAGGGGTCTAACAAAGAACCCACTGCATTAGCGGTGATGTCCACCGCAATCCGGTCACCGGCCGCTCCGGTGAAGGTGTAGTAATCCAGGTCGCC
>Ga0209605_1003374_pt1 | contig 14066 bp, 5 predicted proteins | sample AD_UKC035_MetaG_FD_184408 | JGI IMG/M metagenome (GOLD analysis project Ga0209605, IMG submission 184408) | Active sludge microbial communities of municipal wastewater-treating anaerobic digesters from USA - AD_UKC035_MetaG (SPAdes) (version 2) | ecosystem: Engineered > Bioreactor > Anaerobic >...
GAAAGTCAGGAGTCATTTGTGCCTTGATAACTTCTTCCTTGGAAATAACTTTTGGGGCACATATGACTCATGACGACGCTGAAGACCACTCAAAAAACAAATCTGCGTAATCTGCGTAATCTGCGTGATCTTTATTTTTTTCCCGAAATTTTCTTGACAGCATAAGTAGTTCATCAGAAAAGGAAAAGTTATGAAAATAGACAGGCATTTTTTCTGTGAATTAAAACGCTACCGTGAACCGGCACCTCAATTGTGTGCTGTTTGCCCTCGTATTTTCAAATGCAAGAGTTTTTATGCCTGGCACAAAGAACATCAAAAAGAATATCTGAATTTCGTTGTTGAAATCAGTAAAAAATTTCCGGATAAATATACAATGGAGGTTCACTTTATGCCTGAAAAACAAACTTTCGTCCAAATCGTAGATATGGCTACCGGCAAAATTGAAAAAGTAGTCAATTGGAATGAAATTGAGGCATTATCTGCAGAGGATAAACTTGCTTTATCCCGCAATAAGAACTTATTTATTGTAACGCACCGTTTGGAACCGATTGTTAAAATTGAATTGAAAAAAACGGTGATTAGTGCTCCCATTCAATTTATGGAAAGTACTCCTAAGGAGGCAGAGCCAATTGAAGAGGTTACAACTTTACCGCTAACCCCTGTAAAGCCAAAACCCAAACGCAATCCTAAGCATTAAATATTGCTGACCCCTCATTTAGATTAGGGTTATCCATTGGATAATGGAATGCCGAATTCTGCTAAGGAAAATACAAAGAAAGCAGTATATACCCTGTTTTTTGTCCCAAATTATAAAATTCGTCACCCTATATTTATATAGGCACTCTTGTAAATAAGAGGAAACGAAAATTTCCTTTTACAGAATTCTGCCTTCAAAATAAATGGCTCAAAATGTAGAAAAGTGCTGAGTTATATATAATCATCTCTGCATAATTAAGCACAGGAGGAGATATGTTTATCCTTGAAGAAAAACATCTGGATGTGGCAAAAGCCATAGCCGAAAAAAATCGTAAGAAAAATAGCTGTGACCACTGTTATAATAGAGGTTGGATTGGCGTTAATGAACAAAATATGCTTGTCCTCTGTCCGAAATGTGTTGATAGAGAAAAAGCAATTGAGGACTGGAAGGAATATGTTTCTGAACAGGATGAATTGAAAGAGCATTTTAGTGAACTCTTTGAAGAAAAGAAAGTGGAAACTGAACAGGAAAATCCCCTTAAACAAAAGGACTTTGAACGCACAAAAAACCATCCTGCCAATCCGCATAATTTCGTTCCCGGTCAACGCAGAAGTGGTCATCAAAAAAAGATTGGATAAGGAATATGTATAAAACACCAGACCTGAAAGAAAGCCCCAGGCATCTGGAAAACCGCATTCGCGAATATTGGAAAAAACACGATTTAGCTCAAAAAAGCGTTGATATTCGTGAAGGAAATCCCCGTTTTATTTTTTATGAAGGACCTCCTACGGCAAATGGCAAACCTGGTATTCATCATATAATGGCAAGAACCCTGAAAGATGTTATTTGCCGTTATAAAACAATGAACGGCTTTCAGGTTAAACGCAAAGCCGGTTGGGATACACACGGTTTACCGGTAGAAATTGAAGTAGAAAAAGAACTCGGTCTGAAGGATAAGCGTGGCATAGAGGACTATGGAATTGAAAAATTCTGTCAGAAATGTCGGGAGTCCGTTTTCAGCTATGAAAAGCTCTGGCGAGAAATGACAGAACTTATGGGCTATTGGATCGATCTGGATCACCCTTATGTAACTTTACATAACAGCTATATAGAATCCGTTTGGTGGATTCTGAATAATTTCTTTTGCCGCGACCTCATATATAAGGCATATAAAATTGTTCCCTATTGTCCCAGTTGTGGAACTCCTCTTTCTTCACATGAAGTGGCTCAGGGTTATAAAGATATAGAAGACCCCTCCATTTATGTTAAGTTTAAAGCGTTGGATGAAGAGAACACCTATTTTCTCGCGTGGACAACTACCCCCTGGACTCTTATTTCCAATGTTGCCTTAGCTGTTCATCCTGATGAAACCTACATTAAAGTTCACTATCAAGGTCAGAATTTAATTTTGGCTAAAGCCCGTTTGCAAGTGCTGGATGAAGATGTAAAAATTATCTCTGAAATGCAAGGCAGCGAATTGGAAGGTCGTTATTATCAGCCCCTTTTTAATTTTATTCCTGTTCATAAGCCCGCCTGGTATATCTGTTTAGGCAATTATGTTACAATGAGTGATGGCACTGGAATTGTTCACACAGCTCCTGCTTTTGGACAGGATGATTATTCATTGGCTGTGAAATACAATCTGCCTTTTATTCAACCGGTAGACAGCGAAGGCAAATTTACCGCAGCAGTAACCCCTTGGGCACATCAGTTTGTTAAAGATGCAGATAAAGATATCATCCGTCACTTAAAAGAAAGTGGCAACTTATTAAAAAGGGAACAAATTAAACATAGTTACCCCTTTTGCTGGAGATGTAAAAGTCCGCTTATTTATTATGCACGGGAAAGCTGGTATATTAGAACTACGGCTTTCAAAGAACAGCTATTGGAAAACAACCGGAAAATTGATTGGTATCCTCCTTTTGTAGGAGAAAAGCGTTTTGGTGACTGGCTGGAAAATAATGTGGACTGGGCTTTATCCAGAGACCGTTTTTGGGGGACACCGCTCAATATCTGGATTTGTGAAAAATGCGGGAACCAGCGTTCTATAAGTTCTATTGAAGAATTGCATAAAGAAGGAAAAATGATTTCCGGAAAAGAAGTTCCGGAAGACCTGGATTTACACCGTCCCTATATTGATGAAGTTGTTCTTACTTGTTCCTGTGGTAACAAGATGCATCGCACTCCAGAAGTTATTGATTGCTGGTTTGATAGCGGCTCTATGCCTTTTGCTCAATGGCATTATCCTTTTGAAAATTATGAGCATTTTGAGCCCGACCTCTTTCCTGCTGATATTATTTCTGAGGGTATAGACCAAACCCGGGGTTGGTTTTATTCTATGCTTGCCATTTCTACTTTGTTGAAAGGAGTTTCCAGTTACAAAAGCTGTTTGGTTAATGATATGATTCTGGATAAAAACGGCAGGAAAATGAGTAAATCTCACGGAAATGCAGTTGACCCTATAGAACTAATGCAAGATTATGGAGCAGACGCAATTCGCTGGTATTTATTAGAGGTCTCTCCGCCCTGGGTTCCTACGCGTTTTGATGTTGACGGGGTGAAAGAAATCTTAGGAAAATTTATCGGCACTTTGAAGAATGTATATTCATTCTTTGCTACTTATGCCAATATTGATGGCTTTGTAGCAACTGACTATCCATATAATTGGGTTCGGGAAGTGGAAATTGACCGCTGGATTATTTCCCGCTTGCATTCCTTGATTATTACGGTGCGTAATAACACTGATGTTTACGATTTTACAAAAGCGGTGCGTGCCATTCAGGGTTTTGTAATTGAAGAGCTTTCCAATTGGTATGTTCGCAGAAGCAGACGCCGTTTTTGGGCTTCAGAATTTAATGCAGATAAAACTGATGCCTACCGAACTCTCTATCAGGTCTTAGTAGAAATTGCCAAACTTATTGCACCTTATGCTCCTTACCTGGCGGAAGAGTTTTTTTTGAACTTGAATGCAGGAGAAAGCGTTCATCTGGAATATTATCCTGTTGCCGATGATGTCTATATAGATACCAAACTGGAAAAGAAAATGCAGACCGTAATTGATCTTGTTTCTTTAGGCAGAGCCGCCAGAAATGAATGCCAAATAAAGGTTCGCCAACCCCTAAACGAAATGTTTGTTCCCGCAAAAGTGAAAGATGATTTGAAGGATATGTTAGACCTCGTAAAAGAAGAAGTAAACATCCGAAAAATAACCTTTGTAAGCGAACAGGATGGCTTTGTGCAGTATGAATTGAAGCCCGATTTCAAAATATTGGGTCCTAAATACGGCAAAAAAGTGCAAGCAATTAATATCCTTTTAAACAACACCCCGGCAGATAAGGTCTTGCAGGCATTTAATTCAACTGGCTTTTATCCCCTAAAAATCGAAGGCGAAACTATCAATCTATTGCCAGAAGAAGTCAGCATAAGCATCATTCCCCGTGAGGGATATGTTTTTGCTAATGCCAAAGACCTCTTTGTAGCTTTGGATACAAAGTTAACTAATGAACTGTTAAATGAGGGTTATGCCCGTGAACTAATCAATAAAATCCAATTTACCCGTAAAGAAATGAATTTGGATATTTTAGATAATATTATTGTAACATTGGTAGCTCCGAAAGATATTGTCCAGGCGGTTCAGATTCACCGAAATTATATCTTATCTGAAACCCTTGGAAAAGAATTGATCTTATTAGATAAACCAACAGCAAATATGCAGTGTTTGGATATCAATGGTCATAAAATCCATCTGGGTATTGAAAAAGTAGTTTCATAATGATTAGGAGGCAGTCATTACTAAATATTGTATAAATTGTGGAAACCCCATCCCGGGAAAAGCAAAATTCTGTCCCGTCTGCGGGGAAAATCAAATTCCCGAACAGGAAAAACCAAAACAAGAGGAAACTAAAAAAGAAAAAGCTCAGAAATCTGCTGAAACTATTTCCCGCAGAAATACTCGTTTGCTTATGAATCCTGGAACCACATTCAGGGATTATACTATAATTAAAATACTGAATAAAGATGCAGAGGGAATAAAATATATTGTGGAAAAGGATGGCAAAGAATTTCTCCTGAAGCTTTTCTATAAGGCAAGTTTAAGTAATATTACCAATATTTTTAACCTTCAACAGCGTTTACAACAACTTAATAAACTGGAAGATAAACACTTAGCCAAAGTGGTTGAAATTGACCCGCATTTTGATCCTCCTTTTATGGTCGTGGAATTTATTCACGGCGTTTCTTTGGCTGACCTAAAAACCCATAATCCGGAAAAATTAACTGAGGACTTTATCCGCTTTATAGCAATCCAAATAGTAAACACAGCTATTACTTTACATCAATATCAACTTACTCTCAGTCAACTAGCTTTAACCAATATAATGATAAATGATAATAACGAGGGAATAATTCTTTCTTCTGCCATCACCTGGGAGGAAAGAGATGAACGGGAAGAAATATTTTCTATTGCCATTATTTTAGCTCAGGCATTATCCCAACACGATTTCTATAAAACATTATACCGTCAGGAGCGCTTATCCACCCAAAAATTTGAATATATATACGGAGTAAGCGTTCCCCTCAATAAAATCCTTGCCGAATGTTTGCACCGCAATATTTTACAGCGTTATCGTAACCTAAATGATTTACTGAATGCCTTAATCAATCTGCCTCCTGTTACGGAATGTGAGATTTGGACAGAGCCAGAAAAGGCACTACCGGATAAATTGGAAGACCTTAGCAAAAAAGATATTCCTAAAATCAGAATTGAACTCCCTTTCTGGATACTGATTGCACTTATCATCATAGTTATTGTAATGTTGCTAACTACCAATATTTTCAGTGTTCTCTTTGGCAGCAAGGGAGAAAAATTAACTTATTCCTCCTGGCTTATGCCTGATACGGAATCGGACACTGTAAATAATTCTGTTCCCGTTGCTGAATTACCTCGCGAAAAACCAACCCAAACAGCTTATGGTGAATTGAAAACCGGTACTCCCACCCCCAGAGAGGATTTTCGTAAGCAGCTCCCTGTTCCCAGAATCACAACTGTTAATCCTCCACCTGTAGCTCCCAAACCCCGTCCTCCCCAAAATATGGTTCTTATTGAAGCAAATACTTTAGGTTTTGGACGCCTGCGGGATAATCTCAATCCTAATGTATCCTTATCCTCTTTTTATATTGACAAATATGAAGTTACTCAGGCAGAATGGAATATTTATATGAAACCCGCAAATTGTTCCACATTTGGAGAAAATTTACCTGTAGATAACATCAGCTGGTTTGATATTGCTATTTATTGCAATGGCAGAAGTGAAGCTGAGGGCTTAACCCCTGCATATAAAATTAGAGGAGTCGGGGCTTCCAGAGTCGTAACTTGTGATTTTAAAGCGAACGGCTACCGTCTCCCTACTGAAGCAGAATGGGAAATGGCAGCTAAAGCAGGAAAACTATATAATTACAGCGGCTCAGATGACCCTGATGAAATCTCCTGGAATAGAGATAACAGCGGCGGCAAAATTCATACCCCAGGAACTAAAAAACCAAACGATTATGGTATTTACGATATGACCGGAAATGTATCAGAATGGGTTTGGGATTGGTATGATGCAAATTATATCCGTTCCCTGCCTACTTTTATCAATCCTACAGGTCCCGAAACAGGAACTTTAAAGGTTATCCGCGGTGGAAGTGTTGCGAATGGTGAAGGTAGAAATCTAAATATTATGTGGAGAGAAAAAGGAGACCCCAATCGCGGATATCAATATGTCGGCTTTCGCTTAGTGCGCAGCAATTGAAATTATTTATTACCGTAAGGTTAATGAGTTAACGGGTGAACAGGTTAACGGGTGAACAGGTTAACGGGTTAACAGGTTAACGGGTTAACAGGTTAACGGGTTAACAGGTTAACGGGTTAACAGGTTAACGGGTTAACGGGTTAACAGGTGAATGGGAGAGCATAAATCTCGGAAGAGCGATTTCCTTGTCAACCATCATTAAATTTTACTATTCTTCCTATTGTTTTGACTTACAATTTTGCGGGAACGAGAGTTTTGACTTACAATTTTGCCACTGCCCTCTCTGTAACCACAACCCTCAATCTCCAAACACTAACAACCGAGCTACAACTGGTCTCCAAACCTCAAAATTGTGAGTTAAAAAGAAGAAAGACAGAGACCAAATAATAAGTTCCGTAGGAACGACACATATTAACAACGGGTTTCAACCCGGTGAAAAGCAGAAAGTCAAAACGAACTACTTGTTTTGACTTACAATTTTGCCACTGCCCACTCTGTAACCACAAACCTATAATTGCAAACACTAACAACCAAACTATTACTGGTCTCCAAACCTCAAAATTGTGAGTTAAAACAAGAACCCCGCACACTGGCAACCGAGCTTCACCAACCCCTCAAATTCCACAATCGTGAAAGAAAGTATTTTTTCACATTTGTAGGGTTGGGATGAATATGTTCAGAAATAGTGACTTCGGGGCGAATTTTTGTTTTAACTCTAAACCGAGCTTCAGCTTTGACAGTTGAAGGCAACGAACAAAATTTCCTGTTCCCTCAAATTATAGTTGCAACCACAAAAGAATCGGTTTAGAGTCAAAACATCACCACCCCAAAAGAATCGGTTTAGAGTCAAAACTCACTTAAAAAATAACTTCCCACAACTTCATTTTTTTCTTGACAAGTTATTCTATCCGATTATTATGTCTCTAGGCATAGAAATTATTTCTTGTTTTTTTTGTTATTAGCGTGCTGAAATATTTCTCATGCTGAGCAGAGCAAAAAGCGAACTTTGGTCTCTAATAAATGAGGAAGGGGTAAAATGAGCCCAGATGAATTAAAGGTGGCAACTTTTTCGGGGGTAAAAGTTAGTCAATGCTTGAAGAGTATCGTTTATATGAGAGGAAATTTATACCTATCAGCTATTATCTTATTCTTCTTCTTATCTAATGCTGTATATCCTTTTTTTATCCTTTTAGTTAAATACTCCTGTATAGTAAATATCCTCTTCACTTTGAATTCACACTTATTTCCCATATTTAATATCCCTTTCTTTATTTTAACTTTTTTCTCGTTATTTTCGGTGGTCTCGTTGGTCTCGGTGGTCTCGGTGGCTAAAAAATCAAACCTGTATACAAACGAAATGCAACCCGCTGTTTTTCTACCGGTGTATTTTAGTTATAATCATCGCACATTATATGAAGTCACACTGGCAAAAACAGCAGTCCCATTTCACTTCCTCTATCACCTTTCAAAATCAATTAAGGCATTACTTTGCCAACCATTATGCAAGACCCAAACCTTAAGCTGTAAAGCAAAGGTAATGCCTATCGTTTAACAATAAACTAACTCTTCAAAAAAACATCTAAAACAAGGAGTTTTTATTATGAAGAAAATATTACTCATCCCCTTGCTCCTGCTAATTGTAGCTTTTGCCTTTGGTGCCGAATATACTATCGGAACCGGAACAGGCACACAAAGTTATGTCCCTTTTTACGGATTATACGGCTATAGCTGGAGTAAGACAATTTATACTAAAACGGAGATAAATGCTGCCGGTTTAACTACGGCTGGTAACATTGATGCCATTGCTTTCTATGTTGGCAACACTCCAGTTAATTATGAAATGTTAGACCAAAGGGTATATATCCGGCATACAACTTTAGCTACTTATGGAACAGCTTCCGATGAAACAGGAATCGCTTACCCTAATAATGCTAATTTTACCTATGTCTTTCAGGGTAATTTGGTCTATAATGGAAGTGGCTGGTTTGCCATTATCTTTTCTAATCCTTTTTACTGGGATAATGAAAACAACATAGAAATCCTATGTGAAAACTGGGATGGAGCTTGGGTAACCGGCTATCCTTCTTTTTGTTATACTACTGCTTCTAATACTTGTGTGTATAAATATCAGGATGGTTCCTTCCCTACAGTTAGCGGAACCAGATCCAGCAACAGACCAAATATACAGTTAATAAAAATTGATTCTGCTCCCAATCCTGCAGTATTGTCTTGGCCTCTTAATAATGGTTTTGCTTTTCTCAATGATAAGTTGCAATGGAAAAGCGGTGGTAATTATCCTACCGGATATGATGTCTATTTAGATACAGTAGATGGAACTACTTTAGTTAGTGATAACCAAACAGGAACTACTTACACTCCTGCTTTAGAACCTGGAACAACTTATTACTGGAAAGTTGTACCTTACAATAGTTTTGGATCTGCTACAGGAGTAGTTCTCTGGAGTTTCAAAACGCCAACGGCTACTCAATTGGCAGAAAGTTTTGAAAATACAACCTTCCCGCCTGTGGGTTGGGCAAATGGTTCCACCGGTAATTGGACACGATCTACAACCTATAAGAAACATGGAACTGCTTCTGCTTACAAATATGGTTCAACTTCCACTCAGTATATTCTGTCCACTCCTAAAGTAACGATAACTGAAACAAGCACTTTAGACCTCTGGTCATATTGTAGTGGAACAACAGGAACTTTACAAATTGTCTATTCTCCGGATAGAACTGCCTGGACTCAAATTGGTGATAACATTACTTATGCGGCAGCAAGCACTTGGTATAATTCTGTTGTGGATTTAAGCTCTCTGGCAGGTAATAACTACTACCTTGGTTTCCGAACCGGTTTACAAGCCGTAAGTTTTTATGTTGATCTGGTTTTTGGTCCGGAATTTACTCCTGAAGCACCAGGTCCTGCAACTCTTATTTCTCCTATAAATAACAGTTGGGTCCTTCCTGGAAGTGTAACCCTTTCCTGGAACCCTCCTTTACTTGGTGGAATTCCAGAAACTTATGATGTCTATTTCGGACCTACATCCGACCCCCCTCTGGTGATTAATCAAGAAACAACCACTTATGATGTAACTGTTAATGAAGCAACCACTTATTACTGGAAAATTGTTCCTGGTAATATCTATGGAAATGCAACCGACTGTCCGATTTGGAGTTTTAAAACACCAACTGTTACTCAAATAGCAGAAAGCTTTGAAAATACAACCTTCCCGCCTGTGGGTTGGGCAAATGGTTCCACCGGTAATTGGACACGATCTACAACCTATAAGAAACATGGAACTGCTTCTGCTTACAAATCCGGTTCAACTTCCACTCAGTATATTCTGTCCACCCCTAAAGTAACGATAACTGAAACAAGTACTTTAGACCTCTGGACTTTATGTTCTTCTACATCCGGAACTTTGCAAATTGTATATTCTCCTGATAGAACTACATGGACTCAGATTGGCAGCAATATCACCCACGCTGCCACTTACACTTGGTATAATACAGTTGTGGATTTAAGCTCTCTTGCCGGAAATAATTATTACCTCGGAATCAGAACCGGTCTTCAAAGTGGAAGTTACTATGTTGATCTGATTATTGGTCCGGAAATTACGGCTGAAGCTCCCGGTGCTCCTACTTTAAGCACCCCGGTAGATCTGGCAACCAATGTAAATGAATTGACTACATTCACTTGGACAGCACCTACAACCGGTGGAATACCTACCGGTTACAAACTCTATTGTGATACAAATAATCCACCAGTGACAATGTTAGCTGATGTTACATCGCTTACTACTACTCTTACTACTCCGCTGGATTACAGCACAACCTATTATTGGACAGTTTCAGCTTATAACGATACCGGAGAAGGACCTACAGCTACAGTAAGAAGCTTTACAACCAGAGACGATCCTATTATTTATACTTTCCCTTGGCTGGAAGATTTTGGCACAACTACAAACTTCCCACCTCTTAATTGGTCACGCTTAACTGGGCTATACCCATCAGAGACACCTACTTCTACCACATCTGGATGGACTTATGATGATTTTGCCAATGTAGTAACTACTCCTCAAAATATGTCTGCTCGTCTTAATATATGGTCTACTTCTACAAAGTATTGGTTGGTAACACCACCAATTGCAATTCCTGGCACAGGATATGAACTGAAATTTGACCTGGCATTAACTACTTATAGTGGAATAGCTACATCTCCAACTCCAGGTGCTCAACCAGATGACAGATTTATTGTATTGATCAGTGATAGCCCTCTGATGACCAATCCGACTGTTCTTAGGGAATGGAATAACACAGGTTCTGCTTATGTGTATGATAATATCTCTCCTTCTGGTGAAAATCATATCATAAGTTTGAATACTTATTCAGGGACTAAATATCTTGCTTTTTACGGTGAATCTACTGTTTCCGGGGGAGATAACAATGTATATGTAGATAATGTCATTGTTCGTTTAACTCCTGCAGGCGCACCTGATCATGTAACATTAGTTAGTCCCGCTAATGAAGCTACCTATATAGACCCGGAAAATGCAGAAGTCAATTGGACTCCTGCTATAACCGGTGGAAATCCTGCTTATTATGAAGTTTTAGTAGGAGAAAATCCCTTTAATCCGGAAGAAGGTTATTTTGGCGAATATTCTTTTGAGACAGTAAATACCAGCTTAAATCTTTCCGAGCAGGATATTGTATTGCCATTTAGTAGTACCTGGTATTGGGCTGTTTTACCTTACAATGCAGATGGATTATGTCCAGATCCTTTAGCACCGGAATTTATGGTTTGGAGTTTTACCATTGCTCCAGATCCTACTATAACATCTCTTCCCTACGAAGAATATTTTGATGGTGTAACGGCTCCTGCCTTGCCTTGGGGATGGAGTGCTTTTGTAAATTCCACTTCCACTTCCGCTTATGTTCGCACTTACAGTAGCACTACTTATGCTCAAAGTCCTCCCAATAGTGTTATATTTTCCAATAGCTCAGATACTAATGCTGATTTAAGGTTAATTTCTCCTCCAATTGATCTCTCTGCCAGGTCTATAAACAGAATAAAACTAAAATTCTATGCCCGCAGCAGCTCTGCAGGTTACCCAATTCTGATTGGAACGGTTAGTGCAAAAGATTCTACCGGTATCTTTACTCAGGTTACCTCTATTAATCTTACTGTTACTAAAACGGAATATGTAATCTCACTAGCAGATTATGTAGGAACCGATCAATATATCTGTTTCAAACATGGCTTGGGAGGAACCTACCGTTCTCTTTATGTTGACGATGTTAAATTTATTGAACTGCAACCCGCTGATTTAGCTGCTACTTCTATTACTGGTCCTACCTTTATTCAAGCGGGTAATAGTTATGATTATGTAATTAGTGTGTTCAACGAAGGAACTGCTGAACAAAGTTCTTACACGGTTAATCTAAAGACCGGAACTGAGACCTTGGCTACTTTGAATGTAACTACTCCTCTTGCCAGTAGTGCTACTGCTCAGCATACCCTTTCCTGGATTCCTGCTGTCGGAGGTGTTTATCCTCTTTACGGAGAAGTGATTTTAGCCGGGGACGGCAATCCAGCTAATAATAATTCCAATATTATTTCTGCTTATGTTGTTGATCCTACAATGACCATTATTCCTGTGGGTGATGATGCCAGCACTACAACCGGTAATTATCTACCCTTGAATATGTATTTTAAGAACTGTGTTACCGAAGAGCTCTATTTCACAGATGAAATGCACTTACAAACCGGCACAATTACTGCTATTGTTTATAAGAATAATTTCGTAGAAACGCTGATAGATAAACCAGTAAAAATATGGATGGCGCATACAGATTCTACCTCCCTTGTGAATGGTTGGTTGCCCAGTACGAATTATACTCTTGTATTTGATGGAACAGTAACTTTCCCGACTGGAATTAATGAAGTAGTTATTCCTTTGGATACACCTTTCAATTTCACTGGGGGAGTGCTTGCCACCCGAGTAAATCGTCCAATGGATACTGTATATTATTCCTCCAGTGATAAATTCTACTACACAACTACAGCTGAACATACTAATCGTTCTCGTTATCTGCAAAGCGACTCTGTTGTATATGATCCTCTGGCACCTTCTGCAGCTGGAACTGTTGTCGGTTATGTTCCTAATACTTACTTCGTTGTGCAAAATGCCGTTATGCAACAACAAGCAGTGCTGGAAGGTTATGTGCGTGATTCTATTACTAATCTACCAATTGTAGGAGCAACCGTTACTCTTACTGAACGCGTATCAACTACTACTAATGAAGATGGTTTTTACCACATTGGTTTCTGGGAATCATTAACAGTTGATGCCACCGCAAGTATGCTTGCTTATTACAATCTTACTTTCACAGATATAGCTCTAACCTTGGGAACTACTGTAACTCAAAACTTCAATTTAGTGCCTATGCCACGGGTAACTGTTAGTGGAATTGTTACTTCTAATGATTATCCTGCCGGTTTGGTTGGTGCTACTGTTAGCATATCCGGAATTGAAAATTATGATACAATTACAGAAACTGGTGGTGCTTTCAGTATCAATAATGTTTTGGGTAGCGTTGATACATTGAGCTATGCGTTAACAGTTGAAAAAGAAGGTTATCAATCCTATATTAGTGCCCTAAATGTTGTTGAAACCAATGTTAATGTAGGAACTATCAATCTGGTTGAATACCTCTGGACTCCTTATAATCTGGTTGCTACTCATTCCGGTAATGATGTTTCTCTGGTTTGGGAACCTGCCGGAGAACCAAATTACTATTTATATGATTTTGAAGTGGATAACGGTGGCTGGGTTAGCAGTGGATATGGAGATTGGGAATGGGGCAATACCTATAATGTAGCTAATTTTGTCTATACTTACACAGGAAGTGATGTTACTCCTCCTCCTACAGCTCATTCCGGAACTGGAATGTGGGGAACTAAATTGCTTACCAACTATAATAATTCCGGTGCTTTCAGCTATCTAACCCAAACGATAGACCTATCTGGTTTTACTAATCCTCAACTAAGTTTCTGGAGCTGGGAAAATGCGTTCGGTAACTTTGATTACTGTCAGGTAGCTGTAAACGGAACTGTTGTTTGGGGTCCTTCCTGGGATTATTCATCAACTCAATGGAGACAGCGAGTAATTAATCTTTCTGCTTATGAAAATCAAAGTGTCGTAATCCAATTCCAATTCTATGCTACAACTACTGTTAATTATGCTGGCTGGTATATTGATGACATTTATATCGGACCGGCAAGCAGAAATATAGCTACAACTCAATTTGCTTCCCGCAGTTCACAGGATCGCTGGTTCCTGAATTACAGTGTTCATCGTTTCCCGATTGCTGATGAGGGAACCCCGGCAAACTGGACTCTAATACAAACTGGAGTAACCGATACTACCTATCTGGATACTACTTTTGGAACTCAACCCGGTGGAAAATATAAGTGGGCTGTGATAGCTAATTACAGTGGTTCACTGCAATCTGAAGCAATAATTTCTAACTACCTGGGAAATGTTGCTACTCCTCAGGATGTTGTTGCTAATA
>Ga0209605_1003378_pt1 | contig 14060 bp, 19 predicted proteins | sample AD_UKC035_MetaG_FD_184408 | JGI IMG/M metagenome (GOLD analysis project Ga0209605, IMG submission 184408) | Active sludge microbial communities of municipal wastewater-treating anaerobic digesters from USA - AD_UKC035_MetaG (SPAdes) (version 2) | ecosystem: Engineered > Bioreactor > Anaerobic >...
CGATGAAATTGAAGAGTTGCGGGAAATAAATTGAACGGTTAACCGGTGATCAAAACCAATTAAAAAAACAAACGACATGAAAAAACAAACCGAATATCAGAGAGCAAAATAGGTATTAATTTACTCATTTAATATAAGTAAATTAGAAAGCAAATTCTTGAATCATTTTCTCACTAATATCAGGTGCACGTTTGGTAGGTGGTTAATGTGTCATGTCTTATTTTAATTTCAAGATTCAAGAAGAACTTTACTGTACGGGAGTATCGTAGAGGCTTTCTAATTTACATAGAACAAGTAAAACAAAAATAAAATCGTACAAACTTTATAATAAACCTTTAAAACAAACAACTATGGATAAAACCAACAAAATAGACAATGTTCTATATGACTTTGTCTACGATCCAAAAGGGTTAGTTAATCCAACGGATCAAACGTTAGAATTTATTGACAAAATGTGTTCTGGAATATTAGTTCAGAACTCAGGAGATCATGAATTAGGTATAGAGCCTAATGATTATTTCATTACTGCGGTAAAGATAAACCCAGGATTTAAGATGTGGAAAACATCAAAAAAATGGGTATTTATCTGGTTAGATAGAGTATCAGAGATATCTTTAAAAGGTAACAATAGAATAAAGTATATGCACAAGTTCTATAGTTACTTTTTAATAGATAAAGATGTCAAAATTGAAATAGAACCGTCAAAGAATAGATTTGATTTTGGCATACACAGAGTACAAAAATCTTTGAATGAGCACAATGCAGTAAAATATCTTGAAGTACAAATTCAAGATTTTACTGGAGTACAAGATTCTGCTGGAGTATTAGCCATAACAGAAAGAGATATAAAAAGAGCAGTTGATGCCTTATTTGAAGAAAAAGAAAAGCTAGAAGAAAGGCTAAATCTAGAATCAATAGAAACAAATAAAGAAGAGGAGGGATAAATGAATACTTCAGAAAAAGCGAATCTATATAGAAATATGCATCGACCTTTAGTTGATGCCTTATTTGAAGAAAAAGAAAAGCTAGAAGAAAGGCTAAATTTAGCCATAAAAGAAAGAGATATAAAAAGAGCAAAAGTATTAAAAGAAAAAATTAGAAAGATAGATTCCGAGGCGAGAGAATTATGGAAAAAAATCCAGAAAGAAGCCGAGGAACTTTAATATTAAAAAACTCCTAAAATTTCAAAAAAAATGGGAAAAATTAGAGTACAACCTGCGATCACAGAAGACAACATTGCAGGTATCATCAATGTAAATCAAAGATTACTTGATGAAGAAAATCAACCAAAGTTCGGATCGATTGGGTTAAGACAAGAAGTTTTGTTATTTAGAGGAAACTTCGTTACTGTTGAAAAAAGAGTAGGATATTTAAATGGTACTTTAAGCGATTTAGAAAGAGTCGTAGATGAGTATAATTTAAGACCAGATGAAGGAGTACCTGATTCATTTAACAAGAAGTTAGTGATTCAGGAATCATTGGAAAAATCTTGGGAGACACAAAATCCTAAAATTAATCCTACCACGGGTGAAGTATTAACTTATATGGGTCATCCGATCTATAGACGTTGTCTGGTTGTTGATAAAGATTCTCCAGAAGAAGATGTTTATATAATTGCAGACAATACTGTAGCTGGAAGGTCTTTACATCAGAATGAGTTAAATCAGAATGAGATAGATCAACAGTTTGGATCAAGGGAAACCAAAACTGTATTAAACAGCTTATAACATTAGATAATAAATTTACCATAAAATAAATTGAGAGGATTAGATAGAAATATCTAGTCTTCTCAATTTTTTGTATCTTTGCAAAAATGATCTTATGGTAAATTTATTATCTAATGAAAAAATAGTTTCTGATAGTATTCAAGTCACAGACGAAGAAAGCATATTAGATTATTTAAAAGACAAAGAAGAGATATGCTTAGATACAGAAACAGAAGGCTTAGTACCTTTTAATGATAAACTATTATTATTAACACTAGGAGATAGTGATAATCAATTTGTAATAGATATAGAAACAAAAAAAGAAAGTTGTAAATATATATTAAGTAATTTACAAGACAAATTATTTATAATGCATAATGCAAAATTTGATTATATATTTATAAAATATCATTTAGGCATATCATTAAACAATTTATATTGTACATATATAGCAAGTCAAGTAAATTATAACGGATTTAATATAAAACATAACTTAAAAGATTTATTATTTAGACATTTCAATATAATTTTGGATAAGACTGAAAGAGAAACATTTGTAAGAAACAATTTATTAAATGAATCGCAAATAATTTATGCAGCTAATGATATAAAATATTTAAAAAAGCTGAAAAAAAGACAAGAAGAAATGTCTTTAAAATTAAATTTAACAGAAACTATAAGATTAGAAATGGAGTTAATACCATACTTAGGAGATATGGAATTAACAGGATTATTGGTAGATGAGGATAAATGGAACAAATATATAGAAATAAATAAAAATAACTTAAAAGAAATAAGTGATAAAATTAAAGATGAATTGTACAAATTACAAAGCAATTTTAAGATTATAGATAAAAATACAATAAATTCGAAGCATGATATAAATCAATTAGAATTATTTTCAGATGAAGATCATGACAGAAATTTAGTAAACAAAGTGGATATATCTTCTCCTAATCAAATGTTAAAAATATTAAACAAGTTAGGAGTTTATATAGAATCCACAAAAAGTGAATTGTTACAAAAATTTATATTAGACAATCCACAACATAAAACAAAGGATTTAATTGAATTATTACTAAAATACAGAAAATATAGTAAATTTGTATCTACATATGGTGATTCATTTTTAAATAGTATAAATAAAACAACAAAAAGATTACACAGCAATATATCGCAGTGTAGCACAGATACAGGAAGAATATCTTCAAAAAGTTATAGTAAAAATGAAGGAGCAAATTTACAAAATATACCGGCAGATAATGATTTAAGACATTGTTTTATATCAAGACTGGGTTATAAAATAATAACTATAGATTATTCTCAACAAGAAATAACTTTAGCTGCATCGCAATCACAAGATCCATTATTATTAGCAGCATGTAATAATAATATAGATTTACACACAGAGTTAGCTACCATAAGTTACAGGATAATAACCAAAGATCCAAGTTTTGTAATAAATAAAGAAATAAGAACAAAACATAAAAGAGTGGTTTTTGGATTATTTTATGGAGCAGGAGCAAAAAGAATAAGTGAAGTTCTCAGTATAGATAATAAAACCGCTTTAGAAGTATATAATGCCTTAATGGAGAAATTAAGTGAATTTAATAAATATCAAGAAAATATAAAGAAAGCATTAAAAGAAGATTACACGGTAAGAGATCATTCTTATACAAATAGAATGAAATTTTTTCATCAATTACTAAATAAAGAAATGGAATTATATGAAGCTGAGAAACAAGCTTGTAATTTTCCAATTCAATCTTCAGGAGCAAGTATGATAAAGAAAGCTATCATAGAATGCGGAAAATATATAAAAAATAATAACTTAGACTGTCGCATATTATTTACTGTACATGATGAACTATTATTTGAAGGCAAAGAAGAAATATCTAATGATGTAGCTAATGATTTAAAAAATATTATGGAAAAAGTTGGATTATTATTTTTAAATAATGTAGCAATAAAAGCCAGTGTTACGATAGATGAATTTTGGACAAAGTGAGAAGAAATAAAATAAATTTAAAATGTGGAATATACAAAATAAGATTATTAAAGCTAAAGAAGTAGCAGATAGATATCCAGATAATTTTTATTGTATTGATATTACTGATAAAATACGATTACAAGGATGCTTAGAAAGTTTCCCCAAAAGATTCGTAATAGAATTAATTAAAAAAGAAAATTTTCAGCTTGAAATAGATGATAATTATTTTATAGTATTAAAAAAAGTAGAAGATGATATACCTTTAGAAATTGTATTAACTTGAAAAAAAATAAAATCATGAATGAATTATTTGATGAATTAGAAAGAGCTATTGCTATAGATTATATTTAAACTTATATTTAAAAACTTAAAAATAAAAAACCATGAAAACACCAAAAATTAAATTAAAATTTTTAATTGCTTTGTTTTTATTAAACGGAGTAATTAATGAACTAAAAGCTCAAGAAAATTTGAGCTTTACAAAAATCATTCAAGCTGATAGCATGAGCAAAACCGATCTGTTTATTAATATAAATGATTGGTTTGCAAGCGTCTATAACACCTCAAATGATGTTATTCAGATGGCAGATAAGGACGCTGGAATAATTATAGGTAATGGTGTGTTATTCTATAAACCTAAAAGGCTCGACCTTTTGAGCTACGGAGGGCATATAGAATACACTATAAAAGTTTATATCAAAGACAACAAATTCAAAGCTGAAATGACTAATTTTAGGCACTATGGTAGCGGTTATTCTTTCGGGCTCATAACTACTGCAGAAGTGCATAAAACAACTGGATTATATAAAAATGAATATAATAGAGCTTGGAACGATGTAAAAACAAAAATTGAAGCTTACTGCGCTGAAATTTTTGAATCTTTAGAAAATAGTGTTAAAAACACAAATGAAAACGAAAATTGGTAAAATATTAACTTTTAAAAACTAAAAACTATGGAAAACAAAACAAATGAATTCGATGGGAAAGAAATTCTAAAATCAAACGTATCGGGGCTTTGCGTAGTAGGCCTTAGTAAAAACTTAAAATTAATCACGACACTTGATAGGGATATTACGCAAAACCCTTGTTATGTGTCGTTTTTCACAAATCAATAATAAAATGGGAGCATCAAGAGAAACTTGCGATTTATTTTGGATACTGCGATTAGCAAAAAAGTATCCTGACAACAAAAAATATTACTATGACCGTTTTTGGTATGTAATAAAGCACCAACGCAAACTAATGTTTGAAGATACTTTTTTGCCTTTTTGGTGCAAGATTGTTGGTCATAAAAAATACATACCTGACAACGATAATCCAAAAGAAATCGCTTGTAAAAGGTGTCATAGGTGGGTGTCTTAAAATGGCACATAACACGTATTACAGGCAGTACGGGATTAATGTACTATCTCTTTTTGATGGTATGAGTTGCGGACAGATTGCACTCAACAGGGCAGGAATTCCCTACGATAAATATTACGCTTCGGAGATTGATAAACACGCTATAAAAGTAACACAACACAATTACCCTGACACGATTCAACTTGGAAGTGTTATAGATATAAAAGGTCAGGACTTGCCTAAAATTGATTTGTTGATTGGTGGTTCACCGTGTCAGGGCTTTTCTTTTGCAGGGAAACAACTAAATTTTGATGACCCAAGAAGTAAACTTTTCTTCGAGTTTGTAAGATTAAAAAATGAATGTAATCCGACTTACTTTTTATTGGAAAATGTAAAGATGAAAAAAGAGTATGAGGATATAATAACTGAATATTTAGGTGTAAAACCAATAGCAATTAATAGTGAATTATTTTCAGCTCAAGATAGAAAAAGGATTTATTGGACAAATATAAATTTTAAAGCATTGCCAACTGAAAATAAACTTACAGTTGAAGATATTTTAGAAGATGAAGTAGATGTAAAATATTATATAGAACCAAAAAGAAGTGTTGTTATTTGTGAAAATGAAGTAAAGAAAAGAAAAATAGCATTTATTGGAAGTAACTCTCAAGGAAACAGAATTTACAATATACACGGCAAAAGTGTTTGTTTATGTGGAGAAGGTGGTGGATTAGGTGCTAAAACTGGGTTGTACGCATTACCTTGTTTAACTCCTGATAGACTTGAAAAAAGACAAAACGGAAGGAGATTTAAGCCTTCAAATAGTAAATTTTACACATTGACGGCTATGGACAAACACGGAATATTGACAGATAACTTTATTAGAAAATTAACACCAATAGAGTGTGAAAGATTACAAACTGTGCCTGATAATTATACAGCTATTGTAAGCAACTCTCAACGATATAAAATGTTGGGCAACGGGTGGACTGTTGATGTGATTGCTCACATCTTCGGAGGACTAAAGCAGTATTGCCTGTAATGCGATGTTTATGGATTTAAATGCGATAATTGCGGGCATATACAAGGATTATGGAGCGAATAATCGTCACCGACATTGCCTTATTAATAGTTTTTTAATAATTAAAAAAATACGAACATGTGGTTTATAAATGATATAAGCATTAGAAAAATAGAAAAAAATGAAGGGGTCGTTCTAAAAGTATGTAATGAAAACAATATCAAAATTGGACGTGCTTGGTATAAGACAAAATTACTTGGAAGGATTATTTTAGATGAAGATTATCTGCGATTGATTAAGCTATTAAACGAACGAAAAAATGAAAACAGGAGAACATGTTAGGCAAAAAAACGATAAAATATTAAAACCTTATTAATATGAAAACAATTGAAAATAAAGAGAATGATTATGATGATAGTAAAGTCTGTGATTCTCATAAATTTTGTTCCAGTTATATATAAAATAAATATGTTGAAAAATTTTGAAGATACATTAAAAAAATTTGAAAATGATTTAGATTTAGAATATAAATCTTACCTTAGATTTGGAATATAAATCTTATCTTAACATAGTAACCTAATTAAAAACTTTATAAATTTATGAAAAATTCGGTATGTTATATATCAAAAATCAGAGAAATAAAACCTATTGAGAATGCAGATAATATAGAATTAGCATTAGTAGAAGGTTGGCAATGTATAGTTAAAAAAGGTGAGTTTAAAAAAGATGATAACGTTATCTTAATAACTGAAGGTGCTATTATACCAGAAGATTTAGCACAATCTTTTGGTATAAAAAAATATTTGCATAAAGATAATACTGTGCATGTTGTAAAACTAAAAGGTATATATTCAGAATGTCTAATATTACCTATAGATTTAATTAAAGATAAAATAAAAGATATTGATTACAGAAAAGATTTAAGTGATATTTTAAATATATATAAACCAAAACAAGAAAAAATTATTCCAGACAAAAAGTTTTTAAATGATAATGAAAATTTTAGAATTTATTACAACATACCCAATTTTAAAGACGTACCAAATATATTTTATAAAGGAGAATCTTTACAAATAACTAGGAAAATTCATGGAACGAATGCACGATTTGGTATAGTAAGAAAAAATAAAATAAGTTTAAAAGATTTATTTAGATATTATATTAAAAGAGATAAATGGGCATTTTTTGAGTATATGGTAGGATCACATAAAAAGATTTTAGATTTAAAATCAAATTCTAAAAACAATAATGTATATATAGAAATATCTAAAAGATTGAAAATTAAAAAGAAGTTATTTGAATATGTAAAATATAATGAAGATCCAAACAAATTAGTAAACTTCATTATATACGGTGAGATATATGGAAAAGGTATACAAAACAATTATACATATTCTTTAAAAACTACAAATTTATTTTGTTTTGATGTAATGATAAATGATAGTTATATCAAACCAAATAAAGCAAAAGAAATAGTTAAAAAACTTGATTTAGAATATATTCCTGTTTTAGAAGATGACCATACATATACAAGTATAGATATTATTTTTGATAAATATGTTAAAAATGCTTATTTTAAAAATACAAGAATACCACATGAAGGTGTAGTGGTTAAAAGTTTAGATTCCGTATTACCAAAATACGTTAAAATTAAAAATCCAGAATTTTTAATTTACACAAAAAGTCACAATGTAAGTGATTATTCTTAAGTTATTATTCATATTAAATAAACTCATAAAATGGATAAAAGAGATATAATAATAAATGAGGCAGTAGAGTCTCTTATAAAGAATAATGGAGGAACAGTTGTATTATCTACAGGTACAGGTAAAACAAAAATGGTTCTAGATTTCATATTAAGAGATAGTAGAAATACAGAAGGTGAAGTTTATAATGTAGTTCTAGTAAGTTCACGTGTTTTATTAGAAGAAGTATGGAAACAAGAATTAAAGAAGTGGGGATTTAAGAATAAATATGGGTTCATATATGAACATAAAGATACACCAAAACCTATAAAATTTGAATTTAAAACTTCACAATTAATTTATAAATATGAAAATCCATTACCAGAAAAATATAATTTATTAGTTGTAGATGAAATACATAGTGTAGTAACTAAAGAATACTCGAACATATTTAACATAGTAAAATATGACAAAGTAATAGGATTAACTGGTACTCCTTTTGGAAAAGATGAAGAAGAAAAACTAGAATTATATAATAAATATTGTCCAATAATATTTACTTATACAAATAGTTCAAAAGATGGTATAATAAATAAAAGGCAATATTTTATTATAGAGCATGTACTAGATAATGATCATAAATTTTTAGTGCAGTTTAAGACGGGAAAATTTTATAAAGGAGAACTAGATTTATATACTTATTACGATTCAAAGTTTCAAGAATATAAAAAGAAACTAATAGATTTAGTAGAAATAGAAAGAAATACTAATCCATTTTATAAAATATATGATATAAAGAAAGAATTAAAAGAAGATATTTGGGAGATAGCTGTTACATGGGGTTGGAAAAAACAAGGTACTAAAGAACAAAATGCAATAGCTTATAATTATTTAAGAACAGTACAAGCCAGAAAAAATCTATTATTATTATCTAATACAAGAGCTGATGTAGCATTACAAATAAAGAATAAAATCAGAGAGAAAGATCATGAAGCCAGAATAGTTTTATTTTCAGAGCTTAATGATCAGTTGGAAAAGATAACAGATAATAGAATATATAGTAAAAATAATAGAGACACCAACACGTACAATTTAAAAAGATTTAATTCTAATGAAGTTAAAGAAATAGGTGGTTGTAATTCATTAAATAACAGTGTAAATTTAAAAAATACAAAATATGGTATTCTTGAAAGTTATGTTGGATCTACTATAAATACACGTCAGCGTTTTGGAAGATTAGATAGATTATCTCCAGATGATATTGCATATGCATTTATAATTAAAACAAAGAATACACAGATGGAGAAATGGTTTAGAGATGCTATGAAAGATATTGATTTATCTAGAGCAGAAGTAATAAATATAAACGAATTATAAAAATCACAAAAAATGATAATAGAAATAGATATTGATATAGTAAAAAAGAGTAAACTTCCAATAAGAGAATTCATTCTTTTAAAATTACTAAATGAATTAGAATTCAATGTAGTAAAAGATTTATATTCTGATCAATATAATACTTTAAAAGAATTTGATAAAGCTTTAAAATTACTAGAAAATTTAAACTATATTATATATAAAGATAATACGGTTGTTTTACGTTCTGAAAGTGAAGAGCTTTTTAGTAAAGATAAAATAGATTTTGTTGAATTAACTAAAAAAATAAGAGAGTTATTTCCAAAAAATAAGAAAGGAGATGAACAAGGAGTATTAAAAAAGTTAAAACAATTTTATAAAAATAATAAAAAATTTAGAGATGAAGACTTAATATTAAGAGCTACAAAACATTATATAGAACATACAGATAATTTATATATAAAACAAGCACATTACTTCATATATAAAGATGGTATAAGTACATTAGCATCTATATGTGATTATTTACTAAACTTAGAAGAAAATCCAACAAATGAGATAACATTATGAATTTAATAGAAACCATAAAATTCAATAGAGATAAAAGATTAAATGGCGAGATAATAACTATTCCGTGGCCATTTAATAAATTAAATAATGTGATAGCAGGTATTCAAAAAGGAAGATATTATTTAGTAAGTGGAGGTCCAAAATCAGGTAAAACTCAAATAGCAGATAGTTTATTTACTTATAATGTAATAGATTGGTATTTAGCTAATAAAGGTAAAACAAATATAAAACCAAAAATATTTTATTTTACTTTAGAACTAATATCAGAATATAAACAATTAATGCTTATATCTAGAAAATTATTTAAAGATTATAAAAAAATAATAAATCCAGAAAAATTGATGTCATCATACAAAGATTTTATCATTGATGAAGAAACGACTTATCAAATAGAAAATATCTACAACACATATGTGACAGAAGTATTAAAATTTACTGAATTCATAGAAGATGCTAAAACACCAAAATCAATATATAAGATTATAATGAATTATATTGAAAACAGTGGTAAGATATATAAAAAATTAATAACCACTAAAACTGGTGAAGAAATAGAAATATTTGATAGATATGAACCAATGGACGAAAATGAATTTGTATTTGTCATAGTAGATCATATAGGATTAATTACTCCAGAAAAAGGAGAAACTTTATATCAAGCTATTGCAGATTTAAGTAGTATGTTGTCCAGATTAAGAAATCATTATAAGATAATACCTGTTATAGTACAACAACAGGCTTTAGAAATAGAAAGGCAACAATTTACTTATAAAGGAGAATCTATCATTGATAAATTAAAACCATCTGCAGCTGGATTAGCTGATAATAAATGTACATCTAGAGATTGTGATATATTATTCGGTATATTTTCGCCAGATAAATTTGATATAGAAGTTTATAAAAAATATGAAATTTATAAGCTTAAAGATTGTTTTAAAGAACTATCCATAAGTATAAATAGACATGGTAAGTCAAATTTATCACTACCATTATTTTTCATTGGCGATTCAAATAATTTTGAAGAATTACCTCCCGCAGATTCTTTGGATATCATAAAAGTTTATAAATTTGCAAAAGATATAGAGAACTTACAATTAAATATCAAAAGTATAACTAATTAAAACTGAAACACATGCAAGTAGAAATCAAAGAAATCATGGGATTTGGAGCTGTATTAAACAATTTAAGTTTAGCTCAAAGGAAGAATCCGAGAAGTGCAGTAATAACGAAGTTACCACAACAAGAAGAAGTAAGAAGAAATGTTTTAAATTACTCAACCTCGGTAGCAGTTAATCGAAAAGATTTAGATGTTTTGAGAGAAATGGTATTAAGACAAGGTTCTAACATTAGACCTTTAAAAGGTATAATAGTTATATTAAGAATTAAAGCTACTATTAAATTCTGGAGTAAGCTATTAGAAGATAAAAGAATTCAGTCATTATATTCAGATAGTTATATTGGAATATTAAAAAGAATAGGAGTAACAAAAGAAGATTTTGACGAAAATATAAGTGATAAAAAGTTAGAAGAAATAAATAAAATCTTAAAAGAAGATAGAGAAATTGCTTTTTCAGAAGATTATTTTAAAAATTATTTGCAAACTAAAGATATAATAGTAAGTTATCTTACGTTAAGAGAGTTATATTTAAAGAAAGATGATACATTTAAATTATTTTTTGAAGAATTAAAGCATATATTGCCTTATTCTGATTTAATATTTCTTGAACCAAAAGAACAATAATATGGGAATGACAGTTGGTGTATTAGGAGAAAGTGGTAGTGGAAAAACCACTTCGATAGTAACTAATAAAGATGGTACAATATCTTTAGATCCACAAACATTAGAATGGGATATGAAGACATATAGTGGACTAAATCAGAAATCCACTGTTTTAATAAATTCAGATAAAAAACCTTTACCATTTGCAGATATATTTCCAAGTAATAATGTTATAAAAACATCTGATATTGATGATATAAACGTAATATTAAAAAGAGCTTCAGAAAGTACAACAATAAAAAGTGTTGTAATAGATACTATAAATGGTGTCATGTTAGATAGAGAAATGTTAGAAGCTCAAAAATTGACATATGATAAATGGTATGATTTTGCACGAGATATTTATGCTTTAATAGTTAATATAAGTAGTTTAAAACCAGACTTAATAGTATATTTGATGGGCCATATTAGTTTATATACCAATGTAGACGGTAATGAATCAAGAGCTCTAGTTACAAATGGTAAAAAGTTAGAAAAAATAAAATTGGAATCTAAAATGTCAATAGTGTTATTTACACATGTTGATTTTGTTAATGGAAAAGCTTCTTACAGTTTTGAAACTAGTTCAAATAGAAGTACTGCACATACTCCTTACGGGATGTTTAATGATTTTTTAATACCCAATTCATTATCATTAGTTGATGAGCGTATTAGAACTTATTATAAATTACAAAATTAAGTAAAAATGGAACAACAATTTCCTATGATATATTTATATACAAGAAATATAGCTGGTAAAGTAACTAAGCATATTAAGCTTAATAAAGAAGCTTTATCAGCTTTAAAAGATAAGCATACTAGTATAAATAAAACTATTATTACAATAGGTACTTATGAAGATAATATATATTTTGTAAATGTTACAGATATAGATAGAAAAACAATAAAAATTCCAATAAATTTAAATAAAAATGGTATAATAAATAATGGACATTTGTTTGATTATTTATATAAAAGATTTGTAGATATAGCAAATGAATACGGTAATATAGTGTTATTTGGAATTCCATGCGTTATTGATGGTATTAAATGTTTAAAATTAATAAGTAAATTGATAGAAGAAAATTATTTTTATGTAGAAGAACAATTAATCAATAACACAATTAGTGATTAATAAATAAATAAACAAACAAACAAATAAATAAATAAATTATGGAAAGAATAGATTATAATTTTGATGAGAACTATAATGAAAATACATTTGTAAATATTGAACCAGGTATAATAGAAAACATGTACCTAAGTGATGTTAAAGTAAGTGAAGAAGATAATAATAGTTATATAGAATATACGTTTTCAGATATAAAAGATACATTTAAAGTAAATCGACGTTATTATGAGCCAAAAATAGGAGGTTTTATAAAAAATGAAGATGATCTATATAAAGATAGCGTAAAAAAGAAAAATATAATAGCTAATATTTCCAGGAATATTATAGGAGAATCTTATAGTATAACTGGTGTAAAAACATACAAAGATTTAATTAGAGTTGCAGCTGCAGATTTAAAAAAGGTTATTCCAAATAAAATTTTAGTTCGAGTTGTAGTTGTATTAAATAATGATAATTTTGCAACATTAAGATCATTTGCACCAGTTATAGAGAATATGAATGTTAATCCTTCAAAATTAAAATTAAATAGATATGATAAATTAGTTTCAAGTGATAATAAATCTTCTGGATTAAAAGAAAGTTTAGAAAATAGTTGGGATTAATGATAAATTATGAAATAAAGCTTCCTTTAACAAAAGAAACTATATTATCATTTATTACAGAATATGATATATTTAAATATTATATACCGTCAATGAAGGATATAAATGTCTCTTTTAAATCAGAATTAAGAGAAGATAATCATCCTTCATGCAGGGTATTTTATACTAATAACAATAAATTAAAGTACAAAGATTTTGGAATTGAAGGTACGTTAAATTGTTTTCAATATGTAATGATGAAATATAATATTTCTTATAAAGAAGCTTTAAAAAAAATAATACAAGATTTTAATTTAGATTTAATAGATTCAGATATTGCATATTTTACATTACAATTAAGTAAAAAACCGGTTAAAGTAAATTGGAAAACTAATAAAGAACTAACAAAAATATTAGTTAAGAAAGTAAAATTTAGAAAAAAAGATATAGAATATTGGAATCAATATAATATAACACAAGATTGGTTAGAGAAAGCACATATATCACCAATAACTGCATTTTATATTAAAACTAAAACTTCAGAACGTTATATAGGAAGTTCTTATCTTTCTTATTGTTATGATTTTGGTAAAATAGATAATACGAAAACAAGAAAAATTTATCAACCGTTTAATAATAAAGTAAAATTTATAGGTAATGTTACTAAAGACATAATACAAGGATATCATTTATTACCTAGAAATGGTGATTTATTGATAATAACATCTTCTTTAAAAGATGTAGGAACTTTATTTTGTAATACTAATACTTTTGCAATAGCCCCAAATTCTGAAGTTTCATTTATACAGCCATTAGAATTGTATAAATTAAAAGATAGATTTAGAAATATTGTTATATGGTATGATAATGATAAATGTGGAATATTAAATGCAAAAAAGTTTTCAAACATATATAAATT
>Ga0209605_1003379_pt1 | contig 14053 bp, 13 predicted proteins | sample AD_UKC035_MetaG_FD_184408 | JGI IMG/M metagenome (GOLD analysis project Ga0209605, IMG submission 184408) | Active sludge microbial communities of municipal wastewater-treating anaerobic digesters from USA - AD_UKC035_MetaG (SPAdes) (version 2) | ecosystem: Engineered > Bioreactor > Anaerobic >...
TCTTGCCGACCATCCGCGGGTCGGGGATGTCACGAAATAGTTGTACCAAGAGCGTCCGAGCCGACTCTTCCATGAAGGGCTCCTTCATCAGGGCATTGATCGTCATTTCTGCAAGGCCTTGCCCTAAAGAAGGTGGACTATACTGACTCGTACAGCCTGGCGCAATTGCCTATCTTAACATTCCAAAATTTCTTCCACTCCGTTTCATGCGATGGCCCTGAGAGACCGCAGCAATTCCGGCTTGATTCAATCCGGAGTTCGCGGTAGAATAGATGATAGGCAGCTTGGCCTTGTCGCCTCTTGGGGGATTTCAGCTTCGTGCGTCCCGGCTGCCGGGATGGAAGGAAGGTGGTGAAATGCGTGGAGGGCCGATTGCGCCCGCGAGAATGCTGTGTCTGTGGCTCCTCATGCCGGCGTTGGCGTTGCCGGTCGGCGCCCAGTATGGCGGCGGCTTGGGGACCGCGGAAAGCCCCTATCTGATCTCCACCGCCAGCCACCTGGATGCGCTAGGTGCCAGGCCCGAAGACTGGGCCAGGCATTTCGAACTGACGGCGGACCTTGACCTCCAGAAGTACGGCCCGACCGAGTTCCATATGATCGGCACTGCCGAGGACGGTCCCTTCACAGGCGTCTTCCTGGGCAATCACAAGACGATATCGAATTTCCGACGATCCGACGAAGAAGGCGGCTACTCCGGCCTGTTCGGACTGGTCGACGGCGCCCGAATCGAGAACCTGACGCTGGCCTATCCCGACATCGCCTGCGGCTATGGTCGGTACATAGGGGCGCTGGTGGGCGATCTAAGAGTCGGGACCATTGCCAACTGCCATGTGCGCAGCGGCGCCGTCCAGGGATTCGCCTATGTTGGGGGCCTCGTCGGCAGAAACGACGGAGGCGTCATCAGCGACTGCACGATTTCTGTCCGTGTTGACGGTACGTCCCGTGTGGGCGGCCTGGTCGGTCAGAGCTACTTCGGGGTGATCGAGCGGTGCCGGGCGGAGGTCGAGGTTCTCGCTCCGCTGTCGTCGTACTGGGTTGGCGGCCTGGTTGGAGACTGTCGTCTTGCGACGGTGAGCGACTGCCGGGTCTGCGGCACGGTGTCCGCAGACGCCTGCGTGGGCGGCTTGGTCGGGGAGTCTCTCACCGGTGTTATCGAACGCTGCGCCATGGCCGGCGCGGTCTGCGGGACCACGAAGGTCGGAGGAATCCTGGGACTCAACAGCGGAAGCAGCGTAACCGACTGTTACGCGACTGCGCAGGTGAAGGCCGCGACCTGCGCCGGCGGCCTCGTCGGATGCAACGGCCCATCTTGCCACTGCGCTGTGTACGAGGCAGGCGTCATCAGCAGTTCGTACGCGTGCGGTCCTGTCGCGGGCGCCAGTTCGGGCGGACTCGTCGGGCTGGACGACCGCGGCGAGGTGTTCGGTTCCTTCTGGGACCTCGACGCCAGCGGCCGCAAGACCAGCGCCGGCGGTGACGGCAAGACCGCGAAGGAAATGGCTGCCCCTTCGATGTACCTGGCCGCGGGGTGGGACTTCGTTGGAGAGAAAGCGAATGGGACCCGGGAGACCTGGTACATCCCCGCCGCGGGCGGATATCCCCGACTGGTGTGGGAGCTTGCCGCCGGCGATTTCGATGGAGACGCCCGAGTCGACTTCCACGACTACTGCCGACTGGCGACCCGATGGCGACAGGCGGATACGGGCACGTGGTCCGACGGAGATTACGTCATCCCGGACGGGACGGTGGACTGCGACGATCTGGCCCGCTTTGCGGAGGTCTGGCTCGCCGGCCGTTGACGGCCCGCAGGCGAAGAAGCGAGACGGTGCATGGCACGCCCCGACGGGCCAGGCCTGTGATTGCCTTGTGTTCCGCACGCATCCATTTGCCTTTCTGCGGATTTCCTGCATAATGTCCGTCTGTCTGCCGGGGCAGGGAATCCCTCTTCGCGGGATGAAAGTCCACTTCGGCAGGACGGAAGAAACCTGGTTGGTGAAGATCTATCTATGCGGACATATTTTGACTGTGTGCCGTGCTCGATCCGGCAGGTGCTGGATTCGGTGCGGATGGTTACCGACGACGAGACGATGCACGAGCGGGTGCTCCGCGAACTGCTCGGGATGTGGCAGGCGATGGATATGCGGCAGAGCCCTCCGGCCATGGCGCAGAAGATCCACCGCTACCTGCGACAGCTCACCGGTGTCGCGGACCCCTACCTCGATGTGAAGAACCACTACAACGCCTTTGCCCTGGGCCTATACCCCGAGCTGCGCGAACGGGTCGAGAACTCGCCCGATCCATTCGAGACCGCGGTGCGTTTGGCCATTGCGGGCAACATCATCGACTTCGGCGTCAACTCGAACGTCGAGCAGTCCACCGTCCAGGATGCAATCCTGCGGTCACTCAGCGAGCCGATAGACCACGACGCGGTGCAGAGCCTCCGTCGGGCGATCGACCAGGCTGAGGACATCCTGTTCCTCGGCGACAACACCGGCGAGATCGTCCTCGACCGCCTTCTCATCGAGCGGATGCCCAGGGACAGGATCACGTACGTCGTCCGCGGGCACCCGATCCTCAACGATGCCCTGTTGGAGGACGCCCGCACCGTCGGGCTGACCGACCTCGTCGAGGTGATGGACAACGGATCGGATGCACCCGGCACAATCCTGGAAACCTGCTCGGACGCCTTCCGGCGGCGGTTCGAGCAGGCCGACGTGATCATCGCCAAGGGCCAGGGCAACTACGAGTCGCTCAGTGAGACGCAGCGCCCTGTGTTCTTTCTCTTGCGCCCGAAGTGTGCAGTCCTGGCCCGCCACTTGAGCTGCGAACTGGGCCGACTGATGGTTCTCCGCAGCGGCGCCGATCCCGCAATTACCTGAGTCGTATACGTCCCATGAGCTCTACTGATTCAGAAGGATATGGAACATGCCGATATTCGAGTACCGATGCGAGAAATGCGGGCACGTAATGGAAGTGCTGCACAAGAGCGTCAAGGCCGAGAGGCCCACCTGTGAGAAGTGCGGCAGCCCGGACATGAGCAAGCTGCCCTCCGGTTTCGCGGTGGGGAAGACCTCGCAATCGCCTGCCTGTGACTCGTGCCCCTCATTGCCCGCCTGCGGCGGAGGCTGCTCTTGCGGTTGTCAGATGCCCGGCCATTGATGAGGTTGCCTGCGCCTGCGGGGGGCGCTTCGGCGGTACTGCCGCGACTCGCCAAACGGACCGATGGATCTGTCACTCCGTGCCTTCATTGAGCCAGATGTCTAGGCGTGGCGTCTGCCAGGCGTAGGGCTTGCCGAGGACATCATAATCGCCATCGCCGTCCAGGTCGGCGATCTTGGATTCGTGGTTAGCGATGCCTTCGGAGATCGAGACCGTCTGGAACTTGCCTGTGCCGTCGCCCAGGAGGAGCATGTTCTTGGCGTCGGGATTGCCGTTGTTGAGGCGCATCTCGGCGACCCAGATATCGAGATGCCCGTCCTTATTGAAATCGAGGATCGCCAGGGAGTGACCGCAGTCGATCTCCGGGATCAACTCGGTCGGAAGCCAAGTCCCCTTGACCCACTGGTACATCATCAGCGGAGCCCAACCATCGCCGACGACCAGAACCACCTCGGGCCTTCCGCCTTCGATCAATTGTCCCGCGGCGGCTCGCGTGAATTCATAACTCGCGTCGATGATGTTCGGCGTGAAAGTCATGCCTTCAACGTGCTTGAACCACCGACCGCCGCCAACGATGTCGAGCTTGCCATCGCCGTCGATGTCGATCTTGGCCAAGCCCTCGTGCTCGTTGATCGCCTTGAAGGCGGGGTACGGTCGGGTCTGCCGCTGCATCATTTCGCTGTCGCTGGACCAGGAGTAGATTTCCGCGCATTTCCAGGACTCGGCCAGCCGCGGGCTGTCCGGAATCTCCGCGAGGTAGAGCCTGTTGGCCCCTTGATTCCAGAAGACCAGTTCCTGCCGGTGGTCGCCGTCGAAGTCGCCGAAGATCAGGTCGTGGTGCTTTTTGCCGCCGGAGTTCTTGATGGTGTGTCGCGTCCAGGGCTTCTGCGGGTCAGAATCCGGATAGGGGTTCTCCCACCACCAGACGAACTGATTCTGCCAATCGCCAGCGAAGACGATGTCCAGGTCTCCGTCTCCGTCGATGTCGAACGAGTCGGAGCCCGCTTCGATGTGCAGATGCTGATCCTCAACCACGTACTTCGTCCAGCCGGTCGTCGTCCGTCGATACCAGACAAGAGCAGGCGCCTGCGTCCGCTCGGCGATCACGAAGTCGTTGACGCCGTCCTTGTCGATGTCGCACACGAGGCTGGAGGTCTGTTCCTTCCCACTATTGGGGACTGGCAGGTCGCCGGTGGTGGAGGACAGATGCTTCCATCGGATGCCGCCGGCCCAGGTGGCCTCCGAAAGAGCGATAGAAACCACAATGGCTGCGAACTGGATGCGGTTGTTCATGTGGCACCCTGGATTGCTGTTCCGTGGTTTTATGTATTCTAACAGCCTCTTGACTTGGCGCCTATGTCAAAAAGTGCCCGCCGTCAGTCCATGGAATCGGAAATGCTGCGTCGGTGCAGACCTCCCTTCGGTTTGGCAGCTTCGGGTTCGTTTGGCTTGGGCGAAGCGATCGCATTGGGTTCGTTCGGATCGACTCGCGGTTCGTCGCTTGCCGACAGGCGGTCGGTGGTCTCGAATAGTCGCGTGACCGCGGTCCGGGTCGTGTGGGTGTCTCCGAATCCGACCAGCCCGTGGATGAAGTCGCAGCAGTAGGCGACGCCGGCGATGTTTGCCTGCTGGGCTTCGCGGCCCAGGCCGAGCGTGCTGACGATCTTGCGCTGCACCACGGGCGTCGTGGACAGGGTCAACGCCGCGAAACTCAGGATCAGGAACCCTGCGACGAAGCCCAGGGCGCCGGAGAGGACCACGTCGAACAGATTCGGGAACTGGACCTTGAACTGGCCCGTGAGGAAGACCCACGAGAGACCGTGCAAGAGGGCGAAGCACCCGCCGGCCAGAACGATCATGCTCAAGGCCATGCACCACGAGGCCTTGCCCGGCATGGGCACCGACTCCGCCATCAGCGGCGCCAGGAAGATCGACACGTAGATCGAGACGATGAGATTGAACAGCAGCGCCCACATCTCATAGAAGCCCATGCGGACGGCGAGCCAGATGAACAGGGCGCCGGTCAGGATGGCGATCCAGAACAGCATCGACGTATCCTCCTATCCTACGACTCTCTTGATTTCATCGAGGCTCGTAAGGCCGGCGACGACCTTCCTGAGTCCGGCCTTGCGGAGTTCGGCCAGACCCTTCTGGTTCTCCTGCGTCCTCATCCGCTCGATGAGCGACCCGCTCTGGGCGATCTCATTCCGCAGGGCGGTGTCCACGACCATCAGGTCCAGGATGGCGATTCGTCCGGAGTATCCGGTGTCCTCGCAGTGCTTGCAGCCGGCGGCCTCATAGACCTGGTGAGGGTCAACCCCCTTCTTCTCGAAGCCGTGGATCTGCGTGTCGCTCAAGGTCGCCCGCCTCTTGCAGCGGTCGCACAGCCTGCGGACGAGCCGCTGGGAAACGAGCAGGTTCAAGCCCGCCGATAGCAGCAGGGGGGAGATGCCCAGGTCCAGCAGACGGATGATGGCGGTCGCGTTGCTCTCGCAGTGGATCGTCGCCGTGACGAGATGACCGGTCTGGGCGGCCCGCAGGGCGATCTCCGCGGTCTCCTCGTCGCGGATCTCGCCCACGCTGATCACGTCCGGGTCCTGTCTCAGTACGCTGCGGAGCGTCTTGGCGAACGTGATGTCGGCCTTCGTGTTGACCTCGATCTGACTGGCCTGGGGCAACACCGCTTCGATGGGGTCTTCGACCGTGATTACGTTGCGGGTGAACCGGTCGATCTCGTTGAGCATGGCGTACATGGTCGTGGTCTTGCCGCTGCCGGTTGGGCCGGACACGAGGATCATGCCGGCCGGCTCTGCGATCTGGCTCTGGAAGAGGGTCAGGTGTTTCTCCGGCAGGCCCATTTGGGCGAGCGTGAAAGAACCCGCATCCTTGTTCAACACGCGGATCGAGAGCTTCTCGCCCTGCAGAGCGCCGGCGCTGGCGACGCGGAACGACGCGGTGACGTCTCCTCGACGGGCCATGAAGCCGCCGTCCTGCGGCCGTCTTCGTTCCGCGATGTCCATCTCCGCGATGGCCTTGATGCTGTTGATGATGGCGCGGGAAGTGCTCGCGTCCAGTTCCTTCACGATCCGCAGGGTCCCATCGACCCGCAGTCGGACAGTGTACGTGGACGAATCCTTGGGGTCGATCAGGATATCACTGGCGCGGCGCTGGAGTGCGTCGGCGATCGTGGCCTCCGTCAGGGTCAGGATCTTGGCGTCGACGCGTTTGGCGTCGCCGTGGCCGTAGATTTCGTCGATGCTCCGTCCGGCGGAATCCAGCAGATGAAGGGCCAGGTCCTCCTGTTCCTCGGAGCGGAAGTGGATCGAGCGCACTGCGACGACCGCGTGCCGGACCTGCCGCTTGAGAACCTCGATGAAGCCTTCCTGCGTCTGGCGGCTCCGTCTGGCGGTGTCGGTGAGGAACAGCGTCAGCAGCAGGAACGGCCCGGTCAGCAGGGTGACCAGGTTGGCGAGGGTCCGGTACTTCTTGGGCACCAGTGGGCTGAAGTTCGACCGCTGCACGAGGTACAGGCACAAATACACCCAGGCGATCAGAAGGACCAGACGCAGCGGGTTGAAAGGCAGATCGGCGAAGGACAGCACGTCGCCACAGCCCGCGTGCACGCTCACGGGCGGCGCCGCTTCCGCAATCTCGACGGTTCCCAGTATCTGCATAGACCCTCTCTATCCTCCGAGAGCGAAAGTCGACGATCCACACACATATTCTACCCGATGCGTCCGGGATTGGCAAGCGATGATCGCCTGGAGTTTCACATGCGATGCTCTGGCGACGCCCCAGGAGGTGACGGCCATCTTGTCCACCTCCAGGATCTCCGCCCGTCGGACCCGCCAGGTCCCGTCGCGCTGCTTGCGCAGGTGGAACTGGAGCTTGACCATGGCGCTGGGTTTGTAGCTCTGGGCCCAAACGCTGCTCTTGTCGAACCGCACGATCACAGTGAACGTCGCGACGCCTTCAGGAGACGTGATCTTCACCTCTTCGCCGATTTTCGTGATCTTGTCGATGGCAGGGGGGACCAGTCGGGACCGGCAGTGGCTGACGGCGGCCTGCTTGTCCTTGTGGTAGGAATCCGCATAGTCCTCGCTGAGCAGACGGGCGATGGCGGCGCAATCCTCCTGTTCCACCGCCCGCACGCCGGTCTTGACGAGTTCGTTGATCTTCTCCAGGTCCGTGGCGACCAGCGCGTCGAGCCCGACCGCCAGTCCGCCGACCCCCAGCGGAAACAGCCAAAGCCAAAGGCGTCTCTTCTCGGGAAGGACGGCCCGAACCGTGAAGACAATCAGCAGGACAATGACCGCCGCACCCAGCAAGGTCCACGGCTGCTCGAAGACATCCCACATTCTCCATCCCTCTCAAACGACTACCGCTATTCTTGTCGCCAGATCAGAGAGGGTATTCTAACGTGACGGCGGGTTGTACACAAGGTCGCTGGTTTGTCGGGCCACGGCGCGGGCAAAAAGAACGCCCGGCGTTGTGTACCGGGCGGAGGAGGAATACCAGGAAATCGGCGACGAAGAAGGCTACTGTATGGTTTTGCACGGCCACGCTTTCGTCACGAACTCAATGTCCACCCTGTCGTCGGCGGGTGGGGTCATATTGAAACTGAAGCTGGAGGGCGTGTACATGGCTCCCTCGCACCATTTAATGAAGCTCGGGCTCTCCCAGGTGTGCATTTCACTGTGGCCGTCGGCATAGCCGATCGTGCTCTTGTCGTTATGCCACATGGCGAGCGGGTCGCACCAGGTCGATTGAGTGTAGTTCTTCCTGACGTTCGTCTGCCAGGAGCCGATGTTCTCGCCACGCGTATCCATTTCCTCAACGAAGACAAGTTGCTGCGCCGGCTTCTTGAACTCCGTGTAGCGGGTGATCTTGGTGTAGTTGCTCCAAGATTCGCCATTGGCCCCGCCGGCAAGGGAGAAGGTGCGGAAAGCCACGGGAATCGACGCGCTCTCTTTTCGCCGGTCGGCCGGGCAGCGGTACACGTTGATCTCCTCGCCTACGTACTTGTACAGGAGACCCCTGCGGATGGCCGCTTTCTTGGTGTCCCAATTGGCGGTATAGGCCGCCCGGTCGACCCAATTCCCAGGATCCGTATGTCCGCCGACGATTCTGCCGTCATAATCGTCTTTGTACAGGAGCCAGCCCAGAGTGAGCGACCTGGTGTTGCTGACGCAGTGGACTCGTTGCGCCTGATCTTTGGCGGCCTGCAGGGCCGGCATCAGGATGGCCATCAAGACGGCGATCACTGCGATGACCACCAACAGTTCGATCAGGGTGAACCCTCTCGATCGCATGTTCTCTGTCCTTTCTGCACTATGACTTCATTCCGTCGCCCGGCCCGGCCCCGTTGCCGGCAGGTGACTCTCGGGCGACATCGAGATCCACCGCATTTTCACGCCAACCTGTATCAGATGCCTGATTGTCCTCGTCTGTTCCCCATTCATTCAGTCGAACGGCAGACCACCGCGGAATTGGCCCCCCCCGACGCTGACGTCCGTTGGCGCCCCAGACGGCTGCCCTATGGCATTGGCGGCGCGTCGGGCACCTTCTGCGGGAACCCTGCGATCATGAAGTGCAAATCCGCACCCTGGCCCGGCGGGACCGGGTAGAAGAACTCCTGTTTCTGAGACATCTCCACGCTGCTCGGATCTGCCCAGCGGTGGATGGCTGCGTGACCGTCGGCATAACCCAGCGTGCTCCTCGCCCGACTGTGCCAGATGGCCAGCGGATCCACCCAGGTCCCCCCGCGGGGGTTCAGCACCCACGAACCTCGATTCCATCCTCTGGGATCGGCCTCCTCCACGAAGATGTACTTGGTCGCGGGCTGGGGGATATCCGAGTACTTCACCGCCTGCACATAGGCATTCTGCCATTCCTCGCCGTTGGCGCCGGCCGCGACGGAGTAGCTGCAATACGCGATTTGGCCGGGAATCAGCTTTCGCGCGTCCGCAGGGCAGCGATATATGCCCACGTCCTCGCCCGCATAATGGAACAGCGTGCCTCGACGGATCCCTTCCTTCTGCCGTTCGAGCATCGTTCCGGGCCCCGTAGGCGCGTGGACCCAGTCGTGAGGGCACTTGCCCACCTGTCCGCCCGCGATGCGATCATCATTGTCGTCCTTGTAGAGCAGCCAGGCAAAGGACAGGGTCCTGAGGTTCTGCGTGCAGACCGTACCCTGGGCTTGATTCCTCACCCGCATCAGGGCAGGGAACGACACGGCCATCAACAGAGAGACAACGCCGATGACCACCAGCACTTCAAGAAGCGTCAGCCCTTTTCTTGCCATCGGTATCCTCCCATGGGGCAATGCAGGCTGGCATATTCCGTCAGCGAAGACGCTGAACCCGACGTACGAGTCGAATATATCCTGCCGTCAAGGGCGTGTCAATGGTTTTCGGACGGAATCTCAGTTCCGCAGGGCCCGCAGGGGCGCGGGGAGTCGGCCGCGGCGTTGGATGAACTTGGCCGACGAGTGCTTGGTCGTCACCTTCATGACAGGGGCTGAGCCGAGGAGACCGCCGAAATGCACGATGCTTCCCGGCTTGGCGCCGGGGACCGGCACGATGCGGACGCTCGTCGTCTTGTTGTTGGCGACCCCGATGGACAGCTCGTCCGCAATGATCGACGAGATGATCTCCGGGGCAGTGTCGCCCGGCACAGCGAACATGTCCAGGCCGACGGAGCAGACGCTCGTCAGGGCTTCGAGCTTGTCCAGGCTCAGGGCGCCCGAGCGGACGGCGCGGATCATGCCGGCGTCCTCGCTGACCGGGATGAACGTGCCGGACAGACCGCCGACATTGCCGGAGGCCATGGCGCCGCCTTTCTTGACCGCGTCGATCAGCAGAGCCAGCGCCGCCGTCGAGCCGGGGCAGCCCATCCGTCCGACGCCCATCGCCTCAATGATCTCCGCGACGGAGTCGCCGGTCACAGTGGTGGGCGCCAGGGAGATGTCCACGATGCCGAAATCGACCTTCATCAAGCCCGCCAGCTCCCGGCCGATCAGTTCGCCGGCGCGGGTGATCTTGAAGACGGTCCGCTTGATGACCTCGGAGAGCTGGGTGAGATCGCAATCGGGGTTCTGGACCACCACATTGCGAACGACGCCCGGCCCGGAGATGCCGATGTTGAGCGAGTAGTCTGGTTCGCCGATCCCGTGGTGGGCGCCGGCCATGAACGGGCTGTCCTCCGGGACGTTGGCGAAGACCGCCAGCTTGGCGCAGCCGATCCCCTTCTCTGAACGGTGGGCCAGGTCGCTGATGACGTGCCCGACCTTGACCACCGCGTTCATATTGATGCCGGCCAGGGTGGAAGCGAGGTTCAGGAACCCGCAGACGCGGTCCGACTCGGAAAGGGCCTCAGGGATCGCGTCGATGAGGTTCTCCTCGGCGCTCGTCGCTCCTTTCTGGACCATGGCGCCGAAGCCGCCCAGGAAGTCGATGTCCGCCTTCTTGACTGCGGCGTCGAGGGCCTTGGCGAACTTGACCGCGGTGATGGTCTTCCGCGGCAGGGGCTCCAGCAGCAGCGACGCCGGCGTGATGGAAATCCGACGGTTCGTGATCGGGATGCCGTACTTCTGCTCCAGCGCGTCGGCGCAATGGTTGAGCAACTGGCCCTTCTCGACGATCCTCGCCTGGGCCTGCCTGATGAGCCAGTTCAGGTCGCGATCCACGCAGTCCTTCAGGTTGATTCCCAGCGTGACGGTGCGGATATCGAAATGATGATCCAGCGTCATGCGAACGGTTTCAAAGACCTCTTCGACGGATATCCGCATAGTCTACACCCTGTGCATGGCCTTGAAGATGCTCTCGTCCTGGATGGAGATCTTGAGCGCCATCTGCCGGCCGATTCGGTCGAGCTGTTTCTTGATCTGGCCCATGTCGATCGTGGCCTGCCCGACGTCGGCCGCCATGGTCATCACGAAGTAGTCCTCCATGATCTTCTGGTTGACGTCGACGATGTTGATGTTGGCCTTCGCCATGGCGTTGGCCAGCCGGGCGATGATGCCGACCCGGTCCTTGCCGGTGACCGTCACGATACAGATTTGACTGGCATTCTGCTCTGGCATAAGAACCTCTCAGAATTGTCGATTGATGATGGTTGATTGTCGATTTCGGAAATCAAGCATCACACATCAAAAATCACAAATCATACATCTGGCCCTTCACGATTGAGCCGCGTCTGCAGCGTGAGGGTCTTCTTGTGGTCGGTCATATCGGGCATCAGCGGCGTGACGGTGATGTACCCGTCCGCCAGCGCCATCGTATCGGCGGCCTCCTTCTCCAGGCGGTGTGCCCCGCCGGCCAGGAGATAGGTCATCTCGTCGCCCTCGCTGCCATGCGGCACGTAGTACTCGTGGAACCCCGAAGTCGCCTGCGGGACCACGCGGACGCCGCGAGGCCGACCGAGGGACTGACGCGGGATGTTGACGTTCATCACGTCGCCAGGTCGCAGCGGCAGCAGCCTTTTCAGCACCGCGATCCCGTGCTCGGCTGCGGTGTCGAAGTTGGTCTCCTTCTCCGCGGCTACGCTGATCGCCACGGAGGGGACCCGCAGAAAGGCCGCCTCCATGGCCGCGGCCACCGTTCCTGAGTAATAGACGTTGATGCCCACGTTGGCCCCGCAGTTGATGCCCGCCGCCACCAGGTCGAACGGCTCGTCCACGAGTTGCATGACCGCCAGCTTCACGCAGTCCGCGGGCGAGCCGCGCACGCCGAAACCGGTGAACAGACCGTCGATGGTCACCTTCGTGCAGGCCAGCGGCTCGGCGAACGTGATGCTGTGACTGGCGCCGGACCAGCAATCCATCGGCGCCGCGACCGTCACGTCGCCGAGCGAGACGAGTTTGCGGTAGAGGGCCGCCAGGCCGGGGGCGAAGATCCCGTCGTCATTGGTCAACAGTATTCGCATCGTTGTATCGATTCCCATCCGCGCCCGCGCAACGCGAGCAGCCGGTTCATTCGATTGTCCGTGAAAGATGTTGTCGGAAGGACGCCACCTGTCATCGTCATCACACCACGCGGCGTATTGTAGCAGGCTCGTCGCCCGGCGTCAATTCGGCGTGCCGACACGGGGGGCCATGGCCGTAGTTGCGGGCCTGCAATAGGGCTTCACGGATGGTGGGGGATTGTCATTCCCGCAAAAGCGGGAATCCACGACCTGGGACGCGTCGCACACCCCCGGCTTGTGGATTCCTGCCCCCGATCGGGTCGAGGGCTGGCTTCTCGCAGGAATGACAGCGTCCGTAGCTCGTCGACCCATGCGAGACGGCAAGAACGGTCATGCACCCGACGCGGGACGTCCGTCATTCGTCCCGGCTGGCGGCGCCGCATCCTCGCTCGCCCAATCTCCACACCTCTGCGATTGACGCAATAGCAGCCTATCTGCTATACTGCAGTCCAGCAATCCTGTGTCGAAGCACGATCCTATGTGCCGATGGGCAGGCGGCCGTCTTTCTGCCGAGCCTTGGGGGGATGGAGGAACGAATATGTTGGAGGCGAGTAGGTCCCAAATCGTGTGGGCGATCCCTGTCCTGATTGCAGTCTGCCTTGTCGTCCTTCCTGCTCAAGCCCAATACAGCGGCGGGACGGGGGAGCCGAACGATCCGTACCAGATCGCCACGGCCGCCGACCTGATCGCCCTCGGCGAGACGCCCGAAGACTACGACAAGCACTTCCTCCTGACCGCCGACATCGACCTGGATCCGAATCTGCCTGGAGGCAGGGTCTTCGATAGGGCCGTCATCGCGCCGGACACTGCGTCAGCCCAATCGGGCTTTCAGGGGACGGCCTTCAGGGGCGTGTTTGAGGGTAATGGCCATACGATCTCGCATCTGACGGTTCAGGGTCACGGCTACCTGGGACTGTTTGGCCGGTTGGTGGGCAACTCTGGTTCCGCCGGCCAGGTGAAGAATCTGGGTGTAGTGGATGCGAACATAACAGGCACAGGTGACTATGTCGGCGGACTGGTTGGTGAGAGCTGGGGTAGTCTGACGCACTGCTACAGCACCGGGGCGGTCAGTGGCAGCTATGATGTCGGCGGGCTGATAGGGCATAACTACGGTTTTGTGATCCGCTGCTACAGCACCACTTCGGTCAGCGGCGACTCCGTGGTTGGTGGGCTGGTGGGCAACAACATGGGTTTCGTGACCCGGTGCTACTGTGGCGGCACGGTCAGTGGCAGTTGGTATGTCGGCGGACTCGTGGGGAACAATGAGGGACCGTGGGGCTGGGGCCCTGGGGGAACTGTGAGCCAGTGTTACAGCACCGGTGCTGTCTGCGGCCATTGGTGTGTCGGGGGGCTGGTGGGGGACAATGTGGGACAGAGCGGCCCAGGCGTGGCGTTGGGTTCGGGGGATGGTACCGTGACCCAGTGCTACAGCACGGGGGCAGTTAGTGGCAGCGGCTCGGTCGGCGGCCTTGTAGGCCAGAACACCGGCGATTGGGGTTGCGCGGGGATTGTGGACGGGTGCTTCTGGGACACCCAGACCTCAGGCCAGGCCACGAGTGCCGGGGGCACAGGTCTGACCACGGCCGAGATGCAGATGGCCAAGACGCTTCTTGACGCTGGCTGGGACTTCGTCGGCGAAGTCAATAATGGGACTCACGAAGTCTGGCAAATGCCAGAAGAAGGAGGATACCCGGTGTTGGCGGCCTTCGCCGGGTACACTCCACGCGAGTTACAAGGCACGGGTACGGTGGAGGACCCGTACTTGATATCCGATGCGATGGATCTGGGAGCAATGATTTACTACTACGACAGCGCTATGACGAATCCATCTGTTTGTTGGCTCGACGCTGAGTGCGTTTCCGACTTTCATACGAGGCCTGATTTCGCCGTTGATAATACGTGCACCGCGCCGTGACCAAGGCCCACGAGT
>Ga0209605_1003389_pt1 | contig 14028 bp, 7 predicted proteins | sample AD_UKC035_MetaG_FD_184408 | JGI IMG/M metagenome (GOLD analysis project Ga0209605, IMG submission 184408) | Active sludge microbial communities of municipal wastewater-treating anaerobic digesters from USA - AD_UKC035_MetaG (SPAdes) (version 2) | ecosystem: Engineered > Bioreactor > Anaerobic >...
GCCAGGTGTCCGATTGCCGTGGACAATCCAGCAGTGCAACCGGGCTTTCTGCGATCACCGCCCAGAACTGTTACGGCGAAAGCAGCGGTGACACCGGGCTTTCTGCGACCACCGCCCAGAACTGTTACGGCTACAGCAGCAGTGGCACCGGGCTTTATGCCTCCCGCACCGCCATCGGTTGCTACGGATACAGTTTCTCCGGCCCACGCGGGTTGTACGCTCTAAGCGCCAACACGTGCGTGGGCTACCGCACCGAGGGGCGGGCCATTGAAGCCACGGTGGCCAACGGTTGCTACGCCGCCTCCGGCACCAACCTCATCACGTACAAATACAACATGCCGTAGGGAATTTACGATTTCCGATTTGGGATTTACGAATTGAATGCAGCAACAACCATGAAAATCATGAAAACAACACGCCTGGCCCACCTCACCGGCCTCGCGCTGGCGCTCTCAACCCTCAACCCTCAACTCTCAACCTGTCTCGCCCAGGGCAGCCTCACCCCGCCGGGCGCGCCCGCGCCCACGATGAAGACCCTCGCGCAGATCGAGGCGCGCACGCCCATCTCATCCGCGCCGTTCACCATCAGCGTCCCTGGCTCGTATTACCTGACCACCAACCTCACCGTCAGGTCCGGCGACGCCATCGCGATCGCCACCAACGGCGTGACGCTGGACCTGAACGGCTTCACCCTCTCCTCCACCGCCAACCCAGCCGCCGGTTCCGGCGTCCGGATCAACAGTGGCCTGCGCAATCTCACCATCCTGAACGGATTCATCCAGGGCGGGGTGACCAACAACGCCGGCACCTACGGTGGGCCGGGATTTGAGTACGGCATTTCTTATCCCAGTGGGGCACCGTTGAACACGCGTGTCGTTGGCGTTGCGGTGGCGGGCTGCCAGTACTACGGCATTTACCTTGGCTTTGGGGAATCAACCGTGGTGGAATCCTGCACGGTGCGAACGGTGGGAGGTCTTGGAATTGTTGCCACGACCATCAAGAATTCGACTGCCAGCGATTGTGGTGGGACGGCAATCAGCGGCAAGCAGGTGTCCGATTGCCGTGGACAATCCAGCAGTGGCATCGGGCTTTCTGCGATCACCGCCCAGAACTGTTACGGCCAAAGCAGCAGTGACATCGGGCTTTATGCCTACACCGCCCTGAACTGTTACGGCTTCAGCAGCAGTGCCAACGGGCTTTCTGCGTCCACCGCCCAGAACTGTTACGGCTACAGCAGCAGTGGCACCGCGCTTTCTGCCTACACCGCCCAGAACTGTTACGGCTACAGCAGCAGTGGCGCCGGGCTTTATGCCGAAACCGCCCAGAACTGTTACGGCTACAGCATCGGTGCCACCGGGCTTTATGCCGACCGCACCGCCATCGGTTGCTATGGAAGCAGTCCCTCCGGCCCACGCGGGTTGTACGCTCGAAGCGCCAACACGTGCGTGGGCTACCGCTCCGGAGGCCGAGCCATTGAAGCCATAGTGGCCAACGGTTGCTTTGCCATCTCCGGCACCAACTTCATCACCTACAAATACAACATGCCCTAGCAGATTTACGATTTCCGATTTACGAATCGAACTCAGTTACAACCATGAAAACCATGAAAACAACACGCCTGATCCACCTCACCGGCCTCGCGCTGGCGATCCTCACCCTCAACCCTCAACTCTCAACCTGTCTCGCCCAAGGCAGTCTCACCCCGCCGGGCGCGCCCGCGCCCACGATGAAGACCCTCGCGCAGATCGAGGCGCGCACGCCCATCTCCTCCGCGCCGTTCACCATCAGCGTGCCCGGCTCGTATTACCTGACCACCAACCTCACCGTCAGTTCCGGCGACGCCATCACGATCGCCGCCAGCGGCGTGACGCTGGACCTGAACGGCTTCACCCTCTCCTCCACCGCCAATCCAGCCGACGGTTACGGCGTCCGGTTGAACGTCAGCTTGAGCGACATCACGATTGCCAACGGGCATATCCGTGGCGGCGTGACCAACAACGCCGGCACCTACGGTGGACCGGGATTTCAATACGGCATTGCTTTTTTCAGCGAGGCACCGTTGAGCACGCGTGTCGTTGGCGTTACGGTGTCGGGCTGCCTGTACTACGGCATTCACCTTGGCTTTGGGGAATCAACCGTGGTGGAATCCTGCACGGTGCGAACGGTGGGAAGTCTTGGAATTGTTGCCACGACCATCAAGAATTCGACTGCCAGCGATTGTGATTGGACGGCAATCTACGGCAGCCAGGTGTCCGATTGCCGTGGACAATCCAGCAGTGCAACCGGGCTTTCTGCGATCACCGCCCAGAACTGTTACGGCTACAGCAGCAGCAGTGGCATCGGGCTTAATGCCGAAACCGCCCAGAACTGTTACGGCTACAGCAGCAGTGGCACCGCGCTTTCTGCCCAAACCGCCCTGAACTGTTACGGCGAAAGCGGCAGTGGCACCGCGCTTTCTGCCCAAACCGCCCAGAACTGTTACGGCTACAGCAGCAGTGGCACCGGGCTTTCTGCGACCACCGCCCAGAACTGTTACGGCTACAGCAGCAGTGGCACCGGGCTTTCTGCGACCACCGCCCACAACTGTTACGGCTACAGCGTCAGTGACTCCGGGCTTTTTGCCGACCGCACCGCCACCGGTTGCTACGGATACAGTTTCTCCGGCCCACGCGGGTTGTACGCTCTAAGCGCCAACACGTGCGTGGGCTACCGCCTCGGAGGCCGGGCCATTGAAGCCACGGTGGCCAACGGGTGCTACGCCCAAAACGGCACCAACTTCATCACCTACAAATACAACATGCCCTAGCAGATTTACGATTTCCGATTTACGAATCGAACTCAGTTACAACCATGAAAACCATGAAAACAACACGCCTGATCCACCTCACCGGCCTCGCGCTGGCTTTGGCCTTCGGCCTGCAGCCTTCAGCCTCGCTCCAAGCCGCCACCACCATCAACCCGTCGAACAAATCCGCCTACGCCGCGAACCTCGGCTGGGTCAACGCCTACGCCGACGGCGCCAACGGCGCGGTCATCGGCGAGTACGTCTGCTCCGGCTATCTCTACGCCGCGAACGTGGGCTGGATTCACCTTGGCGACGGCACGCCCGCCAACGGCATCCAATACCAGAACAACTCCGGCGCGGACTACGGCATCAATCTGGACGGCCTGGGCAATCTGCGCGGCTACGCCTATGGCGCGAACATCGGCTGGATCAACTTCGAGAACACCGGCGCGCCCAGGGTGAACCTGGCCACCGGCAAGTTCAGCGGCCACGTCTGGAGCGCCAACTGCGGCTGGATCAGCCTCAGCAACGCCGTCGCCCACGTGCAGACCGACACCATCGCCCCCGGCGCGGACACCGACGGTGACGGCATCACCGACGCCTGGGAACTCACCCACACGAATTCACTGACCGCCTTCACCGCCACGAGCGACAGCGACGGCGATGGCCAGTCCGATCTGGCCGAATACCTGGCCGACACAAATCCGCGGGATGCGAACGATAATTTGCGCATCACGCATTACAGCCGGGGCAATCCGACGCCCGATTACAACATGCTGCAGTGGACGAGCCGGCCGACGCGATTGTATGGCATCGAATACCGCGCCGCGTTCGACCTGGCGAACCCGTGGACTTCACTCCTGAACCTCGCGTCGCCGGGCGCGAATATCGCAAGCTTCTATCTGGGAGACGACCAAAACTTCTTCCGCCTTCGCGCGTTTCGCCCGTTGTCCCCGTGAGCACCGGAAAAAGGTCCCTTGGAGAGTCGCCCATTCGTTGCGTCATCGCGCTTGCAGGAACCGGCAGTTCGCCGTTGAATTACGGCATGAACCGTCACTTCCAGATCTCGCGTCGTTCTTTCATGACCCGCTGCGCCGCCCTCGCCGCCGCCGGCGGCCTGCCCCTCTGGTTTGTGGAACGCGAACTCGCGGCGCAGGAAGCGCCGAAGTCTCCGCGCAGTCCGAATGACCGCCCGGGCATCGCGCTGATCGGTTGCGGCGGCATGGGACGCGGTGACGCACAAAATGCCAGCCGCTTTGGCGACATCGTGGCCGTGTGCGACGTGGATGACAACCATGCGAGCGAGGCGGCGAAGCAATTCACGAAGAACGGCCGGACGCCGGCGAGGTTCAGCGACTTTCGTCGGGCCCTCGAACGCGGCGATGTGGACATCGCGGTGCAGGCCACGCCCGATCACTGGCACACGCTGGTGAACCTGGCCGCGACCCGCGCCAAAAAGGATGTTTACGGCGAGAAACCCATGACGCTGACGATTGACGAGGGCAAACACCTGATCAAAGCCGTGCGCGAACACCGCACGGTTTTCCAGACCGGCACCCAGCAGCGCAGCGACAAGAAATTCCGGCTCGCCTGCGAACTGGTGCGCAATGGGCGCATCGGGAAATTGAAGCAGGTGCAGGTGTTCGTCCCCGCCGGATTGCGGGAAGGCCCGTTCAAAACCGTGCCGGTGCCGCCGGGCCTGAACTGGGATTTCTGGCAGGGCCAGACGCCGGGTGTGGACTACCTGAAGGAGCGTTGCCATGCGAACTTCCGCTGGTGGTGGGAATACTCGGGCGGACCGGTCACGGATTGGGGCGCGCACCACAACGACATCGCGTGCTGGGGCATCGGACAGGACGGCCCCACCGGAGTGGAAGCGCGAGCGTTGACCGAACCCATCCCGGGCGGCTACACCACGCCGAGTGAGTTCGAGGCCACGCTCACCTGGGCCAACGGCGTCACACAGAGCGTGCGCACCACGCCGGATGACACGCCCTACGGCGGCGTGATCAGAAAGGACGGCCAGCGCAACGGCGTGAAGTTCGTGGGCACGGACGGTTGGATCTGGGTGAACCGCGCCGATCTCGGCGCCAGCAAGGACGACATTCTCGAGACTCCCCTGCCCGCCAACGCCGTCCGCCTCGAAGTCAGCAACGATCACATGGGCAATTTCTTTGACTGTGTTCGCACGCGCAAAACGCCGGTCGCCCCGGTGGAGGTCGGCCATCGTTCCGCCGCCATCGGGCACCTCATCGTCATCGCGTTGCGGACCGGCCGAAAGTATCAGTGGGATCCAGCCCGGGAAGAGTTCATCGGCGAGAACGCACAGGAAGGCAATGCCCATCTCGCCCGGCCAATGCGCCCACCATATAATTGGGGGTTCGTGAGTTAGCGCCGGTGCCGCCGCGTCGGGGCCGCCCCGGCGGCCGCCAGGAAGCGGAAGTTTCCACCGACCGAATGCAGGGGGAAGTTCGGAGAACCACCCGCAAAATGACCGATTCCCCGCCAGCCAGGCGTTGCGCCCTCCCACATCGCCATCCGGAGCGACGTCATCGCCTCTCCATCCACCACTTTGAGTTAAGATCAGTGCGACAGCCTGCTAGTCGGCCGCACTGGAAGCGTTCCACTCGGGGTAAAGCTCGGGATCAATCTGCCCGCGCTTGACCAGGTCGACCAGATCGCGCTGAATCGTCTTGCGCGAAACATTGAATTGCCGCGCCAGGGCTGAAACATTGGGGCGCTCGCTCGCGCCGCGGGTTTGATTCAGGATCGCGTGCTGCCGGGCAAGCCGCTCCGCAAAGAGCCGCTCGGGCTCGTTGGATTCGACTTTCTCCGCCCGTTCAAGTGATTTCAGCATCGCCACCGTTTCGCCCAGGCCGCACTCCGTCAACGCCCGCTCGACCACCTGTTCGAGTTCATCGAGCTGGATCGGTTTTCGCAGGACGTACTGCGCGGACAACGGACCGGACAAGGCGGCGAGCTGCCCTTGAATGTCGAGCGTCCCGGAAATGACAATGATGGGCACATGCGCCGCCAGCGCCTTGAGCCGGGGAATGAATTCGGTGCCCTTCTCGCCCTCGGCCAGGATGTGATCCAGGAGAATGAGATCAGGAATAGAGGCTTCAATTTCCTTCAGCGCAGCGGAAGCGGTCGCGACCGTGGTGACGCGAAATCCGCGCAGGGCCTTGTTGTAAAGCCGGACATGCTGCGGGTCGTCCTCGACAACCAGAATCGTGGCATTGCGAACATTCATGACGGACATGCGTGGTTGATTCTAGCCGGTGGCGCGCGGCTGGGGACTGGGCGAGTGGCGCGCAGCCTCCTGCACCGGCAACCAGATCCGAAAGCACGCACCCCGGCCTGGCGATGATTCGACATCTATGCCGTAACCCTCCTGTTCCGCCAGCGTGTAGATGGTGGAAAGCCCCAGCCCGGTGCCCTGGCGCGCGCCGCGATTCTTGGTGGTGAAGAAGGGATCGAAAATCCTGTCTCGAACTTCGGGGGCAATCCCGGGACCGTCGTCCTGCACGCGCAGTTCGACATACCGCTCCGCCTCCGCTGGCATCAGCACCGAGGCGCGAAGTTCGCCCCGACTTCGCTCGCGCACATTGATGATCAGTTTGCCGTGGCCACCCATGGCTTCGCTGGCGTTGACAATCAGGTTCAACAGAATTTGTTCGAGCCGGCCCTTGGAAACCTCGATCCGCGGGGACCGCCGGTCGAGTTCCATCGTCAATCGTATGCCGCTGAGAAACTGTTGCCCGAGCAGGCCAACAGAGTCCTCAACCACTTCGCATGGATTGATGACGGCGCGCTTGTCGGCAGTCTCACTTCGCGAATAACCCAGCATGGACTCCACCACCTTCCGCCCCTGCCCCACCGCCTTGTCAATCGCCTCGCTTTCCTCGGTGAGATCCGGCTGACCAGTGACGCCCCGTTTGAGGAATCCGTTGGAGAGGCTGATGACGGAAAGCAGGTTGTTGAAGTCATGCGCAACTCCGGCGGCCAGCGTGCCCAAAGCCTTCATCTTCTGGCCTTGTTGCAGTTCCAGTTCCGCGGCGAGCAGATTCCGGTTCTGTTCCTCGGCCAGCTCCTCGATCCGGACATAATTCTGCATCTGCCGGCGTTGATGGACGATTGAGCGAACCCCAAGAAACAAGGCAATCACCATTCCGCCCAGAATGATTGCAATGACGGCTGCGCTGGAGGTCGTGCCATCGAGGGGGTTCGCGGATGCAGATTGGACCGCGCGCAGCGCTTGCGGTGCCTCGGGCGCCGGCTTCGATGCCAGCCCGAGTTTATCGAGCGCGTCATGTATCTGCCCGAGGTCCCAAATATGAACATCATTCTGTTCGGTGGCGGCGGCCAGCATCCGACCGTCCTCCGAGAAGTCCAACCAGCCCAGGTTGACCTCGTCGGGACTGTGCAGGCGCAATTTGACCTCGCCCGTTTCCGGATTGACCAGATGAATCACGTTGCGCTCGGGCGCCACCGCCAGCAAATCTGCCTGCGGGCTGAAGCGGGCCGGGCCGGGAGAATAGGTCCCCGTGTCCACCTCATGCCGACGCCGCAGCTTCCAGTCTGGCGCCTGCCACAGTTGATAACCACGATGATTGCTGGTGACCAACCAGCGATTCGCCGCGTCGAAATCCACATACGAACTCTCGGCAATCAGGCGCAGATGGTTCGTGGACGCCTCGCGCGGCCACAGACAGACGCCGCGACTTTTCCAGGCGCTCGCCGCGACCCAGCGACCGTCATAACTCATCGCCGTGAACACCAGCAGACCGTGGTCCTGCCCGAATCGCCACTCCGGTCGCCACGTCGCAGTATCAATCACGAGGCCGCGGTCGGCCCCCACCACCAGCAAGTGTTTTCCGTCATGCGAAAAGGTTGCCCGCTCCAGTCCACGCTCTCCGGCCAGCGCCGGATCGAGCGTCACCGGCGAAAGACCTTCCGGCGACCACCGGTACACATTCACCCCATCTCCACCCGAGCAGACGAATTGATCCCCCGCCGGAGAGAACAGAACGGAGCGAAGCCGGTGAAACTTCTTTCGTTCCAGCACGCGCCGGGATTCCAAGTCGGCCAGATACCATTCCTCCTCGTCGCCGGCAGCCAGATGTCGGCCATCGGGATGGAAGTCCGTCGCCGTGATGCGGCCGGTTGTTTTCAGCGGCAACGCGAGCTTGGAAAAACCGACTGGCGCCGCCACGGCCCAAATGCCCAGCCCGCTCCCTTCGCGCAGAAAGGCCAGTTGGTTGCCACTCTGATCAAAGCCCAGGGCCAGCCCATCCCGGGTCAGAAACAACAACTGACCGGTGCCCGCGTCCCAAAAGCGAGTGGTGCCATCCCACGACGCCGAGGCCAGCATTTCACCTCGTGGATGGAACTGCACAAATATCGCGTTGACGCTATGACCCTCCAGGCGCAGGGCGACGCCAGTCCGCAAATCCAACAACATCACCAATCCATCCTCCAAGGCGGCCGCCAGTCGCTCGCCGTCCGGATGCCAGGCCAGGGATTGGATGGTCGCGCCGAATTGATGAGTGGCCGCGTTGGTCGTGTGGTTCAAAGCGCGGACCACGAGTCGCGAGCCCATCGCCACCGCCAACCGCTGGTTTCCGGGACTCAAGACGGCCACGGTTGGCATGGCCTCGGTCGGAACCACACGGCTGGAATCATCCTCAAGATTCAACATCCACACCGTGTTGGTTTGGAGACACATCACGAACCAACGCCCATCCTCGCTGAAGCTGGGCACCAACGCCGACTCGCGAAACATCGGCGCAGGCACCTCGCGCGCCAACTGCCCCGTTCGCGCATCCCAGAAACGCCACCGGTGAGATGCGAAATACGCGCAAATCCACCGCCCGTCCGGACTCACTCCCAGACCGCCGAAATCTCCGTCGTCCACGGCGATCCGGGTCACGGGCGCGTTGTTGGTCGCCCGGACCAACTGGATTTCCCTTTGACTGTGGGCCACCACGCACAGGCTGTGATCGCGGGAAAACATGGGCGCGGCATACATGGCTGGCATCTCGTGCCAGACCGATAATCCGGCCAGATCATAATTGGCCAGCGAGGCCACGGCCTCGTCCCGCAACGCCGCCACCTCCATAAACTGCGCGGCCGCCTGCAAAGCCGTGAGCGCCCGCTGGCGTCGTCCGGGAGCGCGACTGAGCCGCTCGGCGCGCGCCTGGGAAAATTGCGCCCTGCCCAACTCCCGCTGCGCCCGGGTTTCGGCCTGTGATGCTTCGATCGCCTTGGTGCGGGCGGTGGCGGCGTTGCGTTGCGCGGCCCGAGCAATCCAGACCGCCAGGGCCGCCAGACCGATCAGGACCAGCAAGGTCAGAACGATCGCGCGTTGGGCATTTTGCAATGCGCGCCGCGTCGCCTCGCGTTCCTGCTGGAGATCCAGCTTTTTCATGGACACTTTGCGCGGTGCCCCATTCTCGATTCGGTCGCGCACTCTTCGCAACATAATTAACCGGCACTTTGAACGAGACCCGCCCGCCGGGCACTGGGCGAGTGAAGCGCACCTCCCGACATCGGGCAACAGTGCGCGCCGCTCGCGCACCCCTGCGCGCCGTTCGCCCAGTTCCAACTGTCCGCGACCCGGAGCAGAATGCGCTGAAAGTTCCAAACCCTTGCAAACGCAACGATGAATGCGACAAACATTATTCGAGGGAGCATTTTGGCAACCGCGTGTACCTGTGTGCTGACTCCACGGCTGTTCGGAGATACTCCCCCGCTGCGGAGCACACGCTACGACGGCAGCGCCGCCCAGCGGATGAACTTCGGCGCCAGTCTCGCGCATGATCCGTCAGTCGCCATGACCATTGAGGCGTGGGTGTATCGCGACGACGCCAATCGCTGCGAAACAATTGTGGGGCGGGATTATACCTCCTCTTATTGGTTAGGGTTCTGTGGTGGCCGGCTGCGCTTTTATCGCAGCGGCAGAATGTCGGCCGACGCCGACCGCAACGTCACCGCCGGCTCCTGGACCCACGTCGCAGCCAGCTACGACGGCACGCGGGTTTGGTTCTACGTGGACGGACAGCCGGCGGGCAACCCTGTCCTTTCGAATGCGGGCGCGGGACGACTGGAAACCCTGTACCTGGGTGGCGATGCGCACTCGTCCTACTATATGTTCAAGGGTTGCCTGGATGAGGTGCGCATCTGGTCGGTCGCGCGGACACAACCGCAGATTAACGGCTTGCGCCTCAGCGAACTGACCGGAGACGAACCCAATTTGATCTTTTACCAGCCCGCCGGCGGCAACCTCGCGCGCGGACAAATCTTCGGCATCCTCCCAAAGAACCTGGTGATCCCTCCCGCGGCGACGCCGGTGACAATGGATGGGATCGTTTCACTCGCCAGCGAATACGCCGGCGCCGAACAACTGGTCATCCGTTACGGCTCAGGCTCAGGCGTGCCGGATGCAGTCGCCCATCTGGTCTATCGGGCGAGCGGCGGCCAGACAAATCTGTATGTGGGCGTGCAAAACATCCGCGATACAACGGGCGGCTGGTCGTGGACAAATTCGTTCATGGCCGTTCACGTTGACCCGAACCACTCGCGAAACCCATTTGCCCAAACCAACGACTTTCGCATTCGCGGGCCACTATCACTGGGACTCCCCAATGGCGGATCGGCCCGGTGGAACTGGGGCAATGGGGCCGGTGCCTGGGGAGCGTTCCCCCTGCCTCCTTCCTCAACGCGGTGGGAAGTGGATGCCTTTCAGCAGGAACTCGCAACGCCCACGATGGAGTTCCGGGTGTCCGGACTACTCTTTGAAATGTTCGGCCGGCCATTCGGTTTTGCCGCCGGCCATCTGGGAATCGGGGCGACGGGCGACGACCGATTTGGCCCGAGTGACGCGGCGGGGAACTCTCCGCTCACGTGGGCCTCCGTCACGTTTGGAGAATCCGGGGCATCATTGCCCACGGCCTATCTGGCAGGATACGTGTACGACGGGAACACCAGCCGACCAGTCGCAGACCGGTTGATCACACTATACAACGAGACTTCGCGGGCGACCCTGGCAGTCACCACCACCGACATAAACGGATACTACGTCTTCAATCAACCGGTCCTGCAGCACCATGCCCTCAAGATCTCGGTCTGGCAGGAAGTCAACGAGCTTTTCCTCCGGCACGAGCCTGTTACGAGCGGCATCGCGCCGACGAACCTGGTTCCCTGGCAGGTGATCTATCCTGGTTGTGGCAGTTCAAGCTGTAGCTATCAGCACCTTCGACATTTCATCCGCCGGCCCATCGGACCGCTGGCGATGGATTCCTTCAGCCCCTCCAACGGCTACCCCTCGTACGTCCTCCGTGATTCTCCCCTCAAGGAATTGCCCGCCAGCATTGTCCGAATCCACGGAACCAACCTGCATTCGGAGATTCGCGTTTATCTTTACTCCTGTCTCGCCATGCCTCCTGGTCCGGATTGCGAGGAAGGCGAGGAGTTTTACCTGGCCGAAGTCGTTGGCCGGGCCAGTGACGAAACTTGGATTGATGTGCGTGTCCCTTCCGTCCCGGAGAACATGCGCACTGGTTACTCCTGGTACTGGGTGGTGCGCGATCTTTGGAACCGGCCCGGTCGCCTGGAGTGGACACGCCTCGGGGCACAGCACTTCGTCTTCGCGCCTCCACCCTATCCGAAACTGCATAGTTTCGAATTTGAGAATTTCGGCGATGGCCCGTCCATCGAGGAGTTTGAATCCATCTATGGGAATAACATTTTCATCCACGTGCCTTTTCCAGTGCGCAATCCCATCTATTACAGCCTGTGGCTGCCACTCTACTACCTGATCGGGGAAACCGCTGGTCGGGGCGGTTCCTGCCACGGGATGGCTGGTGCCAGCCGGTTGTTTGCGAACGAAATCCTCGATGTCAGCCACTACGATGTCGGTGGGAGTGGCGGCCCCAGCGGAGTTCATTACGCGGCGGGATTCCGTTCCCGCTCGGCCCTGATTGGCGGCGAGACGGAACCACTCGCTCCCTACATGCCCGCGAACTGGACCGGCTTCGACCTCTTCAATCCTTACCGCCCGGTGGATGTCTGGGCGCAAATCCGCACTTACATGATGGCCCAATTCGCGGTCGAATCCATTGACAACTACCTCAGCCAGATGAGCCTCTCGGGCGGCAATCCCGTGGCGGTACTCAACCGGCTGCGCTCAAATCCGGCCGGCCACACACTTTGCTTCAACTCGGGCGGCCTGGGCGCCGGACACTGCGTGACGCCCTACACTGTCGTGGACGGTTTCAAACTTGACGAAACCGATCTGGCCAACGGCGTCGTCCCGGACGCGAGCTGCTCGATCATCAAGGTGTACGACAATAATTATCCCGAGACCGAGCGCCATCTGGAGGTGAATCGCGTCTCGAACCAATACCGGTATCAAGTGGGAGCCGACACAAGTGGAGCGCCCGTTGTGTGGAGCGGTCGCAGCATCTTCACTGTGCCCTTGTCCCTTTACACCGGGAGCCGCCACGCGCCACCACTGCACCGGGTGGCGACCGGCTTGGCCGAGTTGTTCTTTCGTTTCCTCTGTTCCGGCGGCGCGGACGCCCAACATTTCGACGCCAGCGGCCAATCCTGGGGTTGGGATGCCGCCGGAACATTCACCAACACGTATCCGGGTGCCATCGGCCAGTTCCCGTTGTTTGGCCCCGGCACCAATCGAGACCAACGCTCGGCCGTCATTGCCCACCTGCCTGTGGCTTCGCCCCCCGTCAAATCCCTGATCAATGTCCGCGGCACCAACTATCTGTTCCACGCCGGCCGCGGCGGCCAGTCGCTTCAACTGATCGCCGCGGAACTGCCACCCGGCGGCGTGGACGTGGCGGAGGTGAAATTCGACAATGATCTGCCCACCCGGCTCAAACTCACTCCCGCGCGCGCCATCGGCTCGCTGCTCCCGCAAATCGGGCAGAGTACCGCCGAAGATGCCATTGTGTTCTCCTGGCGCGGCGTGAGCCTGCCGGCCGTGCATCCGGTCGAATTGCGCGCCTCGTCTGACGGCCAGCGCGAAGCCGGTCTGGCCAACCTGGGCGGCACCCCGTTGCACTGCACCCTCCAGGTCGAAGCCGTCCACATCCCGTCCGGACAGTCGTGGAATACCCGTTACCGCTCCATCAACATTCCGCCCGGAGCTTCGGCGCGGCTAAGTTTTCCCGACTGGCCCAACGTGGTGCAGGCGGTGTCCGAACTCGACTTCGGCGACGACGGAATTATTGACGTGTACCAGCTCCTCCCGGCGCAGCTCGCCCTCTCTGTTGAACGCAGCAGCGGCCAGCTCGTCCTCCGCTGGTTCAGTGATCACCCCGACGACATTTTGGAGGCATCCGATGAGTTGGGGCCGGGTGCGAAGTGGATGAATGCCGGCGTCGAACCGGTGGTCACCGGCGACCTGCACGAAGTTACGCTGCCAGCCGGAGCGTCCCAACGATTCTTCCGGATCCGCAGCCAGCAGTGAGGCTTAGCGGCGACCCGGCGGGTGCGCGCCACTCGCGCACCCCTGCGCGCCGCTCGCCCAGTTCTCGCCCACGCACGGATCGAGTTGACTGGCCCTGCCAACCAAATGAACCCGGTCGCCGCTCAACCCATCTCATTTATGAAAAATCGCATCCCCACCACCCTCGCCTGCGCCATCACCTTGCTGTGTTTGTGTCCGGACAACGTCTCGTGGGCCCAAGGCACGGCCTTCACCTACCAGGGCCGGCTGCACACGGATGGCGCACCGGCCAACGACACCAATGACTTCACCTTCACACTGTTCCTCACCGACACCGGCGGCGCACCCGTCGCCGGACCGGTCGCAATCGAGAACCTCCCGGTCGCCGACGGCCTGTTCACGACACCAGTGGATTTCGGCATGGGCGTGCTCACCGGCGCGGTGCATTGGTTGGAAATCGGCGTGCGCCCGGGAGCCAGCCCCGGCGCGTACACCACGTTGAGTCCGCGCCAAAAACTCACGCCTGCGCCGTACGCGGTTTATGCTCCCAATGCCGGCACGGCGACACTGGCGACCAGCGCAGCCGGTGTGGCCAGCGGAGCGATCACCACTGACGCCCTGCAAGACGGCGCGGTGACTTCGGCCAAGGTTGCCGACGGCACAATTCAGGCGACCGACCTGGATGCGACACTGCTCACCGGAACATTCTGGCGCAGGGACGGCAACAGCGGCACAACGCCTCGCATGCATTTCCTGGGAACCACCGACAACCAGC
>Ga0209605_1003392_pt1 | contig 14027 bp, 11 predicted proteins | sample AD_UKC035_MetaG_FD_184408 | JGI IMG/M metagenome (GOLD analysis project Ga0209605, IMG submission 184408) | Active sludge microbial communities of municipal wastewater-treating anaerobic digesters from USA - AD_UKC035_MetaG (SPAdes) (version 2) | ecosystem: Engineered > Bioreactor > Anaerobic >...
GCAGCGGAGCCGAAAACGTTGGTGGACGGATGAAACCCGTCGGTAAAAACACCTTCGGGAAAGCAGTTGCCATGGCAACCAGTTCGCCATTTGGCATAGGCGGCGGGCGCTTTCATTACTCAACCCAGGAAGAATGGGTCGACACTGTCTATTTAGGCGCTTGGCCAAAAGAGGTATTCCAGAAAGTTGGGTTGTTTGATGAAGAGTTGGTGCGCGATCAGGATGATGAATTTAACTACCGGCTGCGCGAAGCTGGAGGGAAAATCTTACTAAGCCCCATGATTAACTCCTGGTATTCAGTGCGCAGCCATCCCAAGGACCTTTGGAGTCAATACTATCAATATGGCTTATGGAAGGTGCGCGTTTTTCAGAAGCATCCCAGGCAAATGCGCTGGAGCCAGTTTATACCCCCCGTTTTCGTCCTGGCGCTGTTGATTTCTCTTCTATTAGCATTCATTTTTAGCTGGGGCTGGAAGGTGCTGCTGACCTTAGCAGGAGTATATCTGGTGGCAGCCTTCGTCGCCACGCTCCTCGCAGGGATGCAAAAAGGCTGGCAAGGGGCATGGCTGCTTCCACTCAGCTTTGCTATTCTGCATCTCAGCTACGGTTCAGGCTTTTTGTGGGGCCTAATCAAGTTCCGCAAGCGTTGGGGGGATAAATTCGGCAAAGTGCCTGATTTTTGAGTGGTTAAATCTTGCGTATTAAGACTGAGTTTATATATTATCGAAACATATCCTAAAATTCCCCCTTGTGCTTTTTCTTATTTACCTTTAGAATAACAAACATATAGGGGCTCTTCGTTTTTTCTGGCTATCCCTTTTTGGAGCGAAGTGGCGACGAAATTATTACAGTTCGACTTTTTAGAATCTTCAACAGTTTTTCAGCACTTACTTAAGGCCGCAAATCGCCTACGAGGGTGCGTTAAAAGGGGCGGCGATATTATCTGTTCATTTGTCGGAATGGTGCTGCTTTCCCCTTTGTTTCTTTTCATTGCTCTTCGGATAAAATCCGACACACCAGGTCCAGTCATCTTTGATGGCGATCGAGTGGGCTATAAAGGGAAAGTTTTCAAGATTCATAAATTTCGTTCTATGTATCATGAATCTGAAAACGGATCGAATGCCCCGATCACACAAAATCACGATGAGCGTATTACCCCGTTTGGCAAGTTTCTGCGGGATACAAAACTGAATGAGCTGCCACAACTGTGGAATGTCTTCGTGGGAGAAATGAGCTTAGTTGGCCCCCGCCCGGAAGATCCTCACTTCGTCAAGGATTGGCCTGAAGATGTCCGCCAAAAGATTCTTTCGATGCGTCCAGGTATCACCAGCCCGGCTTCAATTATCTACTGCAACGAAGAGGAGCTCCTCAATGGCGATGGATATCTTGAGGATTACGTAGAAACTATTCTGCCAAATAAGCTGGAGTTGGATCAGAAGTATGTCGAGAATCACTCAATCTATAACGATCTCGTTATCCTCGTCAAAACGGTAGCTGTTCTTGTTCCTAAACTATTTAAACGCAAAGCATGATTTTTCTGAAAAGCGATTTCGCCCATCCACTTCCTAAAAATGAACTTTTATCAGCCGTTGGAGGACTCTCTTCGTGATGGATTGGCATAATCAAACCGTTCTCGTGACTGGAGCCGCCGGTTTTATCGGCAGCCGCCTCACCGAAACATTCGTGCAGCAAGGCGCACAGGTGCGCGCTTTTGTGCGCTATACCTCTCGCGGCGAACTTGGCTTGCTCAACTTTCTTCCGTCAGCGATTCTTTCTGAAATAGAGCTCGTCTTCGGAGATTTGCGGGATGCTGAGGCGATTGAACAAGCTGCCAAACGTGCCGACCTCATCTATCACCTGGGTGCGCTCATTTCTATTCCATACTCCTACTTGCACCCAGTCGAAGTTGTCCAAACCAATATCTTAGGGACACTTAACGTGCTGCAGGCTTGCCGTAAATTCGATTGCCGCCTTATTCACACTTCCTCCAGCGAGGTTTATGGCACCGCGCTGAAAGTGCCCATCGATGAGACCCACCCCTTGCAAGGGCAATCGCCTTACTCCGCCAGCAAGATTGGCGCTGATAAACTGGTGGAAAGTTACTACCGTTCATTTGGCGTACGCGCAGTGACCATCCGTCCTTTCAATACCTATGGCCCAGGTCAGTCCGCTCGGGCAGTTATCCCAACCATCATCACTCAAGCACTGACTAAACAAACTGTTTACTTGGGCAATTTGGATGCACTGCGCGATTTTACCTACGTGGATGATACTGTCGATGCTTTTATCAAAGCCGGCCAGACGGATGGAATTGACGGGGAGACCTTCAACTTAGGCTCCGGTTCTGAAATCAGCATTCGGGACTTGGCTGCTCACATTTTTGATCTTATCGGCACCACACCTGAAGTTGAGGTCGATGACGAGCGCATCCGCCCAGCCCTTTCTGAAGTGCAACGGCTGCTAGCCGATAACAGCAAAGCCCGCCATGTCCTAGCCTGGTCACCTCAAGTCGATTTGCGCGAAGGGCTTAGCCGCACGATTCAATGGATTCGTGAACACTTGGATTTCTACCATATTGGGCATTATGAACGCTAAAGTCAGCCTAAGGGACGCATTATCGATGCGCCCTGTTTACAAGTTGGATTCATTAAAGTTTTTCGAACATCAAGAGAAAGGGGAAACTCAATGAAAACGGTCATTTTATGTGGGGGGAAAGGCACCCGTTTGGCGCCATTCACGTATGTTTTACCCAAACCCATGATGCCCATCGGCGATAAGGCTATTTTGGAGGTGCTATTGCAGCAGTTAAGGCGGTATGGCTTTACTGAGATTGTGCTTGCAGTCGGCTACTTAGCCAGCCTGATGAAAGCCTATTTCAAAGACGGCCAGCAGTATGATCTCAACATCACCTATTCTGATGAGTTAGAACCTTTGGGCACCGCCGGCCCGCTTGCTCAAATTCCTGAACTAAACGAAACCCTTTTGGTCTGTAACGGCGACGTCCTCAGCACCTTGAATTTTCACGAATTCTATAATTTCCACAAGGAACAAGGGGGAATTTTGACTATTGCAATGCACCAACGCCAAGTTCATATTGACCTGGGAATCATAGAGCAAAACGATGGCGAGCATGTCATCACAAATTACATCGAAAAACCAAGTCTGGATTATAAAGTGAGCATGGGGTTCTATTTTCTCGAGCCACGCGCGCTGGAGTTTATCCCCCAAAACCAATACTTTGACTTCCCCGATCTGGTAAAACTGCTCCTCTCGAAAGGTGAAAGAGTGGTCGGTTATCCCTTTAAAGGCTACTGGCGCGATCTGGGCAATCGCGAAGATTACGAGCAAGCCTGCAAAGATTTTGAAATTATGCGCTCAGAATTCTTACCGGGGTCTCTGCCATGACCTGGCGCGTCCCTCTTTCGGATGTCAATCTCGATTCAGCCGAAATCGATGCCGTTGTGGCAGTGATGCGCTCAGGCTGGTTGACGATGGGTTCCATCACCCAAGCCTTTGAACAGGAGTTTGCAGCTTTCACGGGTTCAAAACATGCCTTGGCTGTCACCAATGGGACGGCCGCCTTACATTTAGCTTGCTTGGCGCTTGACCTCGGGCCAGGCGATGAGGTCATCCTGCCTTCCCTGACCTTCGTTGCCAGTGCGAATGCGATCCGCTATACCGGCGCCACGCCGGTTTTTGCAGATATCGAAAGCACTGATTGGCTGTGCCTTTCCCCAGAAGCGGTCAGGGCGGCAATAACCCCTCAAACGAAGGCAATCATGGTGGTGCACTACGCCGGCTATCCCTGCGATATGCCCACCATCCTGGAAATTGCCCGCCAGCATCACCTTGTGGTCATCGAAGATGCTGCCCATGCGGTAGGGGCTGCGCTGGAGGGGAAAGCCCTCGGCACCTGGGGCGATATTGGCTGCTTTAGCTTCTTTGGCAATAAAAACCTGACCACTGGCGAAGGCGGCATGCTGCTGACCCAAGATGACCAACTGGCAGAAAAGCTCCAGCGCCTGCGCTCGCACGGCATGACTACACTGACCTGGGACCGCGCCCGGGGGCATGCCAGCACCTACGACGTGGTTGCCCTCGGCTATAACTACCGCATTGATGACCTTCGCTCGGCTTTGGGCAGGGTGCAGCTGCAAAAAATCCCCGCTGGGAATGCCCGCCGGGAAAGCGCCGTCAGGCTCTATCGCGAGCTGCTGGCTGCCCAGACGCCCGAGGTCGCAATTCCCTTCGCGAAGGCACACGGGCAAAGCAGCTACCACATTATGCCGGTTTTGCTCCCCGAGGGAAGCAATAAGCTGCGCTTTATTGAAGCGATGAAAGCCCACGGCATACAGGTGAGCTGGCACTACCCGCCTGTGCATACCTTCAGCATTTATCAATTCAGCCCTTTTCCTCGGGTCGAAGATCTGAAGATTACGGAAGAAGTCAGCTCCAGGGAAGTTACCCTGCCACTCTACCCCACCATTTCGGACGATCAAATTGCCTGGGTGGTGCAGGCTGTAAAGGAAAGCTTATTCCTGTAGTTCTGGACGCCTAAGAGAAGTATTAATCTATTATCCATATTTTCATGCTTAGTTCTTAGCCAATTCTTCTGAATTCCCATGTTACGAGCTCCTATTTCCATAAGAATGAACTTCCTGATTGAACTTCTCAATCCCCTCTCCTCGGCCGATGATTGTGCTGAGATTTTGAAAGGGATGAACTCGGAAAATTGGGAAGGATTAACAGCTCTCTGCGCTCAGCACGATCTTTTATCTGCCTTGGAGTTTCGGTTCTCACAACTAGGCTTAGCACAACAGATTCCCGAACCTCATCGGCAGAGCTTCCGCTCGGCGTACATGCTCACCGCTGCCCGTAACATTTTGCTGCTAAACCATGCTTGCCAAATTCTTCTACGTCTTAGGGCGGAAAATATTCCTGTGATTGCCCTCAAAGGGCTTTTTCTGTTGGAAAATATTTATAAAGATGTGGGCGCTCGCAGTATGAGCGATCTGGATATCTTAGTACACCGCGAAGATCTCAACAGAACGATTGAAATTCTTCAAGGTTTGGGCTATCAGCTCTCCAGATACTTTGACATTAGAGATTCTAATTTGGATATCAAGCACGTGCCGCCAATGACCCTCTCTGATGGCACGCATGTGGAAATCCATTGGACACTTTTAGAAGAAGATGAGCCCTTTACAATTGCTATGGATGGCGTCTGGCAGAGGTCTTTTCCTGCTCAAATCAACGGCATCGATGTACTCGCGGAAGGAATTGAAGATCTGCTCTTACATCTTTGCATCCACCTGACGTACCAGCATTATCTCAGTCTTGGCCTTAAAGGAATGTTCGATATTGCCCTCGTGTTGCAGCGCTATCAGGACCAGTTGGATTGGCCTTGTTTTGTTGCTCTCTGCCAGCAATGGCGTGCAGAAAAAACCGCAGCCCTCACGCTAGAGCTGCTTCGCGCGCTGCAATGGGCAATTATCCCAGAGCAGGTTTTAGCCCAATTATCGCCAACGCCCATTGATGAGCGCGTCCTCACGGAAGCTTACCAGATTTTGCTACAGGATGAGCATGCTATACACAACCTCACCCCGGACATGGTTCAATTAGCCTCCGAATCCAACCTTTTTAAGCGTCTTTCATTGATATTCCAACGGGTCTTCTTGCCACGGATCACTATTGCCCGTATATATCAAATTCCACCTTCATCTCCAAGGATATTATGGGGATATTTTTTAAGGCTCAAAGATTTAATTAAAGCTTATGGAGGTACAGTCCAAAAAATTACAAAAAAAGACCCATCCCTATTGGCTGATGTATCCCAGAAAAAATCCGTCTACGAACTCCATGAATGGCTAATAAGCTGAGAAAGGTATTTTATGAAAAGGAAAGCCGGTCTGATAATTTTGCTCGTTCTTGTCATGTTAGTTTCATTTAGCGGTGAATATCAAGTTCAATCTGCTTCATTCCTCCCTACAGATGACACACAAGCCTGCAGTGTAGATGTAGAAAGCCAACGCCAAGTCTATCGGATTTACTATACAACGATCGAAGACATCTCTAGGCTGATGGCATTTGATGTGTTTGAATATAACAACCAGGTGGAACAGTATGTGCTGGCAGCGCTCTCGCCAGATGAGCTAGCTCAGGTGCAAAATTTGGGCTTCACTACACTTTTTGATGCCCATGAAGATGCGAATTTCCAGAAGCTCAAGCTGTTAGCAACCAATTCCTTGGATACGATCGGCCCACCGTTCAACTGCTACCGCACGGTAGAGGAGCTGTATGCTTATGGGGCTGCATTAGCCGCTTATTACCCCACCCTAGCTGAGTGGATAGATGTAGGTGACTCCTGGGAGAAGAGTGTAGGTCAGCCGGATGGGTATGACATGATGCTGCTGCGGCTTACCAACGAAAATATCACCGAGGAAAAGCCGCGCTTGCTGCTAACAGCTTCGATTCATGCCCGGGAATATGCTCCAGCCGAATTAGCCGCCCGCTTCGCCGGCTATCTCATCGAGAACTACAACACCAATGCTGACGTGCATTGGCTGCTGGATTACAACGAGATTTATATCATGCTCCTGGCTAACCCTGACGGCCGTAAAGAGGCAGAAGCAGGGGATTTGTGGCGCAAGAACACCAATGAAAATTATTGTGGTCCGACCAGTCCCGATCGAGGCGCAGATTTGAACCGGAATTTTAATTACGAATGGGCAAGATGGGGTGGATCGAGCAATTACCCCTGTGATGAAACTTATCATGGCCTTAGCGCTGCCTCCGAGCCAGAAGTGGATGCTATCCAAGACGTGATGCTTTCCCTTTTCCCTGACCAACGCGAAGATGACCTCAACGCTCCTGCCCCGGAGGACGCTACCGGTGTCTACATTGACCTGCATAGTTACGGAGGCGATGTGATGTGGTCTTGGGGTTTTACCGGTTCTAATGCTCCGAATAATACCGACTTACAAACGCTAGGGCGAAAATTTGCGTTTTTCAATGGGTATGATCCTCACAAATCTTATACACTCTACCCCACGGATGGCTCAACTGAAGATTATATCTACGGGCGCTTGGGCGTGGCAGGGTATTGTATCGAAGTAGGCACTCAATTTTTTGAACCCTGCACCAACTTTGAGACAACCATCCTGCCGCAAAACTTGCCCGTGCTAATCTACGCCGCTAAGACTGCGCGCACACCTTATATGACCCCTGCTGGACCTGACAGCATCAACTTGGCTCTGAACCTGAACCCAGCGCCTATTGGGACGCTTGTCACCCTGACCGGGCAAATTAACGACACACGCTTCAATAACAGCAACGGCACCGAACCCAGCCAGGCTATTGCTGCTGCCGAAGTTTCCATAGATATCCCCTATTGGGAAGAAGGCTATGCGCCCATTTCCCTCAGCCCGGTTGATGGCAACTTCAATTCTAGTGTCGAAAACGTCACGGGTACCATTGATACCAGCAGCCTTTCCGAGGGCCAGCATATCCTTTATGTGCGCGGGAAAGATGCTGCCGGCAACTGGGGCGCGGTAAGTGCCCTTTTCCTGACTCTCACGAAACCTGTTAACAATCCGCCTGTCGCTGAAGGCCAGGAGCTTAACACCTGGATGGACGAGCCCATAGCCATTACCTTAAGTGGTTCAGATGCAGACGGTGACAGCCTTACTTTCAGCATTACAGCAGATCCGCAGCATGGCAACCTAAGCGGTACAGCACCTGATGTAATCTACACACCACAAACTGGCTATGTTGGGCCGGACGTGTTTAGTTTCAGAGTTTGGGACGGTGAAGTTTACTCGCAAGATGCCGACGTGTTTATCAACGTAAGGCAAAGGACATTTTTACCCTTACTCATTAAGTAATGCAGCCACGCGCAGGTTTTTAGCTCATTTACAGGCTGGTGATAATTGCTTATAATCAATCTGATTATGTTAAAGGCGGGTCCGTCCGTTAGATCAATTTTCGATATTATTGGATGAGGTTTTCCGAATTTAATATATGCGATATCCGCTGAGATAATCTCATTTGATAATTTTCTATACCGATCGTTGAAAGGTTTGTAATCGAAGTTTATGGATATAAAACACTTTTTCAATATTGCAAAACGATGGCTTTGGCTTGTCATTGCAGGGGTCATCATTGGCGCTGCAGTGGGGTATTTCGTTAGCAGTCGGCAGACGCCCATTTATGAAGCAAGCTCAAAGTTTGTAATTCTGAGAGCACCACAAACCACTTATGATTATTACGCTTATCTGGATAACCAACAATTAATCTCTACCTACGTACAGCTGCTTTCTACCGAGAGCGTATTACAAAAAGCCTCGGACGAGTTAGGGTTTCCGATCTATAAAGGTCAGGCAACTGCCTCACCCATAACAGATACGCAATTTGTTGTGCTGACAGTAAGGCACACGGAGCCAGAAAAGGCTGCGCTCATCGCCAATGGACTGATCAATGTGCTCATTGACGAAAATGAGCAGCTTCAAGCTATTCGCTATATCAGCGCAGAACAAAACCTCCAAAACCGTATCGACGAGACGCAGCAACAGATTTCTTTACTGGAAAAACAAATTAACGAACTTTCAACAGCCACCGTTGAGTCTCAGCTCGAGAGTGTCCAAAAGCAAATCCTGGAAACACAAAGCCAAATGACTGCACTTAATGTTGAGGTAGCCAAGATCAATCCAGCCACCGCCACGGAAGAAGAAAAAGCCAGATTAGCCGAATATCAGGCTCAGCTCGATCAACTGTCATCCGTTCTCTCGCTATATCAACAGATTTATACTAATCTGGTGGTGCTCAAAACGCCAGCAGAGAGTGGAACGACAACTGCAACATCCGCTCAGCTCACCCAACTGCAAACCACCCTGAACTTGTATCAACAAATTTACCTGAGCAGCATTAACAGCCTTGAAGCTCTGCGCCTTTCACGGGCTCAGAACACTCCAAATGTGGTGCAGGTTGAGGAAGCCCAGATACCTTCAGTCCCGATATCTCCCAAGCCCGGTCAGACTGCCCTATTAGCAGGAGCTGTCGGATTGATTCTGACCGCGGGTGCTGCATTTCTGATCGAATACCTGGATGATACGATCAAGACACCAGATGAGGTTAAAGAGATTCTCAACATTCCTGTCATCGGCCTAATCGGTGAGCTGCACAAGAAGAATAAGGATGATAAACTTGGGAACTACGTGGTTTATCATCAACGCTCGCCAGTAGCTGAAGCCTTTCGTGCCTTGCGCACGAACCTTGAATTTTCCAGCTTAGATTTTTCGTTAAAATCTATCCTTGTAACTAGTTCGGGAGAGACCGAAGGGAAAACTACGGTTGCTTGTAACCTGGCGATTATCTTGGCTCAGGGAGGAAATCGGGTGCTGCTGATGGATACCGATATGCGCCGGCCAAATGTGCATGTCCAGTTCAACCTACACAACCGAATCGGCCTGAGCGATCTAGTGCGGGGCAAATTATCCCTGCATGAAGTCGTCCGCTCGATCCCGGAAGTGAAGAACATGGATATCATTACAAGTGGCAGTCTGCCACCTAATCCTGCTGAGTTGCTGGCGAGTGAACGGATGCGTAACCTGCTGGATGAGCTGAAAAAGAGTTACGATGTGATTGTTTTAGATAGCCCTCCCCTTGTTGTTTCGGATTCGCAAATTCTGTCTACACGCGTAGAAGGAGTCCTTTACGTGATTATCCCCGGTTCTACGCGCATTGAGGCTGCTAAGCGCCCTCTGGAAGAACTTGAGCGCATCAACGCCCATATTCTCGGCGTGGTGATGAACCGAATTCCGCGCAACCGAGATTATTATTATGGCGGCTACAATTACTACTCACCGTACAGCAGCCGTGATAAATATCGTCATTCCTACGGGTCCGAAGAAAGCCTTGAAGTTGCTTTAACCGAACAGAAGGAAAGCTAAGTTCTGCATTGCTGAGCTAATTATTAATAGTCAGCGTTTCACGATGACAAGTCTGTAACAGAGCGAATGACTTGCATTCGTTGCCATGGAAACTTGAGAAGTGGCCGATAACCTTCAAATTACAGGAGACTTGACTTGTCCTTATCTTGGACTCTTGTTAGATCCTGCCACGAGTCTAACTTATCCTTCGGCGGAAAGTTACTGCCATAACACCCAGCCGCCCGCTGTGCCGAGGCTCAATCATCAAATTGTTTACTGTCTGACTAAAGGTTATTCTTCATGTAAAGTTTTCCAGGCGGAACCTAACCAGAGAATGCCAGAAGATCTAGCAAGAAAGGTCCGCTCTAAACGAAGAATTAAGTTTAGTCCCTACTACTTGGCCATTCTATTTATTCTTATCATACTCATCCTGATAGGGGTTTTCTCGCACCCAAAATCTAATACTGAAGAAGCAACACTTAGTTTAATCTCTCCTCAAGCGCCGACTGGAACGGCAATACTCGCTTTGAATCAAGTCACACAAGAGAAAGTAAATCTATTAGCTTCGGGAACACAGACTCCTTTGCCCACACCATCACTCTTTCCAACGCCTCCTCCGACGGAAACCCCAGTCGAAATTCGCGAGGGGCATTTTCTAGAAAAACCCTTCGGGAAGGACTATTGCTTTGTCGTTCATCAGGTAATTTCAGGCGAAAGCCTGTTATTTTTAGCTACGCAGACAAATACCACACCCGATGTAATCAAGGCGATAAATTATCATCTCATCGTTCCCATCTGGATTGACTCGATTATTATTCTTCCCATTGACCTGATGGATGTAGATGACCTGCCAGCATTCGAAGCCTACCAAGTGACAGAAAGTAACTTGACCCTGCAACAAGTAGCTGTAAGATTTACCACAAATCTGGACGATTTAGTCTATTATAATGATATTGCTGCCGAAGAAACATTAATAATCGGCGAATGGCTAATCATTCCAAGAGCAAGAGACCAACAGATCATAGGATGAAACAGAACAACTGTTTGACTTTTATACTTTTCGTATGTACTGCCAATCGATTCCGTTCTCCTTTGGCAGAGGCATACTTTAAAAAAATGCTCACTACCATCGGCGCCGCGCAGACTTGGAGGGTCGAAAGCGCCGGAACATGGGTATCCCAAAGTCTTCCACCTACACCAGAAGCAATCGAAGAAGCCGAAAAACGTAATCTGGATATCACAGCGCATCTTTCCAGATCGATTAATGAAACTTTATTAAGCCAAGCGGATCTTATCCTGGTGATGGAGTCGGGGCAAAAAGAAGCGCTGACCAATGAATTCCCAGAAATCAAACGGAAAATCTACCTCCTTACCGAGATCTGCGGAGGATTACCTTATAATCTTCCGGATCCTTACGTCACTCACGATCCTCCCGCACAAATTGCCAGAGAAATTGAAGAGCTTATCGAAAACAAGTTTAACTGTATTTATCATTACTTTGTGCAAAAAACTGTAAACGTTAACAAAACCTAGTCTTTTATTCTACTTAAGCTCCATTCTAAATCATTTTGGCACGGTTCAAAGAAAAACAACAAAAGGAATTAAAATACTTACCGTATGTCCAAAGAAGACTCATACCTATCTCAAAACAACATTCTGCGGTGCCCATATTTCGGACTGATTGACGACGTTCGGACACAATCCGATTTTCCTTCTGAAGTTAATTGTTGTCATCGCTGCAAAAAACCGGAGAGTCCTAGCTACGCTCATCAGCAAGAATTCTGCCTCACCAAGCAATACTCTTCGTGCATCATGTTGAAAGACACGCGGCTAAAGAGCCTTCCTGCTGATGTTCGCATGTCCGTGGTACCAACAACCAACCGAAACAAAACCTTATTAATTGCAATAGGTGTTGTTCTTGTAGCTCTCGCCTTAATCCTCCTTATTTCTGGACCGATCAAAGGCATTTTTACGCCTCAAGCACCCACAATTTCTAAAACTTCTTACACACTCAAAACCTCTCCAAGGTTTACGAACACGAGCATGTTTGGAGCGATAATATTCACAACAAACAGCCCAACGCCTTCAAGCACGCCATTGTCCAAGCCAACCGATTCTTTTACCAATACCCCTAAAGCTTCTGAGGAACCAACAAAAACAGCGACCATTGGTCCTTCCTGTTCAATCTACGACATCACTTATTACAGTTTAATTTTCCTTGGCAACAGCCAAACTCAGCTAGTCTATGATACTCCCTTGGATTTGTCTCCCTATCGCATTCTGGATGCCCAGGGAAACCCAACCCCACAGCTCAATTTGCCTGGACTAAATGTGTGGGTGAATGATTCCCAATACCTCACCTATAGCGTTTTCTTACGAAATCCTAGCAATCCTAAAAGGCTATACTTGGAATTAAAAGCTAAAAAGAACGATCGAATATTTATTGAACTTATTGATGACACCGATCACCATTGCTCCTGGCAAATCATCATACCAGCTGAGTCCGTTTTCTACACACCTACTAACCCGGGCTCAAATCCACCTGCGCCAAACACCCCAACCCCAATCTGGACCCGAACATCCACCCGTACTAGGATGCCTCTACCCCCAAGCACGCAGACCCCAACAAAAACAGTTACGACATTGCCACCACCGACAAACACTAATACACCAACCCCTACTACGCCTACGCCAACTCCACTGCCCCCTACAGGGACGATGCCCCTCTATACGCCCACCCCGACTGGCACCTCTTAATAAGTGCTTACGCCAACTGGCAAATAGAATTGCATCCATGGGATAATAAGCTGGCCTTGTAACCCAACCTCAAATTGCCCTTGCATAATTTAACAGACATGAGTACGCTTGGTACATTAAAGTTTTATAGAGGAGCGCAAGACGACCCCATTACCAAAGAGAAAATCCACTTCAGGGCGCCGCGATCGCCGGCGTGTACATGATGCCCTTAAAACCCGCAATAGCGTGACCTGCCCCAATTGTGGCTATTATCAGGGTAGAGAAGTCCTTATCATCTCGAAAGAATAAAGTCTTTTTCTCTAATAGAAGCAAAAAATCCACGCGATTTGCGTGGATTTTTTGTAATTATTTTCCAACTTTGAGCCGATAGCGCGCAAATAACCCCACGAGCTCTTTGGGCAGATATCCGCTCATGCGAATGCCCTCAGGCGTCGGTCCAGAAAGCTGCACTTTGCCCCGTTCGTGGAACAGTTACCCTAATTGCCCTTGATCAAACGGCAGCAGTACGGTGAGCTTCTCGTACCTCGCAAAAAGCTCCTGCCCAATCGCTGTCATCAACGGTTCTAGCCCTTCACCGGTAGCTGCGCTGACATAGGTTGCTTGCGGATCACCGTGCATGTGTAATTTCATAAGTTCAGCATCGTCCATTAGGTCAATTTTATTGAAGGCCGTTAGCACTGGGATCTCTCCCTCTCCAATTTCCTTGAGGGTCTCTAAAACTGTGCGGCGCTGTTCCAGCGCATTTTCGTGAGAGGCATCCACAACATGCCCCACCAAAACCGTAAAGGCAACCCCTTCTGATACCTGGAGGTCAATCTCTACCCAGATACTAAGCCAATTTTGCTCAGTTTACGATATTCGTTATTACAGCATGGCTATGGTGATAAGGGCTAAGCGGTATAAGGGCGTTCTCATGGGACCTCCGACGCAAATAAGATTATACACGCATCCGCTTAGGTCGCCTTAATGGAACTTCTGAGCGTTCATAGGAGTACCATGCACTCTCTCCCCACGTAAAAACTGGCTGCAGCGTGGTGAATAGGAGCGTGGCGCGCGTTTTTTCAGCTATAATTGCCCCCGGGAGATACCATGCGAGCTAAGGTAACCCCGTAGGAGAAGGCAATCAGAATCTGCTCGTGGAGGTCAGACCCGTAAAGTGAGCGAGAAAATGACAACTGACACTGAACAAGAGCAGGTAATCCGCAGTTCTCAATCCAAGCCTAATCTTGAAGCGCTCGGGTTCGGTGCGCTTTTCGTGCTTGGCTTGCTGGCAAGGCTGTTCACTGGGAAAATTACCGGGGATATGTCCAATTACTACTTCATCTGGTATCAAAACATCTTGGA
>Ga0209605_1003397_pt1 | contig 14013 bp, 14 predicted proteins | sample AD_UKC035_MetaG_FD_184408 | JGI IMG/M metagenome (GOLD analysis project Ga0209605, IMG submission 184408) | Active sludge microbial communities of municipal wastewater-treating anaerobic digesters from USA - AD_UKC035_MetaG (SPAdes) (version 2) | ecosystem: Engineered > Bioreactor > Anaerobic >...
CCCTGCTGTATTCTCTTCCTCGGGCTCTTCTTCCTTAAAATCAAGCATATCCTTACTCTGAAGCAGGTTGTACCACGCAACCAACTTCTTAATATCGGAAACGTAAACCTTTTGGTCGTCGTAATCGGGTAATAGCTGAGTAAAGTATTTCTTCAACTCTTCGCCCTCTGCCTTGTGCGAAATGGTTGGTTTTCCACCTTCCTTATTCTTAATCAGTTCCAAAACTTCCCGTAGGGGCTTGTCGCCGCTATTGGTGAAAATGGAAATGTCGGACAATGCGCTAACCTTTGCCGATGTTGATATATGCGAACGTTTACCATCGACAAGCGATTCGACGATGATGCCATTACGCCCCTGGGATAAGAAGCGAAATAACCCGGATTGCCCCGATACTGCCATGATGTCTTTCAATGCCATATTGTACTATTTTGGAATTCTAAACGCAAATGTATAAAAAAAATAAGAAATCGGTGTAAACGCTAACGCTTTAATTAAAGCCCCTATCGCGCTTAATTTTTTCGTAAGCCTCATTCACCTTCTTAAACTTTTCCTCCGATGCTTTGCGGATATCCTCGCCCAAATGCCCCAGCTTGTCGGGGTGATACTTCAATGCCATATTGCGATAGGCCTTTTTTATCTCTTCATTGGTTGCATTCCTGTCAACCTCAAGCACTCTGTAGCTTGCATCCAGGGTGTCGATGAACATGGATTTGATGGATTCGAAATCGGCACCGGTGATACCAAGCCAATTGGATATGTTGGTAATCACATTCATCTCATTGGCATGGACAACGCCATCGGCATTGGCTATGCCAAAAAGAAAGTAGATGAGCTGAAGCCGTGAGGAGTAATCCATGTGGCTGCGAATCTGGGCACACACATCCTTTAAGGCCACGGGCTGCTTTAGAATATCTTTCAGCAGCATGAGAGCCTCTTTTGCAGCCTCCCTGCCAAAATTGGTGACGAAATAGCCCTTTACGTAGTCAAGTTCCGATTTCAGCACCTTCCCATCGGCACGCATCACTTCGGCCACCAGCACCAGCAGGCTCACCAGAAAACTGTTGCGGCTGGTTCGCCCTCTATATGTGGTTTTTGTATCGGCACCTTCAAGTATGGACCCAAGGGCAAAGCCAATGATTCCGCCAATGGGCCCAAGAAAAGCCCAGCCTAGTCCGCCGGCTATCCATTTCCCGTACTTTGCCATAATCGTTGAATCAGTTACGTTGCGAATATAAACTATTTATTTTTTGCCTTTCATGCCTTTTAAATACTCAATGGCCCGGACCACCCTTGGCAGGAGTAATTCTTCACCGTCGTTGCGAATTACAATGTCACTTTTAGCCACAAGCTCTTTTTCGTCCAATTGATGGCCCATTCTTCGTTCAACTTCCTCCGGTGAAATGCCATCGCGCTCCACCACCCTACGAATCCTGGTTTGCAGAGGTGCCGTAATGGCCACAATCCTATCCATCAACTTATCCATTCCACTCTCTAACAGTATGGCTGCCTCCAAAAACACTAATGGTGATTCGGCATGCAGCTCACACCAACTGCTAAAATGATTGGCAACCTCGGGATGGATTATGGCGTTCAGCTTATTCAACAGGCCGGCATCCTGAAAAACCATCAGGGCAGTCCTTTTCCTATCCAATCCCTCCTTCGTGTAAATATCATTGCCCAGCAATGCCTTCACTTTTGCTATTATTGTGCTGTTGGTATTCGTCAGGTTGCGAGCCTCCAAATCGGCATTGTAAACAGGGAATCCCATACGGGCTATGATTTCGCATACCAGCGATTTGCCGCTCCCTATTCCTCCGGTCACCCCAACTCTCAACATTACATCTTTTCGATGAAAAATTCAACAAATTTCGGTTCAAAATCGAAATTGCTAATGAACTCCTTCTTGGGGATTGTATGAACTCTGATGATATTTCCCAGACTATTGTCTATGGAGTTGAAATCGACATAGGCCTCGAAACAACCGCTCCCCAAAGTGGAATAATGGCTTAACGGTATGTTGCATTTAATGTTTACAGTACGTGGCAGCAGTATTAGGCGGATGTTGGGCGGTAGGTTCTTTATATCGATGGGACAGTTGAACGTTGCCTCGGTAAACTTTTCCACTGGTATTCTAACCTCAACCTTTCTGACGGAGAATGCCACCTGTGGGATTGGGTTAAGCACTGCCGACTGTTCGACAGTGGAGGTAAGTTTGTCCAACCGTATCTCCTGACTACGCAATGCCGCAATGGTATCGATTATGGTCTTAGGGCCGCTTATAACCACGCTATCCGGTTCGATGGAAATGGGGGCAGATTGCATGTGCTGTTTCTCAAACGACAGCCGAAGGTCAGGTTTTACGGGCACCTTCCTATTGGCGAGGCTGGTAAGTTCAAAAAACAGGGTATCGGGGTGCACACTTATCAGCTGGAGATCGCCCCTAAGCTGCGAAGCGATGGAACTTCGCAGCCCCGCTGCCGTAAGGAAGAACTTCGAATCGGAACGCTTAAATTGCTGCAGTGGTGTTCTTTCGAAATCGATGACAAGGGGTGATATGGAGGCCACCAGTTTATGCTTTAGCAGCGTATAGCCATAGGTTTTAACCCGCATCGTCAGGTGATGAGGGGGTTCTCCCACTACCACTTTCCCGTTGGGAAAATTTTCGAACCGCACAGGGAAAGCCAGTTCTGTATCGTACTCGTAGCCAAGTTTATTCAAATACCAAAGGATAGTTGCCACCACTAGGAAGAAAGTGAAAATCACAATGCGCTGATTCAATTTGGCTTTCTTCCGTGTCAGCACTTCACCGAACTGTCTGAGCAAATTGGTATCCAAGGTTGTGCTCCTTCTTAAGCTGTTAAAAATAAAAAACAGAGTCCGGCATACCGTCGGGTGCCAGGAACTCTGTAAAGGTATAAAAAACTATTTTTGCTGCAAATCGGCAGAGTCGCGTAAAACAGTACTTTTCACCACCTTAATCCTGACATTATCGGAAATTTCAACCACGACGTGCGTTTCGGTAATCTCAAAAACTTTGCCCATGATACCACCTGCAACAATAACCTTATCGCCTTTGGCTAGCGATTCCTGAAATTTACGCAGCTCCTTCTGGCGCTTCACCTGGGGGCGTATCATGAAGAAGTAGATAATAACAAAAACTAACCCCATCATCAGCAGGAATGAGGTATCGAAGCCTTTGGGCTGTTGTTGCTGAAGCAATACGAAAAGTGTAGTTGTCATTTTAATTCGTTTTTAGTTAGCATTATGATAATTAAATTACATTCACTTTAATGGTTACAGATTTTTTGGGGTAGATGCCGTTGGAATGGATGGTAATGGTTTTGTACTGCACTCCTTGCCAACCTTGGCTATTGAAAGTTATCTCCATAATGGCCTGTTCATTGGGTTTCACAATCTTTGCGCTCAAAGTTGGCTTTGTGCAACCGCATCCGGCAATCACATCCTTCACAACAAGGGGAATATTTCCCGTATTGCGAAAGATAAATGCATACGAGACTATCTCGCCCTGTTTGACGGTACCGAAATCGTGAAAATCTTCAACGTACTCCAGATTGGCATACTTATCCTTGGCATCGCCAACGTATTCGCTTTTTTTCAATCTACCATCGTCATCCTTAACGGGATGACTGCACGAAGGTGCAATGGCCATGGCACAAAACAGTGCAAAAATAAAAATGGTATTTCGCATATATCGAATCTAACTATCTGTGGTTAACTCATCCTCACCCACCAGTCCCCTGCCCTGTTTCTGTATCCTGTTCTCCTCCCTGAAGGTGTGGATTATCTTGTCGAGTATTCCATTGATAAACATGCTGCTCTGCTCCGTGCTGTAGTACTTGCTGATTTCGATGTACTCATTGAAAGTAACCTTTACCGGGATTGATGGAAATTCCAAGATTTCGGTTAAAGCCATCTCCATAATCAGGATATCCATGCTGGCAATCCTCTCAACATCCCAATTCTTTGTGAATTTGTCAATCACCTTCACGTTCTCATCGTGCTTCAGCACTGTTTTTCGAAGAAGCCTTTGGGCAAAATCCTCATCCTCTTCATTCCTGAATAGTGGAAATAGCTGTATGGATGAGGGCTGGTTCTCCTCAAATTTTTTGATGGTTTTTACCACCATCCCTGCCATGAAATCCAAATCATCATTCCAGTATATACTTTGATCCTCAAGACATTGCTCAAAATCCTCGAAACCTGCCAGCTCCTTAGTCAGAATCTGGATAACCAGGTTTTTATCGTGGGCAAAGCCTGTCTCCTCCCCCTCCATATACTTTTCGTAGTATTTCGATGCTGTAACTTTCTGATATAGTTTCTTTATCAACTCGGGGTAGTTGGCCCAACTCAACTTGTTATCCCGCAAGTATTTATTCAACTCAACATTATCTTCAAGCAGCTTTATAACCTGATTATCGATAAACCGGGTATTGGGGTTTACATCTTCAAGGGTGGGCATTTTTTTCTGCCTTGCCAGCTCTATCCTGTTATCGGCATAAAGGCGCAAATCAATCAGCAGAAGGAGGATGTAATGGTACAAATCAAAAGCCCTGTTGATGCTATGGGTTAACTCATTTTCAACTTTCGCAAGTGAATCGTTTTCTCCCCTGTAGAAAGCGAAAAGAATCTGAAGGGTCTTAATTCTAAGTAGTCTTCTGCTTATCATCCTAAGAACGAATCTATCCCGTTATCTTCGAATTGCAAAGATAAATCCAATTATTTTATTAAAAAATAAAAAATCATTATCGTTTTCTGCTTTAAGTACCGGGCTTTAGAAAGTGGCATCATTGGCAAAAAATGGAATAAAACTGTAAAACTGCCTAAAATAAATGGCAAGTGTAGGGTTAATGAATTATTTTTCTATTTTTGGATTTTTAAAAACTAAATGTTAAAACCAAAAAACATTGAAAATGATGGAAGAACGGATTAACCAAGACGGTGAAGAAAGGATGGAACGCGATGATATCTTTTCAAAGGTTGTAAGGGCTGGTAAGAGGACATACTTTTTTGATGTTAAGGCCACACGACAAGATGATTTCTACCTAACCATTACGGAAAGCAAGAAAAGAGCAGGACAGGAAGGCAAATTTTTCTTTGAAAAGCATAAGATTTTCCTCTACAAAGAGGATTTCGAAAAGTTTTCGGAGGGGTTGAACGAGGTTGTTGATTTTATTAGAACCAGGCAGGGCGACGAAGTCCGATATAGAACTGACGAAAAACATGAGGAGGAGGACGCCATGCAGGGCGAATTTTCGAATATCAGCTTCGATGATTTAGATGAAAAGTAACTGAGAAATAATACCATACAAAGGGGTGATTCTGTTATAAGAGTCACCCCTGTTTTTTTCGATTCCAGTAATAAGATTGCCACTTTAAGTCTATGGCCATGAGAGACTTTCTCTTATTAACCATACAATAACCAATGGAACAAATAGATAATTCATCCCTTTACGCTATCAGTAAATCAGGCTTCATCTTCATCATCATTTTCTTCCTCATCCCCCTTCTCCATCCACTCCGCGCTGTTCCGATAACGCAAAACGCTTTCTATCTCATTACTATCCAATATTTTAACATTGGTAATGATAAACTCATCTTTAATGAAAGGTTTCAGGGAGTTGCACTCCTCAACAGCCTGTTGAAATGGCTGTTTAACAGGAACATCCAAAGGAACAAGTGCAACAATGGTGGCATACCCATCGATAAACCGAATGGCTTCCACTTCCCCATCGAATCGACGAAGCATAAACTCCATCTCGCTACCAATGACCTTTTTCTCCGTATCGGAGAAACCCTGTTCGGCAACGGGAAAGAGCACAACAAAATACCGAAGCCTATCCCCTTTCCCTCCCAATCCGGTTGAAATGAACACTTTGTGTTCATCAAGCAGGTGGGTCTCAAGCAGAATACGGCTTTCCTGGTATGCCATTATAGCCCACTCCTTCAATTCGGTTGGCGCAAGGGGCAAAAACCTTTGGAGAACACGGTATGCCTCAGGTTTTTCGATTCGTGCAATGGACACCAGCAACTTCTTTTTCTGCTCCAAATCTATGTTCGTATCATAGAGTTCCTGTTCACGCTCCGGTAGCGACTCCATGTCACCCGGAGATTCAAGGCCATTGGCCAAATCGTAATACTCCATCTGCACGGCAAAATCAACCTGATGTTCAAGAATACTGATGTTGTCGGCATTCTTGCCCAACATCTCCCTCAGGCGCTCCAATATGTTATCCTCGTTATCCACAAAAGTTAATTTCCCTAAACCTTATTCAATGGTGATTGTTTACGTACCTATAACAGGTAAATCCATGCAAAAGTATAATATAATTAAAAAAAAGCATACGTGTGAGTACCCTCTGCTAGGCAAAAAACCACTATGTTTGCAAGCCATTCCATCAATCTAAGCCTTATACCAATCAATGTTACTAAGCGAGTTACAGAACGGCGAGTATGGAATTGTTTCCAAGGTGCGGGGGCGTGGTGCTTTCCGCAAGAGGATTATGGAGATGGGTTTCATCAGGGGGAAAAAGGTTACCGTAATTAAAAACGCTCCGCTAAAAGACCCCATTGAGTACTCCATACTTGGGTATGAGGTATCGCTCCGACGGAGCGAAGCAAGCCTGATTGAGGTTGTAACCCCCGGCGAGGCTACGAAGCTGATGGATGAAAAATTCAACGGGACCCTGCAGCCAAAGGTAGAGCCATCGATGGTTGTTACGGCTGCCAAAGAAGAGAGCAAAATAGTGAATGTGGTTCTGGTGGGGAATCCCAACTCGGGTAAGACAACCCTTTTCAACATCGCCTCGGGAGCGCGTGAGCAGGTGGGTAACTACAGCGGAGTAACCGTGGACAGTAAACTGGCACGATTCAAGCATAAGGGCTATACTTTCAACATCACCGATTTGCCCGGAACCTATTCGCTCACGGCATACTCACCCGAAGAACTTTACGTTCGCAAGTATATCCACGAGCAGAAGCCCGACGTGATTATCAACGTGGTCGATTCGTCGAACCTGGAGCGCAACCTATACCTCACCACGCAGCTCATCGATATGGATATCAAGATGGTGGTGGCCCTTAACATGTACGATGAGCTGCAGGCGCAGGGTAGCATCTTCGACTACAAAGGGCTGGGACGAATGCTGGGTATTCCCTTTCTTCCCACGGTTAGCAACAAAGGCAAGGGTATTGGCGAACTTTTCGATACTGTAATCAACGTTTATACCGATAAGGACAAAACCCTGCGCCACGTACACATCAACTATGGCGAGCATATCGAACGGGCCATAGAGGCAATACAGATACCGGTGAAGCAAACCGATAATGGGGCGCTGAACATTCACTACTCATCCCGATACCTTGCCATTAAGCTGTTGGAAAAGGATAAGCGGGCACACCACATTTTAAGGTACACCGATAGCTACTCTGAGATTCTGAATGTTTCCAATTATCAAATCAAGCGGCTGGAGGATATTTACAAGGAGGACTCGGAATCGCTGCTCACCGATGCCAAGTACGGCTTCATAGCCGGGGCCCTGAGAGAAACCTTCAACGAGGGGGTAAAGCAGAATAGAAAAAGTACTGAAATCATCGACGAGTTCGCAACGCACAAGCTCTTCGGATTTCCCATATTCATCTTTTTCATGTGGGTTACCTTCTTCACCACTTTCAAGCTGGGTGCTTACCCCATGGACTGGATAGAGCAAGGCGTAGCCTGGATAAGTAGTTTTGTAAGCCAAATTATGCCCGAGGGGGCATTCAAGGATCTGCTCATAGGTGGCATAATCAACGGTGTGGGCAGCGTTATCGTTTTCCTTCCCAACATCCTCATCCTGTTCTTCTTCATCTCACTGCTGGAGGATACAGGCTACATGGCACGGGCCGTGTTCATCACCGATAAGCTGATGCATAAGGTGGGGCTGCATGGAAAGTCGTTTATCCCACTTGTCATGGGGTTTGGCTGCAACGTTCCGGCCATCATGGCTACACGCACCATCGAAAATCGCAACAACAGGCTGGTTACCATGCTAATCAACCCGTTCATGTCGTGCAGCGCACGGCTCCCTGTGTATATACTGATTCTTGGGGCTTTCTTCCCCGAGAATGCAGGCACTCTGCTTTTCCTAATCTACATCATCGGTATTGCCATGGCCATGATTATGGCCAAGATTTTTAAGAAAACCCTGTTCAAGGGCGACGATGTTCCCTTTGTCATGGAGCTCCCCCCTTACCGTATTCCCACCCTAAGGTCCACCGTCAGGCATATGTGGCACAAGGGTTCGCAATACCTGAAAAAGATGGGAGGTGTGATTCTGGTGGCCGTAATCATCATTTGGGCCTTGGAGTACTATCCGCGCAATGTTCAGTATAGCCGGAATTACGACCAGCAGATAGAACAGGTGGTTTCCCAATACCAGTCGGCTATAAACATGGCTTCAGTGGGGATTGAGGCCGACAGCCTTCAAAAAGCCATGCAAAAACAGGTGAGCGTCATCGAATCGCAGAAAATCGTTGAGCAGCAGAGCAACTCGTACCTTGGGCGCATAGGCAAATTCATCGAGCCGGGCATTCGCCCTTTGGGTTTCGACTGGAAAATGGGAATCAGCCTGCTGTCGGGGGTAGCCGCCAAAGAGATTGTGGTCAGTACGCTGGGCGTGCTGATGCAGGCAGGCGACGATGCCGATGAGGATGGCCAAACCCTTACCCAAAAACTTCGAACCGAAACCTACGCCGATGGTCCGCGAAAGGGCGAAAAGGTTTTCACCCCCCTCAGCGCCTTTTCATTCCTGCTTTTCATACTCATCTACTTCCCCTGCGTAGCCGCAATTGCCGCCATTAGCAAGGAGTCGGGTTCGTGGCGGTGGGCCGCCTTTACCATCTTTTACACCACGGGACTGGCATGGCTTGTTTCATTCGTTTTTTATCAAGTGGGGAGCCTGTTTTTTTAGTATATTTGAACGGATGGTAGTATCCACTATCCACTGAAAATCAAATCGATGAATAGCAAGCCCATACTGGAATTCTTTATTCCCGAGGTCGATAAAGAGGTTAAGTTGCCTCTGGTGGATGCATTTATCAGCGCAGGCTTCCCGTCGCCTGCAGACGATTACATTGAGGGTAAGCTGGATTTGAACAGGCAGCTCATCAAGAATCCCAGTTCAACCTTCTTTGCAAGGGTAAGGGGAACATCAATGACCGACGTTGGCATAAACGATGGCGATATCCTTATCATCGACAAATCGCTGGAGGCAAAGCACAACTCTGTATTGGTGTGCTTTATCGATGGCGAATTCACCGTAAAAAAGGTTCAAAAAACTAAGGGTGAACTATTCCTAATACCCCAGAGTAAGGACTTTGCCCCCATCAAGGTTAGCCGGGAGTCGGATTTCAGACTTTGGGGTGTGGTTACCTACTGCATTCACAAACTGCATTAGCATGTACGCGCTGGTGGATTGCAACAACTTCTACGTTTCGTGCGAGAGGATATTCAACCCCTCGTTAGAAGGGGTGCCTGTGGTTGTACTCTCCAACAACGATGGCTGCATAATCTCCCGTTCCAACGAGGCCAAAGCCCTGGGGCTTAAAATGGCCGAACCGGTTTTCAAACGCCGTGATGTCATTGAAAAACACAACGTCAGGGTTTACTCTTCGAACTATGCCCTCTACGGCGATATTTCGCACAGGGTGATGGAGACCCTGAGGGATTATACGCCCATGATTGAAATCTACTCCATTGATGAGGCCTTCCTCGACCTGACGGGCATTACCCAAGACCTTAAACATTACGGCACCCGCATTAAGGCCGACCTTCTGAAAAAGCTTGGCATGCCCATAGGGGTGGGCATTGGCCCCACCAAGAGCCTGGCGAAAATAGCCAACAGAATTGCCAAAAAAAGGGATGGGGTATTCGTTATCGACAGCGAGCGGGCACGCGACTGGGCACTACGCAACACGCCCATCGAGGATGTGTGGGGAGTTGGAAGGCAGTATGCCGTTCTCCTTCAAAAGCACAATGTGAATACTGCTCACGACTTCTCCCTGCTGAGCACCGAATGGATAAGGAGCAACATGACGGTCATGGGGCACCGATTGAAAGAGGAGCTATTGGGAAAACCCTATATTCCCATCGAAACCATGATGCCTGCCAAGAAGAACATTGCAACCACCAGGGCTTTTGGCAAAAAGATATCGAACCTGGAACTTCTGCGCGAAGCGGTGGCCTCGCACGCAACTGCATGTGCTCATAAGCTGCGCAGGCAAAAATCGGTGGCCAACCTTGTCACCGTCTTCATCCATACCGATCCCTTCTCCAACGTGCACAAGTACGTATCGAGGAGTACGACCGTTACCCTACCCGTGGCATCGAACTACGATAGCATACTGGCAAAGGCTGCCCTGTATGGGCTTAAGACTATTTACCGTGAGGGTTTGCTATATAAGAAAGCAGGGGTAATAGTCGATGGCATTGCCCCACAAGATGCCATACAGGGCAACCTGTTTGAGGCTCTCGATAATGAGAAACTCAACGCCCTCTCGCAGGTTACCGATGCCATAAACGCACGCTATGGGAAGAACACACTGAATATAGCCGTTATGGGGAGCAGCAAGGAGTGGAAATTAAGGCAAGAAAAGCTATCGCCCGGCTACACAACCCGCTGGGACGATATTCTGAACATTCAAGTATAATCAGGCATGTGTTTCTACTACGCCATAACCAAGAAGAATCCACGTAAGCTGGTGGAGGCAGGAGTGCTCACGGAAAAGCAGCTGTCGCTTTTTAGCGAGCATTTTTTGGTAAACGGATTCGATCATCCCGAGATGCCCGTAATTACCGGAGACGAACCCGATAAACTCAATTTTTTCAGGTGGGGATTGGTGCCGGCTTCGGTGCAAAGCACACAGGAGGCAGCGGCTTTCCTCAAAGCGTACAGCACACTCAACGCCAACGGCGAAAAGATCTTTGACAGCAAAATTTACATTGAACCCTTGCTAAATCAACGTTGTTTGGTGCTATGCTCAGGTTTTTTCGAATGGCGCAAAGTAAAGGGTAAAAAGGTACCCTACTACATCAGCCTTAAGGATGACAGCCTTTTTGTTTTTGCAGGAGTATGGGATAGGTGGACTGACGAGAATGACAACCACCACTTCACCTACTCGGTGCTAACCACCGAGGCCAACGAGCTGATGGCACAAATACACAACACAAAGAAACGGATGCCGTTGATATTAACCCCCGAGAGAGCTAAACTATGGCTTTCGGGCAATCTGTCTTCCCAACAGATTAAGGAGTTGATAACCCCTTTCGATGCAAAAGACCTAAAGGCATACACAGTAAAGCAGTTTCTGCCCTTGGGAAGCGAAGGACAGATAAATCAGAACATCATAGCCTACTATCACTACCCGGGTATCAGTCAAATTGTAACCAATGAGGAAAAAACCCATTTAAGCGGCAGCACCGGCGAACAGCTTACACTGGGCTTCTGACAAAATAAAAAAAGGCTGCCGAGAATCCGGCAGCCTTTCTATACTATTCAAATTCAATCATCAGTGTACCCTTGGGTACTCTTTCGCCCTCCTTCACAAACACGTTTTTGATTACCCCGGGGAATGGCGACAGTACCTGATTCATCATCTTCATGGCCTCAAATATGAGGAGTAAACTCCCCGCATCCACCTTATCACCGGGCTTAACCGATACTTTAATTATGGTGCCGGGGATGAATGATTTTAACTCCTTGGGCTGAGGGGCAACCCACTTTGTTCGCAGTTCATGCTTGCGGGTAGTAAGCGTTCTGTACTTAGTCCCCTCGATAATCAAATGCCTGAACATGGGGTCGTCGGCAATGTTTGCCTTTTCCTTAGCTTCCACCTTTGCGGTGCTGACTTTTTGCTTTGTCATGGTTCAATTTTAAAAGGGTGGGATGCCATGCTTTTTCCAAGGCCTGTCGGCCACTTTGTTCACCGACACCTCAAGGGCGTGTATCAACAGCTTACGGGTTTCGTAGGGTTCGATCACCGTGTCGATATACCCTCTGGAAGCGGCTACATACGGATTGGCAAATTTCTGCTTGTACTCCTTCACCTTCAGGCGGCGCATTTTCTCAGGGTCTTCTGCCTCGGTAATCTCCTTGCGGAAGATGATGTTGGCAGCACCCTCGGGACCCATTACGGCTATCTCGGCTCCGGGCCATGCAAAAACAAAGTCGGCACGCAAGTGCCGCGAGTTCATGGCTATATAGCCCCCGCCGTATGCCTTGCGAAGAATAACCGTCATCTTAGGTACCGATGCTTCGCTGAATGCGTACAGCACCTTGGCTCCATGCCTGATAACCCCTGCGTGTTCCTGATCAACACCGGGCAGGTATCCCGGAAGGTCAACCAGCGTTACCAAGGGGATATTGAATGCATCGCAATAGCGGATGAACCGGGCAGCCTTGTCAGACGAATCCACGTCGAGCACGCCTGCCAGCACCAGGGGCTGATTGGCCACAAAGCCCACCGTCTCGCCATTGATACGGCCAAACCCCACCACAATATTTGCAGCCCAGAACTCGTGAACTTCAAAGAAATCGGAATCATCGGCGACGGCCCTGATAACATCCCTCACATCGTAGGGCTGCTTGGGATCGCCCGGAACTATCTTCTCAATATTGTACTCGGGTTTCGGGTCCTTGGGCTCAAACCTGCGGGCCTTTTTCGTGTTGTTCCACGGGATATAGGTGATAAGCTTCTTTATCTGCTCAAAGCACTCCATTTCGCTCTCGGCATAAAAATGGGCATTCCCTGTTATCTCGGCATGTACGCGGCACCCCCCCAGTTCCTCCATGGAAATCTCCTCGCCCAGTACGGTTTTAATTACCTCGGGCCCGGTGATGAACATCTTGGATATGTTGTCAACGGTAAAAACAAAATCGGTTAAGGCAGGAGAGTACACCGCACCACCGGCGCACGGTCCCAGAATAACCGAAATTTGGGGTACCACCCCGCTGGCCAGCGTATTGCTGAAAAATATCTCGCCATACCCTGCCAATGAGTTTACCCCCTCCTGAATACGCGCCCCTCCCGAGTCATTGATTCCGATAAGCGGAATTCTCATGCGAAGGGCATAATCCATAATCTTTGTAATCTTACGGGCATGCATCAGCCCCAGTGATCCCCCGGCAACAGTAAAGTCCTGTGCAAAAATAGCAATGGGAGCCCCGTATATGGTTCCCGTTCCAATAACCACGCCATCGCCATGGAGTACCTTGGACTCCATGCCGAAATCGCGCGCTTCATGCTCGGCAAAAAGATCGTACTCGTTGAAAGAATCCTCATCCAACAGGGCAATAACACGCTCACGAGCCGTGAGCTTACCCATGGCCTGCTGCTTGGCAATGGCCTGCTCGCCTCCACCCAGGAGTACTTCCTCCTTGCGCTTTTTGAGCTCTAAAATTTTTCCTTTTAAAGGCATAGGTTTTCTTTATTAGTTAATACTAATTACACTATGTGAAAAAACAAGAAATGCAACATTAGTAATTCGTAAACAATAAATGGGTACAAAGTTTCAACTTTTTGATGAAAAACTCCAATTTGTATTGATTATCAACACAAACAGAGGTATCATCTGTTGAATTCTTTGATCTCAGCCAAAAGCATTTTTCCCGCGGCAAGATAGTAAAAAAACAACTGTTTGAAAAATTATTTCATCGATCCGGGAAGTGGTATCCTGAAAATCTTGCTACCCAAAAACACTTCAATCTTTTTAAAAAGCGTTTTTTCCTTGCTATTCACAAAGGTAAGGGCTACACCGTCGGCTTCGGCACGCGCCGTTCGACCAATACGATGCACGTAATCCTCGGGGTCGTGGGGTACATCGAAATTAACAATCAGGTCGATATCCTCTATGTCAATGCCCCGCGACACGATATCGGTGGCCACCAGCAGCTGGAATTTTCGGTTTTTGAAAAGCCTCAGCACCTCTTCACGATCCTTTTGGTCTAAATCAGAGTG
>Ga0209605_1003401_pt1 | contig 14006 bp, 10 predicted proteins | sample AD_UKC035_MetaG_FD_184408 | JGI IMG/M metagenome (GOLD analysis project Ga0209605, IMG submission 184408) | Active sludge microbial communities of municipal wastewater-treating anaerobic digesters from USA - AD_UKC035_MetaG (SPAdes) (version 2) | ecosystem: Engineered > Bioreactor > Anaerobic >...
ACCTGGCTCACGGTGTCAGAGGATGCGCTGCCGGACTGCGTTATGTACTGTATCTCTATATGACGGCACTGGATGATCCCTCGGAGATGATAGCCGAACCGGGAGGCTATCTCATGGCCCCGGTGGATGAGGAACGAATTGGCGACGTTTCCAACGTGCTCTTCTCAAACGGATGGATAGCTGATGAAGACGGAACAGTCTTTATCTATTATGCCTCGTCTGACACACGGATGCACGTTGCTGTTTCCTCTGTAGACCGGCTGGCAGATTACTGCATGAATACCCCGGCCGACAGGCTTCGCTCTGCGGAATCAGTAAAAACGTTGAATGCAATTATTGACAGGAACAGGCAATACCTGGCGGGGCAATGACAACTGACAATGCCATGATTCTGAAGTGGATGAAGGAAAGGGCCGGGACGGAGCTGGCTGAGAATATTCTGCCATGGTGGATCAACAGGATGCCTGACTTTCAGAGAGGCGGCTTTTATGGCAGGATAGACGGACGTGAAAAGACCATTACCGATGCTCCCAAAGGCGGGATACTCAATGCCCGCATCCTCTGGAGCTTCTCGGCGGCATATGCCAGGCTCGGGGATCAGGCATACCTGGAGATGGCCACACGTGCACGGGATTATATCTTCCGCCATTTTTTCGATGATGAATATGGAGGTACCTACTGGAGCCTTTCCGCCGATGGCGAGCCGCTGGAGACGAAGAAACAGATCTACTCCCAGGCATTTTTTATCTATGCCCTCAGCTGGTTTCATCAGGCTACTGGCGAAAGGGAGTCGCTCGACAGGGCGATTGAACTGTACAGGCTGATAGAGAAGCACAGCTATGACAAACGGCATGGAGGTTATTACGAGGCTTTTACACGCGAGTGGGGTGAGAAGGCTGATCTTCGGCTCAGTGATAAAGATGCCAACGAGAAAAAGACAATGAACACCCATCTTCATGTTCTTGAGGCATATACAGCTCTTTACAGGGTGTGGCCTGACACAGGGCTGCGCCGGCAGCTTGACGGGTTGATGCAGATATTTACCGAGAGGATTGTTGACCCGGTGACCTCACACCTAAATCTCTTTTTTGACGAGGAGTGGAACCGTCGCTCTGCCATTGTCTCTTACGGTCATGACATTGAGGCCTCATGGCTGCTTTGCGAGGCTGCAGACGCTCTTGGCGCCGTTGACGTTGTTGCAGGAGTGGCGCTGAAGATAGCATCGGCAGCCCATGAAGGACTGGCGGAGGATGGCAGTCTCTTTTACGAGAAGGACGATTTGACGGGTCATTTTGACCGCGACAGGCACTGGTGGGTGCAGTCGGAAGCAGTGGTGGGCTTCCTCAATGCATGGCAGCTCAGCGGTGACAACAGCTGGCTGGAGCTGGCGGCAAATGTGCTTGATTATATCAGCACCCGCCTGACAGACAGGGAGAACGGCGAGTGGTTCTGGAGCATTCGTGATGACGGCACTGTCAATCGTGATGATGACAAGGCCGGCTTCTGGAAATGCCCGTATCATAATTCACGCATGTGCCTGGAGATTCTTTCAAGGAAATAGGAATTTGCATTGGCAACTGATGCCCGTAGGGCGTAAAGAACTGTAGAGAAGAATCAACACCAGCCTGTTGCTCGTAGCGCAACAAGAATTGTTGATGTTGTACTGCAATTAATATTCCTGTAAAACATCATTCATTTTTCTTTTTTGCATAACTTCGTAGGAATCTATCTAATGAAAGGGCTTAAAACATGACTTACTGGATTATTGCTTTAGCTGTTATCCTGATTTTCTTTTGGGGTATAAAGATCGTCAGGCCTACACACCGTGCACTCATAGAGCGTCTCGGGAAATATCATCATTTTGCCAATCCGGGTTTCCACTGGATCATACCCGTGATAGACAAGATTTACCGGGTCAATGTGACTGAACAGATGGTTGATGCCGAACCGCAGGAAATCATCACGAATGACAACCTGAATGCCAGCGTTGATGCACAGGTTTATTTCAGGGTGAAGGCTGATGAGGAGAGTGTCAAGGGCTCAATCTACAATGTTAACAATTTCAGATGGCAGATTGTGAACCTGGCACGCACCACGCTTCGTAACATCATCGGCACCCTGACATTGAAGTCGGCCAACAGTGAGCGTGGCAAGATAAATGCAGAGTTGTACAGCACGCTGCACACCGAGACACAGGGGTGGGGTATTGAGATCGTGCGCACGGAGCTGAAGCAGATTGATCCTCCCAAGGACGTTCAGGAGACAATGAACAAGGTAGTCAAGGCCGAGAATGAAAAGATTGCTGCTATTGACATGGCCTCTGCCACCGAGACTGTTGCCGACGGTGTTAAGAGGGCCAAGATCAAGGAAGCTGAGGGCGCCAAGCAGGCAAAAATCCTTCAGGCCGAGGGCGAAGCAGAGGCTATCAGGCTGGTGAATGAGGCCGCGGAGAAGTACTTTATTGGTAATGCACAGATACTCAGGAAACTGCAGGCTCTTGAGACATCATTGCAGAACAATACCAAGGTTGTTGTGCCTGAAGGGAGTGATCTTGTGAATGTGATAGGCGAGATGGCCGGTGTTGCACCGTTGCCGGGCAAGAAGTAGCCCTGTCAGCAGACCACCCTGACAGCGGCGGATCAAGGTATTGTCGTGACCTGTAGATGAACAATCAGTGCCGGGAGTTGTTTAATTTTTGATAAACAATAAACAGGTGCATGGTATGAAAGTAAAGGACAAAACAATAGTGGTCACCGGAGGAGGAAATGGCATTGGCCGTGAGCTGGTATTGAACCTTCTTGACCGGGGTGCCAGGGTGGCGGCAGTTGATCTCAATGAGACTGCGCTTGGTGAGACCAGGAATCTGGCCGGAAGCAGGGCTGAGAGATTATCGGTACATGTTATGAATATCACCGATGAAAAGGCTGTTGCCCGGCTGCCGGAAGAGGTTACAGCAATTCACGGGTCAGCGGACGGACTGATTAACAATGCCGGTATCATACAGCCTTTTGTCCGCTTAAAGGACCTCAACTTTGAGGTTGCGGAGAGGGTTATGGATGTCAACTTTTTCGGGACCCTTTACATGGTCAAGGCTTTTCTGGCGCCTTTCAGGGCTCAACCCGAAGCGCATATTGTCAACGTCTCCAGCATGGGCGGCTTCCTGCCTGTTCCGGGGCAGTGTGTTTACGGGGCATCCAAGGCTGCAGTAAAAATGCTTACCGAGGGTCTTTATGCAGGACTGTTAGGCACGGGGATCAGGGTGTCCATTGTTTTTCCCGGGGCCATTGCAACGGAGATTACCAAAAACTCAGGTGTTGAGGCTCCAGGATCAGGGAACAGGGATGTTGACAGTTCAAAGTTCAATCCAATGCCGGCTGCTGATGCTGCGAAGGATATAATTGATGGTATGGAGAAGAATAAGGTCAGAATACTGGTGGGTAAGGACGCAAAGTTCCTCAACCTGTTATACAGGATCAGTCCTGGTTATGCTACCAGGTTCATCAGCAAGCAGATGAAATCTCTTCTTCCTGATTGAGCAGTACCTTCTGCTTTTATTGAAAAGTCTGAATAATTTATTATTTTTGCATCCGCATTGGTCGGTAGTCCGCCAGCTGGCGGACAGACTTTGGCTGGAAAAATGGTCGGTTGGCCGAGTGGCTAGGCATCGGTCTGCAAAACCGGGTACGGCGGTTCGAACCGAGTGAGCGAAGCAAGGCGAAGCGAAGGAGTTCGCGAGGCGAACAGAGTGAGACGAGCAATCCGCCACCGACAAGTTATTTGAGGTATTGAGCTAAGTAAAAATATTGGTCGATTGTCCACCATTTGGCGGACAGTCATCGACTGGAGAAATGGTCGGTTGGCCGAGTGGCTAGGCATCGGTCTGCAAAACCGGGTACGGCGGTTCGAATCCGCCACCGACCTCAACCCCACTAAAACCCCTTGATTATCAATGGGGTTTTTTTGTTGTGGGACAAATATTGGGACGAATGGGACAAATATCCAAAGTAATTATTTACTTTTTAAGCCTGTGTAATCCCATTTTAAGTAACAATTTACTTTTTTGACTTCTTTTGTGAATGTAGAATCTCTTCTTCTTTTGCTCCTTGCTTTAAAATATCATCTACACCTGTCATATTGAGTTTTTTCATAAGTTCTTGGCGATTATCAATAAAACTGTTGTCTGTTGTGTTTTCAGTTTCGTCCTGCTTTTGTCCTTTGTGATATTTTATTGCTGCGCTGGTCAAGTCTATTAAATCAGCGTTTCTTTTTTCGAGCTTCTGAATAATTTCATTTAAAGCAAAAACAGTCTTTACCGCTTCGCTGTGGTTATGCTCCAATTCATGAACCTTCTTCCGGAGTTCTTCTATTTCATCTTCATCAGTTAAAAACATTGCACCCTTGCTAAGAAACAGGTAGTTGGGATTGACATTTAAGTTTTCAATCATGCTGATGATTGCTTTGGTGGAAACAAGACTATCTCCATCTATTATACTATGCAATTGGGATGTTGTCGTATATCCCATTGATTTTGCAATGTTGGTTGTCTTCATCCCCCTCTCTTCAAGTGCCCTGAGAATGGCGGATAAGTTTTGTTTTAATTCAACTGACATTGAAGTAATATTTTACTTCAAATATAATAACAAATTACCTAAGAAAAGTAAAATATTACTATTAAATTTGTGAGTACTTTATTAAAAAATGGCGAAATATGGGACAATACCCGTGTAAATCATGTAGTTGATGATATTGAATCAAATCATTACATGTTTACGTGCTTGGCAAATAATTAAAACATAATCAATTACATATGGCAATTAAAAAAAGTGAACTCTATTCTTCATTGTGGAAAAGTTGCGATGAACTGCGTGGTGGCATGGACGCTTCCCAATACAAAGATTATGTGCTGGTTTTGTTGTTCATGAAATATGTTTCCGACCGGTATGAAGGAAAGGAAGATGCTCTGATTGAGATACCAAAGAGTGGCAGTTTCAGGGATATGGTCGCTCTGAAGGGCAGCAAGGATATCGGTGAAGGTATTAACACAATCATTGCAAATCTTGCCGAAGTAAATGAGTTGAAAGGTGTAATTGATGTTGCTGATTTTGACGATGACGACAAACTCGGAAAAGGAAAAGAAAAACAAGACCGGCTGTCAAACCTTATCGGTATTTTTGAACATCCCAGCCTGAATTTCAGCAAAAACAGGGCAGATGGCGATGACCTTCTGGGCGATGCCTATGAATACCTGATGCGCAATTTTGCTACAGAATCCGGTAAAAGCAAGGGACAGTTCTATACTCCGGCAGAGGTTTCAAGGGTTATGGCAAAGGTGATTGGAATTAGTAAAGCCAAGAGCCAAGACCAGACCATTTATGATATGACGTGCGGCAGCGGGTCACTATTACTAAAGGCAGCAGATGAAAGCGAACGTGGTGTGACTATCTATGGTCAGGAAATGGATAATGCTACGGCTGCTTTGGCAAAGATGAATATGATTCTGCACGATAACCCTTCAGCAGTAATCTGGCAGGATAATACCCTGTCAAAACCGCATTTCAAAAACCCGGACGGCAAACTTAAAACCTTCGATTTCTGTGTTGCCAATCCGCCATTCAGCACCAAAGCATGGAGCAACGGATTTGACCCTGCCAATGATGAATTCGGCAGGTTTGAAGACGGAATTCCGCCCAAGAAGAATGGTGACTATGCTTTCCTACTCCACATGTTAAAGTCGCTTAAAAGCACCGGGAAGGGGGCAATCATACTTCCTCACGGAGTTTTGTTCCGGGGTGGAGCAGAGGGTCAGATTCGCAAAAACATCATTAAACGTGGTTATATTAAGGGAATTATCGGATTACCCACCAACCTGTTCTATGGAACTGGTATACCGGCATGCATTATCGTTCTTGATAAAGAGAATGCAGGCAACCGTACCGGTATTTTCATGATTGATGCCAGTAAAGAATTCATGAAAGACGGCAACAAGAACCGGCTGAGGGAACAGGATATTCATAAAATCGTTGACGTATTCAATAATCAGTTAGAAGTACCTAAATACAGCCGCATGGTTCTTTTAAGTGAAATAAGCGACCCGAAAAACGATTTTAACCTGAACATTCCACGGTATATTAACACTCAGGATGAAGAAGAGGAAGATATCCACAACATAGAATCACATCTTCTGGGGGGTATCCCCGAAAAGGATGTGAATAATCTGAACAAATACTGGAATGCATTTCCAACGTTGAAACAAACTCTTTTCAGGCATGCTGCACGTAGCGGATTCTATGACCTGCTGGTTGAACCTACGATGTTGAAGAAAACAATTGTTGAGCATCCCGATTTCAAAACATATTCTTCGAAGGTTGATGAGGTTGTTGCATCATGGCGTGAAAAGCATGTTCCGTATCTTAAACAAATTGAAGCAGGTGTTAAACCCAAAGAAACCATCTGGTACTTGTCGGAAGACCTTCTAATTAAGTTCTCTGAGATTCCGCTTCTTGATAAATTTGACATCTACCAGACCCTGTTGAATTACTGGAAAACCATCATGCAGGATGATGTGTACCAGATTGCTGATGAAGGTTGGAAAGCAATTATTTCAATGGATGAAAAGAAAAAGACATGGACTTGTGATTTGCTGCCAAAGAATCTTGTTGTCGACAAATTTTTCCAATCCGAACAGGAGCATCTCGAAAAACTTGAAACCGACCGGGATACCATAAAGCAACAACTTGTTGAACTGGAAGAAGAACATGGCGGAGAGGAAGGTCTTCTTGCTGATGCGAAAAACGATAAGGATAAGGTCACCAAAACCAGTGTTCAGAAGCGGATGAAAGAGATTACGGGTGATGAGGACTATGCCGATGAACTGGAAGTTCTTCAGAAGTTTCTTGAGTTGTCAGAGGCTGATGCTGCACTGGGGAAAGAAGTAAAAGAATCTGAAATTTTGCTGGATAAAAAACTGCTGGATAAATACAAAAACCTCACACAGGAAGAAATAAAAGTACTCTTGGTGGATGATAAATGGATGACAACTATTGAACAGGAAATTAAAACGGAAGTAGAACGCATCTGCCAGAGACTCTCTCAGCGCATTAAAGAACTGTCAGAGCGTTACGAGAACACGCTGTCGGATATTTCCGGTAAAGTAACCGAATATGAAACCAAAGTTAAAGAGCATCTTGTAAAAATGGGTTTCGATTTTAGTTTATGACGAAAATATTTGCTTAATTTACGGCAATATATTGCAATAAACATGACAATAAGCATTGAAGAACTGATACTTAGGAAAATTAGAAAAGCCAAGAGGGGTTCGCTCTTTTTTCCGGAGTATTTTTCTGCATTTGGTAGTGCAGGAACAGTAGGAAAGTCTCTGTTCCGGTTGGTACAAATGGGAGAATTGTACCGTGTGGCAACAGGTATCTATGTTCGCCCGGAAAAAGATGAAGTACTGGGAACTGTCCTGCCCGGCATTGAAGAAATTGCTGAAGCCATCCGTAAGCGTGACAAAGCACGGATTGTACCTACCGGCAGTTATGCACTCTATAAACTGGGACTAACAACCCAAGTACCGATGAATGTGGTGTATTATACCGACAGCACGGCACGAAAAATTAAGGTAGGAAAGCAAACCATCACCTTCAAACGTGCAAGTGCCAGAAACCTTTCTGCCATTGGTGATACAAGCAAACTGGTTATTCAGGCACTGAAAACCATAGGCAAGGATAAGGTAACCGAAGAGGAACTGGGCAAAATAAGAGAACTATTGAAACAGGAGAAGCCGTTTCACCTGCAGCACGATTTGAAAATTGCACCGGAATGGATTAGAAAACTATTAAAAACCTGATTGCTTTAAGACCCTATGCACGATTTTTCACATTTAAAGGAATGGTTTAAACTGCCGGATGAGACCAGACTCAGGATATTCACTGAAGCAGGCAGAAGTCTTGGTTTGCTTCCGTTTGCTGTGGAAAAGGATTGGTGGGTGGTGCATACGCTTGCTGTCATCTATACTATGGATTGTGCAGGGTCTCTTGTCTTTAAGGGCGGAACTTCCCTGAGCAAGGGGTGGAACTTAATTCAACGATTTTCGGAAGATATTGATTTGGCATTGGACAGGGAATATCTTGGCTTTTCGGGTGAACTGCAAAACGCTGATGTTCGCAGGTTGAGGAGAAAATCGTATGAATATCTTACTGAAACGTTTACTCCCGAACTTCAAAAGAAGTTCGCTGAGGTTGGTTTTACAGAGGTTACAATTAAGTACAGGGAAGTGCCGAACCACGACCAAGACCCCATGGTAATTGAGGTTTATTACTCAAAACTCACGGAGAAGGATACCTACCTGAAGCCGGGCGTACTGGTGGAAGTGGGCAGCCGTTCATTACAAGAACCTTTTACTGACAGGTCATTTGTGACCATGGTCGCTGAAAACTATCCCGGACAACCATATAGTGACAAACCGATAACCATTCCAACCGTAAATCCCGAACGGACTTTTCTGGAAAAGATATTCCTGTTGCATGAGGAGTTTCAGAAAGCAGAAGACAAAAGACGGGTAGAAGGATTAAGCAGACACTTATACGATATTGAAATACTGAGCCGGACAGAATTTTCAGAGACTGCTCTTAAAGATGCTGTTTTATACAACACCATTGTAATGCACCGCAGCAAATTCAGCCGTATTTCAGGTGTTGATTTTGTCAACCACAGTCCCGATAAGATTGCATTTGTACCACCAGAGCATGTGCTGCCTGATTGGGAAACAGATTACAATGAAATGAAGGAGAATATGATTTACGGTGAAGCACTCCCGTTCAGTGAACTGATTGAAAAACTAAGAAAACTACAAAGCCGGATAAATACGATAATATGGAAGTAACTGACATTCAATATAAAGAATCAGAAATTGGGGTTATTCCTATTGATTGGGAAGTGAAACCACTTGAAGAACTTTGTAGGAAGAAAGGTCTTGTAAGAGGACCGTTTGGTGGGGCATTAAAAAAAGAATTCTTTGTCAGGGACGGAATTAAAGTATATGAGCAACAAAATGCAATTTATAGGGACTTTAGTCTTGGCGACTATTTCATTGATTTAAAAAAATTTGAAGAATTAAGTAGGTTCGAGGTAAAACCAAATGATTTTATTGTTAGTTGTTCAGGCACAATTGGCAGGATTTTCATGATACCAATAAATGCACCAAAGGGTATAATTAATCAAGCCCTACTGAAAATAACTATTGATGAATCTATTGTAAAGAAGCAGTTCTTTTTACATTACTTCGAATGGGATGAATTTCAACTAAAGATAATCGATAGCACACAAGGTGGAGCGATGAAAAATCTTGTCGGCATGGCAATTTTTAGAGATACTAAATTTGCTGTTCCGTCTAAATCCGAACAAACCGCCATTGCCACTGCCCTTTCCGATACCGATGCCCTTATTGAAAATCTTGAAAAACTCATCGCCAAGAAACGAAACATCAAGCAGGGGGTGATGCAGGAGTTGCTGAAACCAGAGAGTAATTGGATTCTAACTTCAGTTGGCGAAGTTGCAACGATTAGGAAGGGAGAGCAATTGAACAAAGACACATTGACTGCACAGGGACAATATCCAGTTATGAATGGTGGTATTCAACCATCAGGATATACTGATAAGTGGAATCAAAACCCCAACACAATCATAATCAGTGAAGGTGGCAACTCTTGTGGTTATGTAAATTTCATCAAGACAAGATTCTGGCAGGGTGGGCATTGTTATTCGGTAGATGCAAAAATTCATAAACACTTCCTGTATCATTTGCTTAAATTTCATGAAAAGGAGATTATGGGATTAAGAGTAGGTTCTGGGTTGCCAAATATTCAACGAAACAGATTAATTGAATTTTCTCTTAGTATCCCCGATAGAGAAAAGCAACATGCAATTGCATTAGTTCTTGATGAAATTAATGAAGTAATTACTGCAATGGAAAACAAATTACAGAAATACAAAATGGTCAAACAAGGCATGATGCAAGCATTATTAACCGGTAAAATACGATTGGCATGAGTCCCGTAGGTGATATAGAACGCATTACTCAGGACAGGGTCATTACCCTGTTCACAAAGCCTGATGGTTTGAATTACACATATCTTGGCAACTGGCATGACCGTCCGGATAACAGCAATATTGACGAGGGTTTGCTCTCGAATTATCTTCAGGAAAATGGTTATACCCAGACTCTGATAAAAAAAGCCATATATGAACTGAAGAAGGTTGCCGGGGTTCAGAACAAAAACCTGTATGGCATCAACAAGGATGTGTATACTATTCTAAGGTATGGGGCAAAGGTCAGGGAAGATGTGGGTGAAAACACTCAGACCGTAAGGTTAATTGATTGGGAAAATCCGCAAAACAATCATTTTGCCATTGCTGAAGAGGTATCCATCAAGGGAGAAAACAGGAAACGTCCTGATATAGTAATCTACGTTAATGGCATTGCTCTGGGAGTATTGGAATTAAAACGGAGTACGGTTTCGGTCTCTGAAGGCATCCGGCAGAATCTCGACAACCAGAAAAGCATGTTTATCATGCCATTCTTTGGCACAGTACAACTGGTAATGGCAGGAAATGATACAGAGGGTGTCAGGTATGGTGTTATCAACACCCCGGAGAAGTATTACCTGAAATGGAAGGAAGAGAGTGATGTTGCGAATCTACTTGACCGCCATCTGCTTCAGATATGCAATAAAGAGCGATTTCTGGAACTTATTCATGACTTCATAGTGTTCGATGCCGGAATAAAGAAAATATGCCGTCACAATCAGTATTTCGGGGTTAAAGCATTGCAAAAACGTGTAAGGGAACGTGAAGGCGGTATCATCTGGCATACGCAGGGAAGCGGTAAAAGCATGATTATGGTCTGGCTGACCAAGTGGATTCGGGAAAACATTCACGATGCCAGAGTGCTTATAATTACCGACCGGGATGAACTGGACAAACAAATTGAAAAGGTGTTCAAAGGAGTTGACGAACAGATTCACCGAACTACAAGCGGAAGGGATTTGGTTGAAAAGCTTAATCTCTCGCTGCCTTGGCTGATGTGTTCGCTGATACACAAATTCGGCAACAAAGAGGAAGCCGACTATGAAGGATTCATTGAAGACATCTCCCGATACCTTCCCCGTGATTTCAGTGCCAAAGGGGATATTTTCGTCTATGTGGATGAATGTCATCGTACACAGTCCGGTGAACTGCACAAAGCCATGAAGAAAATTCTTCCCAATGCTATGTTCATTGGGTTCACCGGGACACCCCTGCTGAAAGCGGATAAACAGAGAAGCATTGAAATCTTTGGAAGTTACATCCATACCTACAAATTTGACGAAGCCGTAAAAGATAATGTGATACTCGACCTGCGCTATGAAGCAAGGGATGTTGACCAGCGAATTACATCACAGGACAAAATCGACCGCTGGTTTGAAGCCAAGACGAGGGGTTTGACGGATTATGCCAAGATGCAACTGAAACAGAAATGGGGCACAATGCAGACCATCCTCAGCAGTCAGTCTCGGCTTGAGAAAATCGTTGCAGATGTTATGCTGGATATGGAAACCAAAGACCGGCTGGAAAGTGGTCATGGTAATGCGATGCTGGTTTCCGGCAGCATTTATGAGGCATGTAAGTACTACGAATTATTCCAGAGTGCCGGATTGAAGAAATGTGCCATCGTTACATCTTACGTTCCCACCATCAACGATATACGGGGAGAGAGTATCGATGAGGAGAGCATCACCGATAAACTGAAGAAATTCGAGGTTTATCAGCGCATGCTCAACGGGAAATCACCAGAGGTGTTTGAAGATGAAGCAAAGAAAACCTTTGTAAACGAACCGGGTCAATTGAAACTTCTTATTGTGGTTGATAAACTGCTTACCGGATTCGATGCTCCTTCGGCAACCTACCTGTACATTGATAAGAAAATGCAAGACCACGGTCTCTTTCAGGCAATATGCAGGGTGAACAGACTCGATGGTGATGATAAGGATTACGGTTACATCATCGATTACAAAGACCTGTTTAAAAGTCTTGAATCATCAGTAAACGATTACACTTCGGGTGCACTTGAGGGTTATGACAAAGAAGATGTTGCCGGATTGCTCTCCGACAGGCTTCAGAAAGCGAAAGAATTGCTGGATGATGCACTGGAGAGCATACGTACCCTGTGCGAACCTGTCAGGATGCCCAAAGAGACCATTGATTATATCAGGTATTTCTGTGCTGAAAACATTGAAGACAAGGAAGAGATAAAGCGCAACGAACAAAAACGGCTTGCGTTCTACAAGCAGGTATCACATCTTGTAAGAGCGTATGCTGCAATTGCAAATGAAATGGAAGAAGCAGGATACACATCTGCCAATGCTGAAAATATCCTGAAAGAAGTGCGTCATTATGAACATGCCAGAGCAGAGGTAAAACTTGCAAGTGCCGATTATATTGACCTCAAAGCTTATGAACCTGCCATGCGCCATCTGATTGACACTTATATCAGTGCAGAAGAGAGCAAAGTAATCAGTGCGTTCGATGATATGTCGCTGGTTGAACTGATTGTAGAAAGAGGAGAAAATGCCATTGAAAAACTACCTTCCGGCATTCGAAGGAACAGACAGGCAGTAGCAGAGACCATCGAAAACAACCTGCGCAAGGTCATTCATGATGAGCGACCCATCAATCCGAAGTACTACGAAAACATGTCACAACTGCTGGATGAACTGATTGCACAAAGACGGCAGGAAGCGTTGGAATATGAAGAATATCTGGCGATGATTGTGGAATTGACCCGGCAGATAAAACGACCCAACGAGACTAAATACCCGAAAACCCTCGATACAAGAGCCAAAAGGGCACTTTATGACAATCTTGACCAAGATGAAGAACTGGCGATGGTCTTGGATTATGAAGTAATTTACAACAAGAAAGATGACTGGCGAGGCAATAGGATAAAAGAGAAAGAGGTTCTGTTCGCCATTAAAAAACATATCAAAGACGAGGAAAAACTGAAGCAAATTTTTGAAATCATCAAGAACCAACCTGATTATTGAGATGCATCAAATCGTTGTCAACGGGATACCAATTGATGTGGTGCGAAAAGCCATCAAGAACCTTCATCTGGCTGTTTACCCGCCCGAAGGCAGGGTCAGGATTGCCACACCTTTGAATGTTGACGATGAAGCGGTCAGGTTGTTCGCCATTTCAAAAATGTCGTGGATTAAGAAGAATCAGGCAAAATACACTAATCAGCAGCGGCAGCCGGAAAGAAAGTATATATCAGGGGAGAGTCATTACTTCAATGGTCAGCGTTATATTCTGAATGTTGTTCATCACACGGGAAATCCGAAAGTTTCAATAAAAAATAAAAAATACATCGAACTTCTCGTAAAACCAGACTATACGAAAGAACAGCGTGAAAATGTACTGACGAACTGGTATAGGAAAACCCTGAAAGAACAAATTCCGGCATTAATTGAAGAATGGCAGAAGGTTATCGGAGTGGATGGTGTTCAATGGGAAGTTAAAAAGATGAAAACGAAGTGGGGTACATGTAACCGGGAAGCAAAACGAATATGGCTGAATCTGGAACTGGCGAAGAAACCTGAAAGGTGTCTTGAATACATCATTGTGCACGAAATTATTCATATCCTTGAAAGAAACCATACAGAACGGTTTGTAGCTATTATGGATAAAACCATGCCACAGTGGAGAGAGCATAAGAAGGAACTTAATCAGTTTCCTCTGGCACATGAAGTGTGGTCATATTAATGGGGAATTGTTTTATTATTCCTGTTCGCAATTCTTCGAGAATTTGCTAAGTAATTGGTTTACAGGCATTGAAATTGAGCCAAATTAAGAAAAATAGCTTGTAACGTACTTCATTAAAAAAAGTTTCATTTTTTGTAACATTTTTAAAATCGTTTCGTATAAGTATCTGAAAGACAACATGACCCAAAAGTAAGATGATGAAGTGA
>Ga0209605_1003405_pt1 | contig 14001 bp, 7 predicted proteins | sample AD_UKC035_MetaG_FD_184408 | JGI IMG/M metagenome (GOLD analysis project Ga0209605, IMG submission 184408) | Active sludge microbial communities of municipal wastewater-treating anaerobic digesters from USA - AD_UKC035_MetaG (SPAdes) (version 2) | ecosystem: Engineered > Bioreactor > Anaerobic >...
AGGTTCTTGTATTTTTAAGATAGAACTTTCACGTTTGAGTTCTGATAGAGTACGTACACCGTTCAATCATAAAGGTATAATACGGACAGTATTAGATTATTTGCTTTATTTTACTTTTACTTCGGAATGTAATAAGGTTCCTTTTTCATTTTCAGGTTTTTCCTGTTCTACTATCACAGGATTGTTTTCTGCATACGGATCATGGCGAATTCCGGTAACTTCCCAGCTAACTTCAATTTCGGGTTTGTCCGTTTTAATTTTGAAGGTATTATTTTTTATTTTTTCTTTAATGATTGCCTGAGCAAATTCTCCAATTACAGTTAACTGGTATCTGAAATCTTTATTCAATGCTTCAAAGTAGTCAGGCAGAGTTACAATTGCTTCGCCATTTTTATCCGTTACTATGTTGCCATTGTAAATATTTATCATCTCAGGTGATTCCACGAAAGAGTGGAAGAGATATTTATTCTGTGGATCTAATGGATGATCTATTTTGAAGGTTCCGCCACCTTTGCTTACAGTTCCTAGCACAGATAAATTACCGCTAATATTTACATTACCATTGAATTCACCCGCATTTCCTGATGGTGAATTACATTGTAATGCGGATCCAAGAAAACCGCCATTCATCACGACAGAACCACTGAATACGGCTGCTTCGCCTGTCAAAGGTCCGGTGCATGAGAGGGCAGTTCCTCCCGGAACATTAATGGTTTGAGGAAGTGTAAATGTATTCGCAGCGTTTTTCAAAGGAACTGCACTGCTTAATCTTCCATCTGACAGAGTGCCACTTGAAATATTATCTGCATTCAGGTTAAAAATTCCGGAGCCGTCTCCACTTATAGTTCCTGTTGGTAATACCGTTATTCCCGTTTCAAAAATTTCAAGGCCTTTGTGAAAGGAGCTGCCGTCCGGCAAAACCTGAAACACCAATTGCCCTAGTGAATCGTAAACTGCAATCCTTCCATCCGGACCAATCTCAGTAGTGCCATTTTCTCCGCCGAATGTGGACCAGCCAAATACGTCAAGGTCTCCGTCAAATGAAGCACCTCCTAAATTATCTATCCCGTATTTCGACATGCCGCCTGCATCCTGACCGATTATTATTCCCGGTCTGAGTATCAGTTTGTCCCCACCGGCACTACCGATGATAATTTCTTTCTCAAAAAGTTCGGTACCCTTATGATAAGATGATCCGTCAGGTAATACATAGAAAGTGACATTGCCAAGTGAGTCCGTAACAGAGAGTGTTCCATCCGGACTTATATTCGTTGAAGAAACACCGGCGCCAAATTTTGAATAACCTCCTACATCAAGGTCGCCTTCAATATATCCCCCATATTCATCCAAAGCAAATTTAGTAGTACCTGATGCATCCTGACCAAACAGATATCCGGGATTCAATCTTAATCTTTTTCCTCCGGCTGCTCCAATGATTATTTCACTGTCGAACTGTTCAACGCCTTTGTGATATGAATTACCGGCAGAGTCAACAGAAAAGACAGGATTATTGAAAGCGTCGTTTATGGAAATACCCCCATCCGGGTTTAAATGAAATTGTGAGCCGGAAGGGTCTCCTACACTAATTCCACCTTCGAAGGTCTCTAATCCTTTATGGTATGAAGTACCATCCGGTTTTACTCTAAAGACCAACTGTCCGTTTGCATCATAGGTTTCAATGCTACCATACTTATCAATTAAAGTAAAGGATGAATCAGGAGATCCGAAAAATGTATTGCCTTCTATTCTTACATCACCATCGAATGAGGCATCTCCCAATTCATTGAAAATTATTTTAATGGATCCTGCAGAGTCCCTTACAACAAAACGGTCAGGTTCAAGAATAATCTCTCCATTGCTTGCACCAACAATAATTTTTGTCTCAAAAAATTCTACTCCTTTATGGTATGAATTACCGGCACCATCTGTCCAGAAAACAGGTACTCCATTTGTATCTACGATTGCAATGCTACCATCAGAATAAGCCCTGAATTTTGAATACCCGCTATCACCAACTGCGATCCCTGATGCATAAGACTCTAACCCATCATGATATGAAGTGCCATCCGGATTTACTTTGAACATGACGGTACCATTTGAGTCAACCAATTGGATAGTTCCGTCAGGTTGAACAATCAAATGTGATGAAGAAGAATCCCCTACAATAATTCCATCAGAAAAATTATTACTACCACTCACTGTTCCATTCGGATTGATCTCATGGATCACTACCTTATTAGAATCAAGAATTTGAATTGTACCATCGGGTTGTATTATCACATGTTGAGCTGCCGTGTCACCTACTGAGATACCTCCCTTAAAAATTTCATGCCCGGCATGAAATGAGTTTCCTGCAGAATCGATTTTATATACCAGTTCGCCATTGCCTGCGATATGTTCAATTGATCCATCGGGGTTTAAATAAATATTTGTTCCAAAGCTTTCGCCAACTTTTATTCCGCCGTAAAACTGTTCAATCCCATAGTGGAATGAACTTCCGTCAGGACCAACTCCGAATACGGGATTCCCCGTAGAATCAACAATGGCAATTGTGCCATCAGGAAGCAATATTAGAAATGATGAACTTGTGTCACCGACAACTATACCGGATGCAAAGGTTTCGAGACCTGCATGATAGGATGTGCCATCAGGATTAACTTTAAATAATACATTCCCTGTGCTATCTAACATCTCAATAGTTCCGTCCGGTTTGATCTGAACCATGGAACCCGTAGAATCACCGTAGCTGGCTCCGCCTGCAAATGTTTCCAGTCCTGCATGATAGGATGTACCATCCGGATTAATTTTAAATAATACGTTTCCTGTGGTGTCCAACATTTCAATTGTCCCGTCAGGTTTAATTCGCACCAGTGCACCGGTTGAATCACCATAGGCTGCTCCGCCGGCAAATGTTTCAAATCCTGCATGAAAGGAAGTACCATCCGGATTAATTCTGAACAATACCTTTCCGGTAGTATCCCGCATCTCTATGGTACCATCAGGTTTGATCTGAACAAGAGAACCCGTGGAATCACCTGTAACCGTTCCGCCTCTGAAAGTTTCCAGACCTTTGTGCCATGAAGTGCCATCAGGATGAATGATGAATACAGGATTCCCAACGGAATCAACAACGGTGAGTGTATCAAATACCCAAATACCTCTGAAGAAGAATTCTTTTCCTTTATGTTTTGAAACGCCGGTAGTATCTACTCTGAAGACTGTGTCGTGACTGCTTGTGCTGATGATCATGAAGTCTTTATCATAGAGAATGCCGTTGAAGGAGGAGCTGTCTGCAAAACGACTTCGGTTTGCATAAAGAGCATAGGGAACACTCAGCATTTGATTGGTACCCATGTCTGTAAAATTGGACCCGCCTGCTGTGTCCAGTTCAACTTGAAGGAATTTAAAGTTTAGTCCCCATTCAATTGTTGTAAAATCCCCGGTGATAACCGAGCCTTCTCCGATCCTGGCTGTGAATAATCCAAATTCGTTTGTGTTAAGTGTTTGAATTTCCTGGTATACAACAACACCGGAAGGAATGGAATCGTGTACCGTGAATCGAAGTGACACTGTTTTGTTTCCTATCAAATTCCCATCAACATCACGGGCTACTGCCTGATAGGGGATGGCTTGTGGAACTTGTGCAATGCCCGGCTGTGAAGAGAAAATTACCAGAAATAAAATAGTAATACTTTTGAGGAGTTTCATGGCATGAAGTTTTATCGTGAGTGAGTGCTTACAAATCAAATGCCTTGAGTATGAAATCGAACATACTCTGCTAACTCATATTTATTCTAGTAGTAATATTAATAAAATAAATAATAAAAATTAAATTATTCACCGGGAGAAAAATCATTATCACACTATTTATCAGGTATTAATTCGAATTTGAATGAGGATTTTATTAGAAAAAATAAAGATTATTTTTTCTAATTGATGATAATAGCCAAAAACAGACGATTTTATTTTGTGCGTTTTTTATCCATATTCTGATAAAAATATTTTCAACAATCTTTATTTGACACCGAATATTAGATAGAATAATTATAAATAAGAAATCAAATTTTGCTTTGGAAGAAAATTGCATTAACTTAGATAAACATTAAAAAAATCATAGCAGCATGATCATCCGCTTAGGGCATAAAAGGTCAGTCATTCATATACTACTTACACTTCTGGTGCTTGTCTTTTTCACATCTGCAAGCGGGCAATCAATCAAGAGAGATGTAATGCCTGCAGCAGGTTCATACAGTTCTTCAGTTGTTGGGTCGCTAAGCTGGACTTTAGGTGAGCCTTGTATACAAACGTTTTCTTCAGGAGGAAAAATACTTACGCAAGGATTTCAGCAACCCGATGCAAATAAAGTTTCAATTGATATTACTTTGTTTGTGCAGGGCTTTTATTCCGGTTCAGGAATGTTGCGCCCAACAGTAAACCCTGTCTCATACCCATTTCTTTCTGATACGATAACAGTTGAATTGGCCGGTGCAGAGTCCCCATACAGTGTTATTCAGAGTAAAAAAGTTCTTCTCAGCACTAGTGGACATTCAAATGTGCTATTTCCCGGTGTAGTACAAGGACACCCATACTATATTTGCATTAAGCACAGAAATTCTGTTGAGACCTGGAGTTCTGCACCTGTGAGTCTTGCATTGCCGAAGACGTTTTATGATTTCTCTTCAACTGCATCTGCTGCCTATGGCAATAATTTGGCAGATATGGGTGATGGGCGATATGCGATCTGGAGTGGTGATGTAGACCAGAATGGTAGTATAGATTCACTGGATAATAGTCAAATGGAAATTTCCATCCCATTATTCATCACAGGCTATGTCACGGAAGATCTGTCAGGTGATGGAATTGTGGAGTCATCAGATTTTAGTTTACTTGAGAATAATATTGAACTTTTAATTAATGCAATTAAGCCATAACAATATGGTGTAATATATTCCGGTGACTTTGATTTCGGATATTAGTTCAGAAGTCTGTTTTGTAGGTCACGGCCAAGGACAATATATCCCGGGCTGCAGTTTTTGAACTTTCATCCTGAGCGAAGTTTTTAAATTTGCCGTAGCCTGATTTATAGAATAAATTTTCTTCTGAGGATGGTTCCGCTATCCTCCTTTCATTCAGTGTTCAGCGATGAAAATGAGCTTCAAGGCTAACATTTTTTCATAGAAATTATATCAGGTTTTCTTCAGGTTAATTTTTCAATAATTTGATCAACCGGCTTAGAGATGCCAAAATCGAAAGATTTGAATGGTAGATCGTAAGTAATTGTAAGAAATGGTCGGGTTTCTTATTAACCCAAAGACCACTGTTCCGTTTTAGTAATCTGTTGAATTTGTCATTTTGAATAAAAATAATTCTAATAACATGACTAAACTGAAATTAATCCTCAGGACTTTATTGCTGATCTGTATTTATATACCGGTCGTGCATGCACAAGAAGGAACTGTCAGTTCCGGCGGAAATGCAAACGGGAACAATGGAACTGTGAGTTATTCTGTGGGACAAATGAATTACGAGCAACGTGAATCCCTTTCAGGTAGTGTGAGTGAAGGCTTGCAACAGGTCTGGGAAATATCTGTCCTTAGCGGAATTGAACAGAAAAATATTCTTTTAGATGTAAATATATACCCAAATCCGGTTGCCGAAAAACTGATTTTGAAAATTAATGATGCATACCCGGACCAATTTAGTTATGGTTTGATGAGTGCAGATGGACGAATGGTGGATAATAAACAGGTACTTAAAGCAGAAACAGAGCTTGATGTCACAAACTTAACAACAGGGATGTACCTTTTTACAATTTATAGTAAGGATGAAGTTTTAAAAGTTTTCAGAGTTATTAAAAATAAAAATCAATAAAACATAGAAGAAAATTAATTATGAAAAAAGTTCTCATTTTTATTTGTACTGTCATATTTACCCTTTCAGTTATTGCACAATCTCCGGCCAGAATGAGTTATCAGGCTGTCGTCAGAGATGCATCAAATGTTCTTGTAAGCAACAGCCCCGTAGGTATGCGTATCAGTATTCTTCAAGGCTCTGTAAACGGGATTCCTGTTTATGTGGAAACGATGACAGCGAACACCAATGCTAACGGATTGTTGAGTACACGTATTGGTGAAGGACTTATAAGCGTGGGAAGTCTTGATTCAATTGATTGGACATCCGGTCCGTATTTTCTCAAGACTGAAACAGATCCAACAGGAGGTGTGAATTATACTATTTCGGGTACAAGTGAAATGCTTAGTGTGCCTTATGCATTATATGCAAAGACATCAGGAAGCTCAATTCCGGGTCCTCAAGGACCGGCCGGAGCTGATGGACTAACTACCAGTGTAAATAATATTCAGCAAGTAAATGGTAATATCACCTTGAGTAAAGATGATATTGGCCTGTCTGATGTGGACAATACATCCGATTCTGATAAACCAGTCAGTACTGCAGTTCAATCTGCTCTAAACCTTAAGGCAAATATTTCTTCACCTGTTTTCAACGGAACCCCGGAAGCGCCAACGGCTGTGAGCGGAACAGCTACCAATCAGATAGCCACCACCGCTTTTGTAGAGAATGCATTAGCCTCCGTTGGTGTTAGCGATGCAACAGGAACAACAAGTGGCAAAATAATGCTGGCCGGAGATCTAGGCGGACAAGGATCAAGTGCCAATGCACCTGTGATCTCAGATGATGCAATATCTTCAGCAAAGATTCTCGATGGAACTATTTCAAATACTGATATCTCATCATCAGCAGCCATTCCTTTTTCAAAATTGAATATAAGTAAGTCTGATATCACTTCCCTTGGTATACCCGGTTCTGATAATGATACACAGTATGGTGCCGGAACAGGCTTGTCTCTTAGCGGATCAACCTTTAGTATTGATAACACTGTTCTTACTAATAATTATCAGGGAACAATTACGGCACAAGCATTTTCAGGTGATGGTTCAGGGCTCAGTAATGTTTCTTCCACCGGCGTTTCCGATAACAGTATTACAGGTGTTAAGATAGTGGATGGGTCGATCACTAACGCGGATATATCTGCATCTGCGGCAATTCCATTCTCCAAATTAAACATCAGTAAATCGGACATTACAAGTTTGGGAATTCCGGATTCTGACACAGACACTCAATATGATGCAGGAACAGGCCTTGTGCTGAATGGCACCACTTTTGGAATTTCATCTGATGTGGTAACCAGTAATTACTCAGGAACTGTTGCTGCAAGTGCCTTCGTTGGTGATGGAGCCGGCCTGACAAATATTGAAGCGACTTCAGTTGCTAACGATATCATTACAAGCGCCAAAATAGTTGATGGAACAATTACGAATGCAGATATTTCATCAACAGCTGCCATTCCTTTTTCAAAACTGAATATCACGAAAACAGACATTACAGATTTGGGCATCCCTGAGTCGGATACACAGTATTTAGCCGGAACCGGTTTGAATCTTACAGGAAATATATTCAATATTAGTTCGAATGTTGTGACGAATAATTACCCGGGAAATATTACCGCAAATTCATTTAGTGGTAATGGTTCGTTGCTGACTGATGTAAATGCTTCGTCTGTTGCTGATAATACAATAACAAGTACAAAAATTCTGGATAATACAATTTCTGATAATGATATTTCAGGTTCTGCAGGGATAGCATTTTCAAAACTTAATATTTCAAAGTCTGACATCACCGGTCTGGGTATTCCGGGCTCTGATTCAGACACACAGTATAAGGCTGGTGCAGGATTAGTTTTAACAGGTGATACATTTAAAATTGCAGCAAATGTTGTGACCAATAATTATAACGGTACAGTAATCGCCAATAACTTCATGGGTGATGGCTCTATGCTGACAGGGGTAGAAGCAAGTTCTGTTGTAAATGATGCTGTTACAAGTGCCAAGATCGTTGATGGAAGCATCACCAAGGATGACATTTCGCCGGCAGCAGCTATTCCCTTTTCAAAACTCGACATTTCAAAATCGGATATCACAAGCCTTGGAATTCCGGATTCGGATACTCAGTATGATGCCGGAACAGGTTTGGTGTTGAATGGAACTACCTTTAGCATCGCAGCCAATGTGGTTACGGCTAATTTCCCGGCACCAATTGCTGCCACATACTTTATGGGTAATGGTTCTGGTCTTACAAATGTAAATGCGGCAACATTGACGGATAATACAGTAACAAGTGCAAAAATTGTTGATGGAAGTATAAGTAATGCAGACATTTCTTCTTCTGCAGGAATTGCATTTTCAAAACTAAATATGACTCAATCCGATCTGGGAATCTATGCTGCACAGATAGCTTCATTCGGATTTGTTAATCAGAGTAGTTCGCCGGCAACGGTAAATTATATGGGTCCCGGGGAGTATCAGGTAAGTTTTACAAGTGCTTCCTTTTCAACACCGGCAGTCACAGCAACTCTGCAAATGCCGGGTATGGTGACTGCAATCTATTCAGGAGGTGGTGTGTTTACTGTCAGAACTTATGATATGTCAGGGATGCAAACCGATATGGATTTTCATATGATGGTTATCGGGATGTAATCTGATTAATGTTTAATATATAATCCCCGGTACTGAATTTACCGGGGATTTTTTTTGGTTTATTGTTAGATTATAAAGGTATCTATATGAACAGGTCCGGTATTGACAGGAAATATCATAGTTGTACGTAATCAAGGCCGGACGGGGACACAATTTTTGTTTCAATATTTGACTTTTAAATTTTGTAACATCAAACAATTTAGTGTAGATTACTTGACATCTTGGAGTACATTCCTTTAAAAAATAAAATGCATAGGTTAAATTCGAATTTTGTTGTAACTATGCATTGTAAATTTTATAAAATATATCATGAGAACTTTCAAGATTTTATTAATCTTCTTATTTATCGTTAGCTATAGTAAAGCACAATTAAGCTGGATCAAACAACAGGATTTTCCAGGCTTGGGTAAATCTGGTGTTGTTTCGTTTGCTATTAATGGCAAAGGATATATGGGAATGGGTTTAGATTCATTGTCAACCGGTAGAAATAGTTGGTTCGAATACAATCCAGCTACAAACAGTTGGACTTCCAAAGCCAGCCTTCCGGCTGTTGGAAGATGGTCTTGCGTATCTTTTGTGATTAATGGGAAAGGATATGTTGTTACAGGTGTATCTACCGGAGGGACCCTCAATCAGACCTGGGAGTATGATCCGATCTCAGATCTTTGGACTGCCAAGTCCAATTTCCCAGGTTCTCCAAGGCAGGATGCTGCAGGTTTTTCAGTTAACGGGAAAGGGTATGTTGGCACAGGTTATTCCGGCGGAAATACATTTTCAGATTTTTATGAGTTCGATCCTGTTGCTAATGTATGGACTTCAAAAAACGATTTCCCTGGAGGAAACAGGAGTACAGCTTCTGGTTTTAGCATAGGGAGTAAGGGGTACATAGGTATGGGTGCAGGAACCAATTCAACAATAAATTATAATGACTTGTATGAATATAATCCTTTAACAGACAACTGGACACAAAAGACCAGCTATCCTTTACCGGCAATTGATGCAGCAACAGTTGTAACTTCTGCAACTGACGCATTTATTATGTGCGGGTATTATTATCAATATCAGGATATTGAACACAATCCAATGAATTTGGTATATAAATACAGTGCCTCTACTGATGCTTGGAAGTTACTAGGAACTTTTCCTGGTCTTCCTAGAGGTTATGCTGGTGGTTTTGGTCTATCCAATGACATTTACATTGCTTGCGGCGGTAATAACAACTATACGATCTCTACGGCTACTCAGATTAGTGATCTATGGAAGCTAAGTAATGGGCTAACTCTAAGAGTAGGATCTGTTCATTTACCTGACATTGAAATTGTACCAAATCCGGTTTTTGATCATTTTAAAGTTTGTATTGAACATACCGGTTTGAGCTTTTCAAATTTTAGAATCTATGATATTACAGGGAAAAGGATAAAGGAAGGAGCCATAACTGCTGGCTCGGATGTAGTTAATGTGGCTGATCTCAGGGCAGGATTGTATTTTGTTGAGCTGATCAGCAAGAATGGTGAAGTTATGGATGCGTCTTTTTTGAAGAAATGAAGTGCAGACTAGCAGTAATACAGAGAAGCCGTTCTCGAATTAAAATCATGGAATTATACATTTAATTTCAGATTTATAACTTGACGAGATAAAAAGACAAGAACTCAAATCTTGGGGTGAGTTATTTTTGGAGCTCTTCATACTAGTTAACAAAGTTCACATTGTTAATATGAAAGTCAGTCCGATCAAGGGCCGCAGCGAATTTCGCCCAGCAAAATTCAATAAGAACAAGGTGAATGATGTAAAGAACCTTGGAATCTATTTTTGAGAATTGATTGTAAGCCAAGCATTCATAATTATGAATTATATTTAGATTCAGTCGAAGAATTTACGTAAAAGGAATTATTGAATCTGCCTACCGGCAATTCTTAGATGAATCTACATATTCATGAAAACGGATTTATACACTAAATGATTAAGCCTATAAAATAATTCAAGCTCCACCTACACCGGGTGATAATCTTAAAAGTTCGTATGAATGACACAGATTAGAGAATTATTATAGCATTACCAATGATGGTCAGTGAGTCTAAAATATTACTGTGAATACGTTTATCTTTCCACAAAATACATTCTGATCTTTCCTTTTCCTTTAGCTTCAATTTCCCCTCTTGCTTCAAAACGAAAAAGATCTTTTGTTAAAGAATAAGTTTTTTCAGACACATTTATTTTTCCACTCATTCCACTGCTTTCCATTCGGGATGCAATATTTACAGTATCACCCCAAATGTCATACTGAAATTTTTTTATTCCGACGATACCGGCTACTACCGGACCGGTATGTATTCCTAGTCTCACTTCAAAATACCGGCGATTTTCAGATACGTTTTTTGTCTTTACAGTTTCAATGTAATCGCGCATCTCAATTGCTGCTTTGATAGTGTCTGAAGCATGGCTCTCATTTGGAGTCGGCAGGCCCCCGGCTGCCATGTATGAATCGCCAATGGTTTTTATTTTTTCTAATCCGTACCTTTCAACGATATGGTCAAAAGTTGAAAAACACTCATTCAGATCTTTTACAAGATCGTTCGGACTTAGCTTCTCTGCAAAGGCTGTGAATCCTTTGAAATCTGTAAAAAGTACAGTAGCCTCATTTATAAGTTTTGCATCAGCGTGACCTTTTTGCTTCAGTTCTTCGGCAGTTTCCTGAGGAAGTATGTTTAGCAAAAGTTCATCACTTCTTTTCTTCCCTTTGTGAATAGAATAAGCCAAGGCAACAATGAGGATCAAACAACCGGCTGCAGCAATCAAGCCTATTCTCTGTTTTTCTGTTTTCTCGGTTAGTATAGCTTCCTTTTGAACATAGCTGATCGAATCACTCACTCTGGACAGTCTGTGTTCGTATTGCATCGACTGCCTCAGCATTTCTTTGGCATTCTCCTGATTGAAAATGGAGTCACGGATCCGGATACTTTTTTTATAATCTTCAAGGGCATTTTTATAATTTCCCTTATCATATTGTAATTCGCTTCGTAATTTGTAAGAATATTCAAGGTTATCAAGAAATCCATTTTCTTCTCCTGCTTTGATGCTCTTGTTTACATAAAAAAAAGCACTATCGATGTTATTCCGTTTCCGCATTGTCTTAGCAAGATCTGCATAGACTATCACCTTACCCAAACGATGATGTCTCGATAAATGATAGTAATAGTAGGCAGTATCAATATTTCCTGCATTGTAATATATGTCTCCAAGATTATTCATCATCCAGCCTAATGCACCAAACTTTGCACTTTTACTTGATTCAATTTTTAATAAATACGGAATTGATCTGGAATAATACTGCAAAGCAGAATCATGTTGTCCCATCACTCCGTAGACGGATCCTATATTACCTAGGGCCAGACCAATTGTATACGGTTCTCCCGATTCCAATGCCAGCTGAAGTGACATCGACTGGTATTTTAATGCTTCTGTATAATTCCCCTGACTTTCATGATCACTTGAAAGGTTCCCCAATGCAATTTGCTCCATTTCCTTATATTCTGATTTTCTTGCTTCATCAAGAAGTTGGAGACGATAGCTTAAGCCTTTTTGTACGTCGCCAAGTCTGTATGAGGCTGAACTAATAAGATTTAAAAGCCTACATCTGAACCAGCTCATAGGAAGATCAGGAGAAGAATAGACTGCACCTTGTTCCATGAAGTTATAGGCCTGTTGCAAATAGCTCATCGATGTTAGTGCATCCGAATCAAGCAATTTCTGTCCGATACTTGCTGCGAGTTTCATGCGGACACTATCAACAGAAGAATTTTCAAATGATTTAATGAGTGAATCAACAGAATTGTCGTGCTTTGCATTTATAAATAAACAAGAAAAGTTTAAGCCAATGAAGAAGAGGGTCAGGGATTTTCTCATTGAAATAAAATTTGTTATGTAAGATAAAAAAAATCTTTATTATACAATTATGGCATGGCCTTAAAGACGATCAGATTGATCTGATTACATTAAAACCAGGATTCACACGCTTAGATAGGCACTATGTCCGCTTTTAAAGTGTAAATGAATTTTGCATATCCGATCCATCAGGCTGGGATCCGGAGTATGATAGATAAAAAATTTAATGTCTTACCTATATTAATACTTTATAAGCTCCCTGATTTCCATATAATATATTCTTAGAAGGATTTAGTCATCTATACAAAGGTGAATATTGGATTGAAATATTACTTTTGACCATTATCTGTTAATTAAACAATAAAATGACTTTAGAAGAACAATTGATTGTAAGAAGTGGAGGGTCTTGTGAGCTGTGCAAGTCGAAAAATGCATTGTCTGTATACTCTCTTCCCCCTGAAAGGAAGCAACAAGTTGAATGTTGTATTCATATCTGTGAAAAGTGTCAGCAACAGATTGAGAAAAGAGAAGAACTTGCACCCGGACATTGGACTTGTCTCCGTGAGACCATGTGGAGTGATGTGCCTCCCGTACAAATTCAATCATGGCGCCTTTTGAACCGATTGAAAAATGAAAGCTGGGCTTCAGAAGCGCTAGAGATATATTACCTGGACGATGAACTATTGGAAACAGCAAAGGCTTCAGGAGACCATTTGGAAACATCCACGGATACTTTTCACAGAGATTGTAATGGTGTCATTTTGCAAGCAGGCGATTCAGTTACTCTTATTAAGTCTTTGGATGTAAAGGGATCGCAGATCAATGCCAAAATTGGGACCGTTGTGAAGAATATACGTTTGGTTTCCGATAACAATGAACAAATTGAAGGAAAAATTGAAGGGCAACAGATAGTTATTCTGACAAAGTTTGTAAGGAAAGCAGGATGAACAATCATCTTCTTATACATATATTTCAGCCAAATTCCGGTTAATAATTTATGAACATACCTAACGATCAAATCAAAAGACTTTCCATCTGGCAGGAATTGCTGAATGCTATCCGTGGGACGGAAGCGGATTATACGAAGGTGACTCTTAAAAGAGCAATTTTTTTACTCGCGGTTCCAATGATCCTTGAGCTGGTTTTGGAATCAACTTTTGCTGTTGTAGATATATTTTTTGTCGGAAAGCTTGGCTCTTCTGCTATTGCAACGGTAGGATTAACCGAGACTTACTTATTTCTTCTTTATGCCGTTGGCATGGGACTTTCAATGGCAGTCACAGCAATTATCGCACGACGAGTTGGGGAAAAAAATGCTGAAGGGGCCGGTATTTCTGCAGTGCAGGCAATTTTATTGGGACTCTTCGTTTCAATTCCCTTTTCAATCGCAGGCCTCTTTTTCGCAAAAGATCTTCTTAGGCTGATGTCTGCTGATGATTGGATAATTAACCAAGGTTATAAGTATACTGTTTGGATGTTGGGAGGAAACATGGTAATAATGATGTTATTTGTCATTAATGCAATTTTTCGGGGAGCCGGTGATGCTGCAATTGCAATGAAAGTT